>JACCDJ010935202.1_pt1 | contig 43034 bp, 40 predicted proteins | sample 7444481 | NCBI WGS metagenome assembly JACCDJ01 (sample SAMN15323435, study PRJNA562643) | freshwater metagenome | isolation source: river surface water | place: USA:Blue River Watershed | collected 2017-08-15
GCTCTAACTCAGGGTGTCTTTTGAGAATATCTGTCACTGCGATCGAGGTCTCTGCCATATGCGGAGAACATGTGGCATATCCAAAGATTCCACCAACATTAAGAACGGATATTGCAGCATCTGATATCTCTTCTTGAAGTTTAACTAGCTCCCGTAGATCTTTCACGCTTCTGCGCCAACGTACTTCTGGGCGTCGACGCAGCGCTCCAATACCAGTGCATGGAACATCGGCCAAAATTGCATCAAAACTTTGATTGCGATCTGCGATCTCTCGTGCATCCCCCACCCACACCGGAGCGCCTCCAACTACGCGTGAAACAAGATCGGCGCGCACTTGTGAAACTTCATTGGCGGTAAATGAATGGCCCCTAACCTGTGCAAGGGAGGAGAGAAGAGCTGCTTTGCCACCCGGACCTGCACAGATATCTAGCCATGATGACGCCTGGTCAGCGGCTTGAGCGAAAACATACGCAACTAGCTGTGAGCCCTCATCCTGAATACCTGCTCTACTTCTGCGAACGGCTTCAAGGGAAGACGGAGTGACATCAGCAGTAAACCCATATGGAGAATATGGTGTTTGTATCAACCCAAACTCTACAAATTCTTCGACGCTAGAACGACCCGGCCACGTGACAAAAGTTGGCTTTGTTGGAACATTATTAGCAGAAAGTAACTTCTCGACTTCGTCATAATCTTGTAGAAGATCAAAGTAAGCGCTCACGATCCACTCAGGGTGCGAGTAAATTATTGCTAGACGCGTCACATCGTCTTTGATGGCCAGTGCAGGAGCGAGCCACTCTTCCAAGGGACGGGAGCTGACTTTTCGCAGCAGGGCGTTGACGAAAGATGCCTTTGACTCCCCAAGTGATTTTCTGGCTAACTCAACACTCTCTGAGACCGCTGCATGCATCGGCACTCTCATCTCAAATATCTGTTGTAACCCCATTCGAGCAACATCGATGATCCCTGGATCAACCTCACTCCACGGCCGGTCGCTCACCTGAGCAAGTACATAGTCATGTCTTCCTTGCATTCGCAGAGTTCCGTAGAGAAGCTCTGTTGCAAAAGCCTTATCGCGTTGATCAAATTGAGATTTATCGAGAGCTTTCGGAAGCAAGAGATTTGAGTAACCGTCGCGTTGGTTAACCTCAGTTAAAATATCAAAGACGAGCAGTCGTACTGGGTCAGCTTTCGGCTTTTTGAATGTATTGCGTCTGGCCTCAACCACAGATCTCACCATTGACAGCGCGAACTCCACGAGCCCAATCCGCTGCTCTCATCTCGCTCTTTCCATCAGGCACAACCGTGATCAACTCGAGCAATCCTTCTCCGGTGACAATGTGTATATGGTTCTTTTCAACTACTAGTGAGCCAGGGGCTGCAGAACTGTCGACTGAAGTTTCTGAAACCAAAGAGGTGCGGGTGATCTTAAGTTGAGACCCGCGAAATTGAGTACGAGCCACAGGATTAGGATAGAAAGCACACACCTTCTGATGAATCACCTGACTCGGATTCTTCCAATCGATGAGCGCTTCATCCTTACTCAATTTCAACGCTCTTGATACACCGATATCACTCTGTGGAGTTGGTTTTAGACCAGATTCAATTCCACCTAAAACCTGAAGGATAAGTGGCACACCTTCGAGAGCCAAGAAATCTAGAGCCTCACTTGATCTCATATCTATATCCCGAGCGAATTTCTTGCTTGCGTAAATGGGACCGGTATCCATCCCCGCATCCAATTCAAAGACTGTCACACCTAGATCGCTATCACCATGTTCGATGGCACGCTGAACAGGTGCTGCTCCCCTCCACTGTGGCAGCGATGAGAAATGGAGATTAATAAAACCATGTCGAGGAATATCGAGAATCTGTTGAGGAAGGAGAATTCCAAAGGCGATCACAACAACGCAATCAACATCGGTGAGGTGCGGCTGCATCTGCGAGGCGGTATCTACCTTGATTAGCTCAAGCCCCTGATTCATCGACCATGAAGCGACATCGCTTTGCATCAGATTCCTACCGCGACCTGATGCTCTATCGCCGGTAGAAAAGACTTTGACAAGTTGATGAGAACTTCCCGAAAGTGCTTCTAGGGTAGGTATTGCCACCGCAGATGTCCCAGCAACTGCAATGCGCACTAGTAACCTTTTCCGAAGGTGTTATGTGGTGAAACCTTGATTTGCGGAGCGATTCCGGAATCGATTGCACTTCCAAACCACTCTGAATCTCTTATCTCCTTCATCGCCGACTTGCGCAGATCAGAAGGCATGCGATCTATAAAGAGAATCCCATCTAAATGATCGGTCTCATGTTGCAGAGCCCGAGCTAGAAACTCACTTCCCTCTACAGTGATGGGCTCACCGTGCATGTTAAATCCTTGAGCAACTGCTCGAAGTGCGCGTGGAGTCTCATAACGAAGTTCAGGAAATGAAAGGCATCCCTCTTCACCATCTTGAAGTTCACTGCTCAGCGTCAGCGTTGGGTTAACGAGATGGCCAAGGACATCATCTACATGCCAGGTGAAGACTCTGAGAGGTACACCGATCTGAGGAGCGGCAAGACCTGCTCCAGGAGCATCCAACATCGTATCGATGAGATCGCTGACTAGGTTTCGCAACTCTTTATCAAAATCGAGTACCGGCGATGCTGGGGTCACCAGAACGGGATCACCAAATAGTCGAATCTCTTGAATTGCCATGAGGCTATCTTAACTCACAACTAAGATTGCGAAGGGTTAAGTGAGTATGGATCAATACGCATATGCGGCAACGACTTCTTTGATGTTGCGCGTTTCTTGCGATATGTAACGACGAAATCTGCAAGGTCTTGTCCGCCTTCTTGATCTACCGTGAGTATCACCCGCGATTGTGATGGGCTGAACTTATTCGGTCCCAAGATTCTGGTAGTCGGTGGAAGTCGGCCATCTCGAACTGCGCCATTGATGCCGGTGATAAAGGTGGAGACTTCGCTATCTTCAAAATCAAGTGTTATCGCCCGAACATACGGCGGAAGAAGCGCTTGTTCACGCTCTCTCAATTCTCGCGAAAGTAAGGGAGATAGATTCCAACGCGATATGGCAGCGACTATGGGGTGAGCGCTATCGATGACAACGCAGATCTTTCCCTGCGGATTGCTCAAAGATGAGGCTTGCATAATCGACTCGCGAGCACGTTCTTGAGCTCGAAGATCAAGTTGAGCAAAGAGGCCATCTCCATCAATAATGACAACTGCCTGATATCCCCCGGAAATGGCTGGCGCCATGCCCGCTGTTGCAAGAACAATCGAGTGCTTTTCTAATACTTCTTTTACGGGATGTTCGGCATCTGAAGTGTAGATCGCAAAACCGGGAAAGGCTCTACCTATCTCTTGCGCAAACCTGATACTGCCGCGTCCAAGGAGAACCGATTGCGCGGATTTACACCAGGCACAACTCCATGTTGAACTCCTTGCACTGCAGAGTGAACAGATGAATCCGGAATCTATCGATGGTTGAGAGATCTTGCCGCCGCACTGGCAGAGTGCGATATTTCGACATGACTTGCAGGCTACGGCATGGGCATAACCTTTGCGTGGAACAAGGAAGAGAACGCTCCCCTTTGTGAGCGCCTTGCGAATCGGAGAGAAGATGCGATCGGGTAAGAGCTCACCGTAACTTTGTGGAAATGCGGTGGCATCCATCTTTGCGCGTTTTCCAGAGAGCGTTACGAAGCCGCCTTCGATCAGTAGAGAAACCTCAGATGATGGAGAGAACCCTGCAAAGGTGAGATCTATCCCCGAGATTTGAGAACGAATGATCGAGACGTCACGAGTGTTCCAGCCTGGAGATCTGACCTCGTAGTGAGATTGGGATCCTTCTCTATAGATCACCATCGTCTGCAAGTTTTGAATTGGCGCAAAGATTGCCCCACGAGTTCCGATAACGACCTGCGAAGCACCTGTGGCAACCTGAAGATAGTTGGAATATCTGGCACTACGTGGAAGAGATGCATCCAAAATCGTATGTTCAATACTTCGTTCAGTTAGCACCTCTTGTAGCAGGGCCACTTCTCTGGCCTCAGGTAGAACGATAAGAACTCCACCTAATGATCTACGTTTCTCAATCCACGTCGCCAACGTCTCAAACGGATCCTCAGATGGCGTGAATAGGTAGTAAGAATGCGAAGATCCTCCCTTCTTGCTCTTCTGCGGGGAATCATCAGTCACCGAAAAGTTGAAGGTTTTCTCCACAGTTGCCACTCGTGGAGGCACCGCCGAGGTAGCAACATCCATAACCGAGCCACCCCAATGTCCGGCTGTGGCGTTGATTAAGGCAATGACTTCCTGGTTAAGTAATGGAACCGGCGAGAGAACCTTCTCGATGAATTTGAGTTGTCCGCTCTGACTAGAGGCAGTCCTCTCGATAACGAAACCATCGACAAGACGCCCAGCGAAATTGACCGAAACCCTTACTCCGAGAACGACCTTTGAATCAAGATCGCTCGGAACGAGGTAATCATAAATCGCCTCTAGATGAGGGACGCCTGTATCAACCCAGACGCGAGCAACCGGATCAACCGGTGCCGCATCATGGGTAGGCCTCGAGCTCTCTTGAACCTTGAGACGAAGTTTCGGTGAGGCCATAGTTAAGCCCTACAAGCGAACTTAGATCGCAGCTCGAAGAGCATCCACTCGGTTAGTTGCTTCCCAAGTGAAATCTGGAAGTTCGCGGCCAAAGTGTCCATACGCAGCTGTCTGAGAGTAGATCGGACGTAAGAGGTTGAGATCTGCGATGATCGCAGCAGGACGAAGATCAAATACTGATGTGACAGCGCTCTGAATCTTTGCAACCGGAACGGTCTCTGTTCCGAAAGTTTCTACGAAGACGCCAACTGGATGAGCTTTTCCAATGGCGTAGGCGACTTGAACTTCACAGCGTGTGGCAAGCCCTGCGGCTACAACGTTCTTAGCGACCCAACGCATCGCATATGCTGCAGAACGATCTACCTTTGAAGGATCTTTACCGCTAAATGCACCTCCACCATGACGAGCCATGCCGCCATAGGTGTCGACGATAATCTTTCGCCCGGTAAGACCGGCATCTCCCATTGGGCCACCGATCACAAATCGCCCAGTTGGGTTGATGAGTACACGTAGATCTTTCTGAGGTAGATCAATCTTTGAGAGCACCGGATTAATGACATGCTCAATGATTTCTGGAGTTAACTTCTTGGCAACATCGACATCTTCAGCATGTTGGCTTGAGATCACAACTGTATCCAGGGCGATCGCCTTAGCACCGTCATATTCGATAGTTACCTGAGTCTTTCCATCTGGACGAAGGTAAGGCAGTGCCCCACTCTTGCGAACAGCTGTGAGCTGTTGCGCCAATTGATGGGCAAGATAGATCGGAAGTGGCATCAACTCTTTAGTGTCATCACAGGCATAACCGAACATAAGTCCCTGGTCACCTGCACCTTGAAGATCTAATGGGTCAACGGCAGAGTCCACGCGGTGCTCGACTGCATCATTGACGCCTTGGGCAATATCTTGCGATTGCTGACCAATAGAGATCGAGACACCACAACTATTTCCATCAAAACCCTTAACGGAAGAGTCATAACCGATTCCGATAACAGTGTCGCGAACGATACCCATGACATCGGCATAACCATCTGTTGTGACTTCACCGGCAACGTGAACTTGGCCAGTGGTGATCAGAGTTTCAACTGCTACGCGACTCTTCGCATCTTGAGATAGGAGCGAATCGAGAATTGCATCTGAAATTTGATCGGCGATCTTATCTGGATGGCCTTCGGTCACTGATTCTGAGGTAAAGAGGCGTTTTGACATTGTCCTAACCTAACTTATGTAGAGCCTGATCGAGGAGAAGATCGGCGAGCGTGTCTTTACTAGTGCGTTCAATTTCATGATGGGTGATCACATCGTGGGACGATCTGACCAAGATCACACCTTGAGTCTGATCGCTTCCAAAGATCTCACTACCTGCAACGTCATTGAGAAATAAGATATCGGCGCTTTTGGCAAGGAGCTTTCTCTCACCCTCTGCAATATCAAGACTCGTCTCTGCTGCAAAGGCGATCACTATCTGGTGCTTCTTTCGAGAGGCAACTGTTGCGATGATATCGGGATTTGCAGTCAGATCGATCGATGCAAGTGCTCCCTTCTTAATCTTCTCTAAACTTACTTGCGAAGGTCTTGCATCAGCTACGGCAGCGCTCATTACGAGAACATCTGTTCCATCAAAGTATTTATCAACGTTGCTAAACATCTCTTCGGCTGTCTCAACATTGATAACTGTTAATCCAGGCAACTGACTCGCCTCACCATTTGCGTTAATTAATGTGACCTCTGCGCCCCGCTTTGCCGCAGCGCGTGCAACTGCGAAACCCTGTCTGCCAGAAGAGCGATTACCGATAAAGCGAATCGGATCAAGCGGTTCGCGAGTTCCACCTGCGGTAACCAGCACTTTTTTACCTGCAAGATCTAGAACGGGATCGGTAATCTCTTTAAACTCTTTGATAATGCGAAGTGTTTCGGGAAATCTTCCGACGCCGACATCGCTTCCGGTAAGTCGTCCATGATCTGGTTCCATCACGAGATAACCACGTTGGCGCAAGAGTGCGACATTTGCGACGGTTGCCGCATTTGCCCACATCGCAGGGTGCATCGCAGGAACGATCAAGGTAGGAGCAGTGCTGGCCAGAAGGGTATTTGTGAGGAGGTCGTCGGCTCGACCTTGTGCAATGCGAGCGATGAGATCAGCAGTTGCAGGCGCCACAATGTTAAATTGTGATTCTTTTCCTAAACGGACATGTCGTACTTCATCTACCCGTTCCCAGACCGAGGTCGTCACAGGACGTCCAGAGAGGGCTTCCCATGTTGCAGCTCCGACGAAATTAAGACTCGATGGCGTTGGCACAACCGTCACCGCGAAACCTTCATCTTGAAGGCGACGCAATAGATCGCAGGATTTATATGCAGCGATTCCCCCGCCCACGCCAAGAACAACTTCGCGCGCGGACACGATTACTACCTAGGAATTACTTTGCAGCAGGATCGAGATTTTCGATTGTGAGTAGACCTTCGTTGATTTCGCGAAGTGCAATCGAGAGTGGCTTTTCATGTACATGTGTCTCAACAAGTGGACCGACGTACTCAAGAAGTCCCTCACCGAGCTGTGAATAATATGCATTGATCTGACGTGCGCGCTTTGCAGCGTAGAGAACAAGGCTGTACTTCGAGCCGCTCTTATCTAGCAGTTCATCAATTGGTGGATTGGTGATTCCGTCCATCATTTCCCCCTTAGAAGATCACGATCAAAACGCGTTATCAGCCACAATCTATGGCCGCTACGAATGAGCCAATCTTATCAGGCTCGCGACCACGTGCTCGACCTGATCATTGACCAGGATATGGTCGAAAAAGGGCGATTGAGCCATCTCTTCTTGGGCCAACGCAAGCCGTTCTGCACGCCGTTCAGGTGAATCGGTGGCTCGACCTTCAAGGCGAGAAACCAATTCTTCCCACGTAGGTGGTTCAAGGAAAACCAGGACTGCATCCGGCCAATTCTTCTTTACCTGTTTTGCTCCTTCGATATCTATCTCAAGGAGAACATCACGACCTTGCGCAAGTGCATCAAGAACTGGTTGGCGAGGGGTTCCATAGCGTGCGCCGGCAAATGCTGCCCACTCTAAGAAGTGTCCATTTGCAATGGCGCGATCAAACTCTTCATCGCTCATAAAAATATAGTCATGGCCATGAGATTCGGTATGTCGAGGCGAACGTGTTGTGGCGGAGACGCTGACCCAGAAATAATCTCTCTTTCGTATCTCTTGCGAGACTGTGCTCTTTCCAACTCCACCTGGACCTGAGAGGACAACCAATCTTCCATCGTGGAGATCATGACGTGGAATGGCAAACTCCTTGATCAGTGACTGTCTCTGATGAATTCCAAGACCCAAGAGACGTCGTGTATGCGAGATCGCAAGTCTATCCAAAATTGCAACTGCTCTCACTTTGCCAACGCCATTGATAGATTCGAGGAGCTCAATAACTCGCATCTTCGAGATAGCTTCATCACTTTTTGCAAGATCGAGGACTTCTTCAACTGTGAGGGATCCGGAGCGAATTGATGCCTTAATCTCTGCCCGACGTGTTCGTGAGCGCTTGGCCTTCTCCAGAGCCTGCGCTCTCTGCGCATCCGTGAGTACTGGCGGGCGATTCATGGCCCTAATCTAGAGGATAACTATCCCTTAATGGAGTCGACGATCTGCGCCGCACGAGATGCCATTGCATCTGCGCCTTGGCTCCATCGGGAAGTGATCGGACGACCAATGACGAGATAGTTCGCACCCAATGCAATCGCTTCGGCCGGGGTCATCGTCCGCACTTGGTCATCACTGACCACTTCATCAGCAGGACGTACTCCTGGGGTAATGATCTCAACTGTGGAAGGGACTACTTGGCGGATTGCCTCAATCTCATAAGGAGAACAGACGATCGATGTTGCACCGGCATCTGCTGCAATTCGAGCGAGATTGGTAGCGGTAGCAAGTGCGCCACTTGTATATCCGAGATCGTTGAGATCACCATCAGAGAGCGAGGTAAGAACAGTTACCGCTGTGATGGATGTCTGGGTGACTGCTTCAACTGCCGCAGCAACCATAGCGGCACCACCTGTTGCGTGGACGGTAAGAAAGCGCGGATGAAGATGGTCGACAACAGCGGCGGCTTTTTTTACGGTATTTGGAATGTCGTGGAGTTTGAGATCGAGAAAGATCGATGCTCCACTTTCTCGGGCGATGGATTCAATTCCTTGGCTACCGAATGTTAAGTAGAACTCAAGGCCTAGTTTGTATATATCGATACTTTCACGAGTGGCATCAATCCAAGCGCGCGCAGTATCAAAGTCAGAGGTGTCGACCGCAAGGATTACCGGACTTGTCATCTCTTACTTCCCTTCATCGCGGTGGGCGTAGCCAACGGCTTCTTTAATTGAGGTAAAACCTCGTGCGCTGAGTAGAGATGCTAACTCTCTCTGAATACGTGGGATAGCAGTCGGGTCGCCAAAGCTTGCAGTTCCCACTGAAACTCCAGATGCGCCAGCAAGGATGAGTTCTAGGGCATCGCGACCAGATGCAACCCCACCCATACCTAGAATCGGAATCTGTGGCATTGCGCTATGAACTTGATAGATGGCACGAACTGCAACTGGACGAATGGCAGGACCGGATAGGCCACCTGTCTTGCCGCCAAGGTGAGGCTTCATCGTGTCAAGATTGATCACCATTCCAAGAACAGTATTGATCAGCGCTAAACCATCGGCTCCAGCATCGACGACTGCGCTTGCGATACTCGTAATATCTGTGACATCGGGAGTCAGTTTTGCAATGATTGGGATCTCTCCCCCAATAATCTTTCGCACTCCATCAATTGCTCGTGCCGAACTCTCTCTTTCGCAGGCAAAGACCATTCCGCGATTTTCTACATTGGGACAAGAGATGTTTACTTCAAGCGCGCTGATACCAGGGACGGCGCGAACCTTTCTAGCCAACATTGCATACTCATCTGTCGTCTCGCCTGCAATTGAGACAATTACCTTTGCCCCGCGTTCTAGAAGCCAAGGCACATCATTGGCGAGAAAGTGATCGATTCCTGGTCCCTGGAGGCCAATCGAGTTCAACATTCCCGAAGGTGTCTCGGCCATTCTCGGTGTAGGTCTGCCGTGTCTAGCCTTATTCATCACCGATTTAGTGACAACTGCACCTATTTCGCGAAGATCAAAGAACTGTGAGAGCTCTTTTCCCGAACTTGCACAACCGCTAGCCGTAAAGATTGGTGCCGGAAACCATGCGTTTCCCAGAGTTGTTGAGAGATCTAGTCCCTGGGTGCTCATGAGTTAACCACCGGCGGAACTTGTCCTACAACATCCCAGGCAACTGAACTCCCATCCATGACAGGACCATCGATACATGATCGCAACATTGAAATTGAACCATCATCGTTTTTGACAGGAAGAACGCATGTCATACAGATACCGATTCCACATGCCATTGACTCTTCTACCGCGCATTGATGTACGACATCTGTTCCTTCAGTCAATTCTGAAATAGCGCTTAACATCGACATCGGGCCGCAGGAGTAGATCACATCAACTGATCCTTGAGCCAGAAGACTTCGAATCGGTGCCGTTACTCGCCCACTTTCACCCATAGAACCATCTTCTGTGTAAATCTTGAGTGTGGAGGCGCTTCGCTTTCCCTCTAATGGAGCGTAGATCTTGCTTCCGGTGCTGGCACCTAGCAACATATCGACCCTACAACCGCGAGCTTTGAGCACCTCTGCCAATCCAAAGAGTGGAGCCGAACCATAACCGCCACCAACCAAGAGAGCATTTACAGGTTGAGTGGGAATGCCAAATGCCTTACCAAGAGGTGCGACGATATCGATCTCGCTACCTTCGCTCTGTTCACATAACCACCGCGAACCAGAACCATGTGGTGCAACGATCAACTCCATCGCTCCACCTGATGCGTTGCCATGAGTAATTCGCGAAATGGCAAAGGCGCGACGCAGAACCATTCGGGAGGAATCACCACCGACCGAGATGGCAACAAAGTTTCCTGGCTTGCAAACCGATGCGAGATCGCCGATCGCCAGAAGAATCTGGTGGTAGGCACCTACACGTTTATTGCTCAGGATCGTGGCGCTAATCTGAGTTGCGCTCTTATTGATCGTGCTCATTACGTTGTCGGCCTATCGCTTAACCAGTCTTGGATGGGACGAACCCCTAATTCGCCAGACTGTAACACTTTGATTCCCTCAACAGCGGCGCTAAAGCCTGCCGTCGTTGTAATACATGGAATTGAACGCTGGACTGCTGCAGTTCGAATCGCCCAACCATCGGCCCGAGTTCCACGACCCACCGGTGTATTGATTACTAAATCAATCTCTCCCCCATTGAGTAGATCAACAATTGTCTTCTCGCCATAAGCCCCAAGGCCTTCAGATGCTTTACGTACTCGACTTGCGTGGACTCCATGAAGGGCCAAGAAGTCTGCCGTACCGGCTGTAGCAAAGAGTGTGAATCCTAAACGCGACAAAGCTTGTGCAGGTGCGATGCCATCATTCTTATCTTTATCGGCCAGTGAGATAAAGACTGTTCCAGATTTTGGCAGAGAACCAAATGCGCTGATCTGACTCTTGGCATAACTTGCTCCGAAAGTTGCTGAAATTCCCATTACCTCGCCGGTCGAGCGCATCTCAGGTCCAAGAACGGCGTCAACACCACGTCCATCGCTACGTCTAAAGCGATTCCATGGAAGTACCGCCTCTTTCACTGAGATTCCCTTGGCAACGCCATCACCTTCAAGTGGAAGAGTGAAATCTTCACGGAGTGAGGCGATAGTTGAACCAACTGAGATACGTGCAGCTGCCTTGGCTAATGGGACACCAGTTGCTTTAGAGACGAAAGGAACCGTACGTGAGGCGCGTGGATTTGCTTCAAGGACATAGAGTTGATCAGCAGCTAGCGCAAATTGAATATTGATTAATCCGCGAACTCCGACACCTTGGGCGATCTTCAGAGTTGCTTCTCGGATCGCAGCTGCTTGCTGACTTGTCACAGTCATGGCCGGAAGAACACAGGCGCTATCCCCTGAGTGAATACCCGCCTCTTCGATATGCTCCATCACTCCACCAAGAAATAACTCATCTCCATCATAGAGTGCATCAACATCGATTTCGATTGCGCTATCTAAGAAGCGATCGACGAGAACTGGATGGTCTGGCGTGATATCTGTAGCTCGTGAGATAAATGATGAAAGGGAAGCATCGTCATAAACGATCTCCATTCCTCGTCCACCGAGAACAAAAGATGGGCGAACCAGAACCGGATAACCAATCTTGGTGGCAATCTCTAGCGCCTGCATTTGCGACGAGGCCATGCCAAATTCAGGTGCAACCAATCCCACCGATGCAAGAACATCACCGAATGCTCCACGCTCTTCAGCTAAGTTAATCGCTTCCGGGCTTGTTCCCAAGATCGTTACGCCAGCAGCCTTAAGACCAGCGGCTAGGCCCAGTGGAGTCTGTCCGCCTAACTGTGTGATCACTCCCAGAACTGGACCGGCCAGAGTCTCTGCATGGATAACTTCCAAGACATCTTCAAGGGTGAGTGGTTCAAAGTAGAGACGATCACTGGTGTCGTAGTCAGTTGAAACGGTCTCAGGGTTGCAGTTGATCATGATCGTCTCATAACCGGCTTCACGTAGAGTGAACGATGCGTGCACGCATGAGTAATCAAATTCGATTCCCTGACCGATGCGGTTTGGTCCACTTCCCAAAATGATCACTGCTGGTTTTGTTCGACTCTTTACTTCGCTCTCTTCTTCATAACTTGAGTAGTAGTACGGTGTAAATGCCTCAAACTCGGCAGCACACGTGTCAACTGTCTTGTAGACGGGGCGAACGTTGAGATGAGTTCTAATCTTTCGAACTTCTTCCTCTGTGCTTCCACGTAAGGCAGCGATCTGAGAATCAGAGAAACCAAATTCTTTAGCAAATCTCAGGGCCTCTGTCGTGAGTTCACCAGGTTGAGCGATCTCTCGCGCTGCATCATTGATTGAAGCTATTTGCGTGAGGAACCAGCGATCAATCTTTGTAAGGGCGTAGACCTCTTCTATGCCCTTGCCTGCCCACAAAACCTGTTGAACTTGTTGCAATCTGTACTCGGTCGGAGTTGCAATCTTTCCCATCAGCGCATCTATCTTTGCCTCGGAGAGATCCTGCGGGAAGGTAAAGATCGCTTCCTTGCGTTCGAGGGATCGTAAGGACTTCATCAACGCTTCAGGGAATGACCTACCGATTGCCATCGCCTCACCCACGGATTTCATTGTGGTGGTCAGGCGAGGGTCAGCATCTTGAAACTTCTCAAAGGCAAATCGTGGAGCCTTCACGACGACATAATCAAGGGTCGGCTCAAATGATGCTGGCGTGACCTTCGTGATGTCATTTTGGATCTCATCCAAGGTATATCCAATGGCCAGTTTGGTAGCAATTTTTGCGATTGGAAAACCTGTTGCCTTAGAGGCAAGTGCACTTGATCGAGATACACGCGGATTCATCTCAATCACAATGATGCGACCGTTATCTGGATTGACCGCGAATTGGATATTGCAGCCGCCGGTAGCAACGCCAACCTCGCGAATAATCGAGATAGAGAGATTGCGTAGCTTCTGGAATTCAACATCTGTCAGCGTCAGTGCTGGAGCGACAGTGATCGAATCTCCGGTGTGAACGCCCATCGGATCAATGTTTTCAATCGAACAGACGATCACCACGTTATCGCGTGAATCGCGCATAACTTCTAGTTCGTACTCTTTCCAACCGATAATTGACTCTTCTAGGAGAACTTCCGAGGTTGGACTATGTCGCAACCCAGCACCGGCAATCTGGTGAAGAGCTGCCTCGTCAAAGGCGATGCCCGATCCAAGTCCACCCATCGTAAAGGATGGTCGAATCACGACGGGATAGTTCAGAATCTTTACGGCATCGAGTACTTCATCCATCGTATGGCAGATGACTGACTTTGCCGACTCTCCCCCGACCTTCTCAACGATAGTTCTGAAGATTTCTCGGTTCTCTCCTCGTTCGATCGCATCGACATCTGCACCAATGAGTTTGACGCCATAACGATCGAGCGTTCCTGCCTGAAAGAGCCCAATGGCAGCATTCAAAGCTGTCTGACCACCGAGTGTTGCAAGCACCGCATCTGGACGCTCTTTAGCGATGATACGTTCAATGAACTCCGGAGTGATTGGCTCGATATATGTTGCATCGGCAAACTCTGGATCGGTCATTATTGTTGCAGGATTGGAATTTACGAGAACAACTCGAATTCCTTCAGCGCGTAAAACTCGACAGGCTTGGGTACCTGAATAGTCGAACTCGCATGCTTGGCCAATAACGATGGGACCAGAACCAATAACCAGAACGCTCTTAATCGTTGGATCTAAAGGCATGGTTACACCCTGCCCTTCTGCGGATACTTCTCCATGATTTCGACAAATTGATCGAAGAGATAGGCCGCATCATGAGGACCAGCTGCCGCCTCTGGGTGATATTGAACGCTGAAGGCTCCACGCTCTAACAGTTCAAGACCTTCGACAACATCGTCATTGAGACATGTGTGCGTCACACGCCCAGGGCCGAAGACTGTAGTGAATTCACCATCGATCGGTGCCTTGATTGCAAAACCGTGGTTGTGAGATGTGATCTCAACCTTGTTGTTGCGGCGATCAATCACCGGCTGATTGATTCCGCGATGACCAAATTGCAATTTATAGGTTTCAAATCCAAGTGCGCGACCAAGAATCTGATGGCCGAAACAGATGCCAAATACCGGAATCTCCTCGGTCAAAATTTCACGAACGAGATTTACAGTCTCTGTCATCGTCGCCGGATCCCCTGGACCATTCGATAAGAAAACCCCATCGGGGTTGAGCGCCTTAATCTCTTCAAAAGTGGTCTTATAGGGAAGGACATGTGTCGTAATCCCGCGTTCTGCCATAGCTCGTGGAGTTGCGCCCTTAATTCCAAGATCGATTGCGGCTACGGTAAATCTCTCTTCACCGATTGCTTTCACAACATAGGGCTGCGGCGTAGAAACATCCTCACTTAGAAAAGCGCCAGTCATCTGTGCGCTCTTTCGCACCTCGATCACCATCTCTTCTCGCGTCAGATCTAAGCCAGAGAAAATTCCAACGCGCATTGCTCCGCGATCGCGAAGATGGCGAGTGATCGCTCGAGTATCAACTCCAGAAATACCGACAATATTCTGTTCGTTCATCACATCGGCAAGGCTTGCCTCGCTGCGCCAATTACTTGTGATCGGTGATGGGTTTCGCACAACAAAACCTGCAACCCAAATCTTCGAGCTCTCGTTATCAAAGGCATTCATGCCAGTGTTTCCGATATGTGGTGATGTCATGACTACAACCTGGCGATGATAAGAGGGATCTGTCATCGTCTCTTGGTATCCGGTCATGCCTGTTTGAAAGACTGCCTCGCCGAAGGTGCGACCTGTTGCGCCCCAACTCTTACCTTCAAAGATCCTGCCGTCATCGAGTACAAGGTATGCCTTACTCATGCACTCTTCCCCTCTGTACGAGTTGTACTGGAGTAGACCAGACGACCGTGGAAGAAGGTGGCGACAACGCTTGCCGAGAACTCCATTCCATGGAAGGGAGTATTGCGTGATTTAGAGAGCAATTGGTCGCGATCCACGCGGTAAGGGGCTTTGGGGTTGATCACAGCGATGTGTGCAGGCGAACCAATGGCTAACTCTCGACCATGGCCTGCATAGCCACCGATGCGAGCAGGGGCGGTACTCATACGATTTTGCAGATCGCCCCAATTCATCAGCCCTGTCTCAATCATTGTTGCGCTCACGATGGAGAGTGCATGTTCTAAGCCGAGCATTCCAAAAGCTGCCTCTTGCCATTCGCACTCTTTACTCTCAACCGGATGTGGAGCGTGATCTGTTGCCACAATATCGATCGTTCCATCTGCAAGACCTTGACGCAGTTCGATCACATCTTTTTGTGTGCGAAGTGGTGGATTTACTTTGAAGATTGGATCATACGATCGAGCGCTCTCATCGGTAAGTAATAGGTGATGAGGCGTTACCTCAGCGGTGACATCGATTCCGCGAGCCTTCGCCCATCGAATAATCTCAACTCCGCCGGCGGTGGTGAGATGGCAGATGTGAAGGCGGGCACCAACATGTTCTGCAAGCAATACATCGCGAGCGATAATCGCTTCCTCTGCAACTGCGGGCCATCCCTTCAAGCCGAGGATCGAACTGACTATTCCCTCATTCATCTGAGATCCGGCAGTCAGTGCTGGCTCCTGGGCATGTTGGGCAATGACGCCACCAAACTTCTTCACATATTCAAGAGCGCGGCGCATTACTAAAGGGTCACTGACGCAATTACCGTCATCACTGAATACTCGTACTCGCGCAGCTGAATCTGCCATTGCACCGATTTCAGCAAGAACCTTTCCTTCAATGCCTTGAGTCACAGCGCCAATCGGAAAGACATCTAACAATCCAGCGCTCTGGCCTAATCTGAAAACTTGCTCAACGACTCCAGCAGTATCTGCAACTGGTGAGGTGTTCGCCATTGCAGAGAGTGCGACATAACCACCCTTAACTCCAGCTTGTGAACCAGAGAGCACGGTCTCGGAATCTTCTCGTCCTGGTTCGCGAAGATGGGTGTGTAGGTCAACTAAACCTGCCATCACAATCATGCCGCGCGCATCGAGAACATGAGCATCTGGTGAGTTTAGATTCTCACCAACTGCTGAGATCACGCCATCTTCGATCAGAATATCTCGAGAGGTTCCATCAGCCAGGGCTCCGCCGCTGATAATTGTCTTTCTCATATCAGTACTCATTTACGCACCCGCTTCAATCGAAGTGTCACCGGCTAGAAGAAGATAGAGAATTGCCATGCGAACGCTGACTCCATTTGTCACCTGTTCAATAATCACAGACCTTGCACTATCGGCGCTCTCTGCTGTGATCTCTAAGCCTCTATTCATTGGGCCTGGGTGCATCACAATTGCGCCAGGATGCAATTTCTTCAGGCGTGCGGTGTTGAGACCAAAGTAGCGAGAGTATTCACGGGCATTGGGAAAGAAGAGCTCGCTCATGCGTTCTAGTTGAACACGGAGCATCATCACAACATCTACATTCTCTAGAACATCATCAAAATCGTATGCAATCGATACTGGCCAACTTTCAACCCCAACCGGCAAAAGTGTCGGTGGTGCCACAAGAGTGACATGTGCTCCTAGTTTGGTGAGCAAGAGAACATTGGATCTAGCAACGCGAGAATGGAGTACATCGCCAACAATCGCGATACGAATACCCTGAAGATCTTCTCGGCCCTGTCCAAGATGTTTTCTTATGGTGAATGCGTCTAGTAGCGCCTGACTTGGATGTTCATGTGTTCCATCTCCGGCATTGATCACCGCACCTGACATCCATTGACAGTCAGCTAATCGCGCCGGAGCACCTGATGCGCCGTGACGGATAATCACAGCATCTGCACCCATCGCCTGCAGCGTCTGAGCGGTATCTTTTAGTGATTCACCCTTACTGACACTCGATCCCTTAGCCGAGAAGTTGATGACATCGGCCGAAAGTCTCTTCGCAGCTGCCTCAAATGAGATTCGTGTGCGCGTTGAATCTTCTGCAAACAGGTTGACGATTGTTCTGCCGCGCAAGGTAGGCAATTTCTTCATCGGCGTATCGCTGGCCTTTGCCATGTGCATCGCGGTGTCCAAAACAGAGATGGCCTCTTCGCGAGAGAGATCTGCAATCGATAGTAAGTGTTTCACTTGTTCTCCTCCGCTGAAATCTGGACATCATCGATGCCATCTGTTTCGGTCAGAAGAACCTTGACTGATTGAGAGATTGAGGTGGGGATGTTCTTTCCTACAAAGTCTGCGCGGATCGGTAGCTCGCGATGTCCCCGGTCAATTAAAACTGCAAGTTGCACCTTGGCCGGGCGTCCGACATCTCCTAGCGCATCAAGTGCTGCGCGAATTGTTCTCCCTGAGAAGAGGACATCGTCGACAAGGACCACAGTGCGTCCTTCGATTCCGAGTGATGGAATAGCTGTGGGCATCAATGCGCGGGGGGCTTTCAATCGAAGATCGTCGCGAAAGAGGGTGGTATCTATCGTTCCGACCTGAACCTGATGGCCTTCGATACCTTCGATAAGGCTGGCAAGGCGACGGGCAAGATGTGCCCCACGTGTAGGAATTCCAAGAAGTGTGATCGATTGCGATCCATTGTTGCGCTCGCAAATTTCATGGGCGATACGCGAGAGAGCACGCGAGATATCCGGTGCAGGCAGGACTGAACTCATGTAAATCTCCTTCCCCGCCTCGCAGGACGGGTCTTAAAGGATGCGCACGAAGGTTACCACTCTCCCTCGACGACTGTGGATATCTTCGATGGCGCTGGCGAGTTGCTGCCTACGATCCCCCAATGATCGATCATGGAGCCAGCGCAGTCGGGGCAAGGATCAGGGCGCTTCGTCGCGAAAAGGGCTGGAGTTTAAGAGAGTTCGAGGAGCGCAGTCGCGGTCAAATTAAGGCGATAACTCTCGGCTCTTATGAACGTGGCGATCGCGCACTTAGCGTGGAGACGATGGCGGTGATAGCCGATGTACTCTCGGTACACCCAGCCGAATTATTGACCAATAAATGTCAACCGATCACAACTGAAGCTTCCAGACACATCTACGATCTCTTGGTCCTAGGCTCATTGAAAGTCTCTACCGAGCGCGAGCTACTGGTCAGATTTACCAATGATCTTTCACGCCTTCGCGGTGATTGGCGCGGTGCAGTTATCTCAATCCGCCAGAGCGATGTTGCAAATCTGGCACTTCTCTTCTCACTTTTACCGAATAGCAACGGCGATGCCACTTACTTCTACAGATGGGTGAATGAAGCACGAATACGTCTAGAGAAAAATTAGAGTGCGAGGCTCTCTTTAATTGAAGCTATCCGACCGAGAACTCCGTGGATATAACCAGCAGAATCCTCAGTGCTTAGATCTTTCGCCAAGGTAAGAGCCTCATCGATCACGATGCCATCTTCGAGTTCTACAACCCACAAGATCTCATAGATACCCAACCTTAAGATATTTCGATCTACCGCAGGCAGGCGATCCATATCCCAACCTTGAGCATAGGTCGAAATAAGCTCATCGATCTTTCTCTTATGTGCTGCAATTCCCTCAACGAGAGACCTCGTGTACTCACGAATCGGTCTGGCATCTGGTCCCTCTTCAACAATGTCGCGAGAAACTAAAAGCTCAAGTAGATCACTCCCCCGGATATCCGATTCATAAAGCAGATCAAGGGTCTGTTTACGCGCCTTACTGCGAGCTGACACTAGTTTGCGCGGCCCAAATATGATCCATCACGAGTGTCAACAAGGATCTTCTCATCTTGCTTAATAAAGAGCGGTACCTGTACTTCAATTCCAGTCTCAACTGTTGCAGGCTTTGTGCCGCCTGAAGAGCGATCGCCCTGTAGCCCTGGCTCGGTGTAGGTAACTACGAGTTCAACAGATGCAGCAAGTTCGATGTAGAGAGGATTGCCTTCGTGGATCGCAACGATCGCTTCGGTATTTTCCAACATGTAATTGGCGGCTTCGCCAACTGTTGCCGCTGAAATAGTCATCTGATCAAAGTTCTCATTATCCATAAAGACGAAATCATCGCCTTCCTTGTAAAGGAAGTTCATCTCACGCTTTTCAAGGATTGCAACATCCACCTTTACACCAGCGTTAAATGTCTTATCGACAACCTTGCCCGTCATTACCTGCTTGAGCTTGGTGCGAACAAATGCTGGTCCTTTTCCTGGCTTTACATGTTGAAACTCAACAACTGTCCAGAGCTGCCCTTCGATATCTAGGGTCATTCCATTTTTTAGATCATTTGTTGTTGCCACAGTAGAACTCCAGTCATTGCGATGGCGCGATGCCACCTGCTTCAAGGCTTGAAGTTTACCCCATCGCCAATTAAGAAATGAGTGTCTTGAGCGCGATCAAAGCTAGCGAATAAGAGTTCGGGCCAAAGCCACCGATCGTTCCATTGGCAACGCCGGAGATTACAGAGGTATGGCGAAATTCTTCTCGCGAAAGTGGGTTTGAAAGATGCACCTCGATGAGAGGGGCCTTCACAAGTTCTGCCGCATCGCGTATGGCATATGAGTAATGTGTGAAGGCGGCCGGATTAATCACCACAGGGATATTTCCATCTGCAGCTTCATGGAGCCAAGAAATTATCGTTGCCTCATCATCGCTCTGGCGAACATCTGCCTCGAAACCATTGCTCTCGGCAGCGCTCTTTATATGGGCTACAAGTTGTGGGTATGACATGTCGCCATAGATTGATGAATCACGAATATCTAGACGCGAAAGATTAGGACCATTGAGTACTAGAACCTTCATGGACATACCTTCCCATAAGCATCGAGGAGAACGCTATCTGCAACACCCTCTAAACGATCACATTCTCCGGGTTGCTTAATTGTGACAAACCGAAGTGTATTTCCTCGTGATTTCTTATCCATGGACATGAGCGCTTTAAGCTCTAACCAATCCCCTTGCGGATAACTTACTGGTAGGCCCAAGGTAGAAAGGATTGAGAAGTGGAGATCATGCACTTCTTTGCTGATCAAACCTTGAGCTAATTGAAGATGGGCCATAAATGCCATGCCTATCGATACACACTCTCCGTGTCGTAGAGAGTACCTCGCATGCTTTTCAACGGCGTGGCCAAATGTATGTCCATAATTCAGGCTCTCTCGAAGAAATCCCTCTGTGAAATCGGCACCAACAACATCTGCCTTCACCTGGATTGAACGTTTCACCAAATCCACAACAAGATCGAGATCACTACGCACAGCGGAAACTGAGCGCCCTGCGATTAGGGTGAGAATCTCTGGATCTTTAATAAATCCACACTTGACCACCTCCGCAAGGCCTGCGGCAAAGTCTCGATCGCTCAATGTCTCAAACCAGGAGATATCAACAATAACTTCTGACGGAGAATAGAAGGAACCGATGAGGTTCTTCCCATAATCTAAATTGGCACCCGTCTTGCCGCCAATTGAAGCATCAACTGCGCCAGCGACCGAGGTTGGAATTGCGATCCAATCGATCCCTCGTAAAAAAGTGGCTGCGGCAAATCCGGCGATATCGGTAACTGCTCCCCCGCCGATGCCAACAACGAGATCGCTTCTGGTAAATCCTGCAGCTGCTAACCAATTCCATAACTGCATAAGGACAGCAGGACTCTTTCCCACTTCACCGTCGGGAATAACGCAGAATGTAAATTCGCAATCACCGGCCTCGAGATTTCCAATTCGCTCTCTCATAGATTGAGTTGTTACGACTGCGCAACGGACTCTCTCGTGTGCGCGCTCTGCCAACGATGATCGCCAATTGTCTGAGAAGAGAACATCGTAGGTACGTTCGGCGGTGACGGTAATCTTCTGACTCATCGTTTAGCTCCCTCGTGCGATTCAAGGAGAGCAATAATCTCTTGCGCTACCTGTGAAGGAGTTGACGAGTCTGTGAGAACGGTGATCGTAGCCAACTTCTCATAGATGGGCCTGCGAATATTCATGAGCTCCTGCCACTTTGCTCGCGGGTTGCCGACAAGAAGTGGGCGATCTCTATTAAATCCAATTCGAGGCGCTGCACTTGAGAGTGAGACATCTAGAAAGATAACCGGATCCGGGCAATCGCTTAACAATTGCGCCGTTAAAGGATCCATCACTGATCCGCCACCTAATGAGAGAACACCATCAAAACCCTGAACTTCCAATCCAACAATCTCTTTCTCAAGCTCTCGAAAGTACGTTTCGCCCTTATCAAGAAAGATCTCAGAGACACTCATGCCGGTGCGCTCTTCAATCAAGTGGTCGGTGTCATGAAAGGTAAGACCTAGCTTTTGGGCAAGGGATTTGCCCACCGAAGATTTTCCGGCACCTGGTGGCCCAATCAGAATTGCAGCAGGCACAATTACTTGAAACGAAGATGAGCCATGTAAGACTCAAAATTTCGCTTCGTCTCCTGAACGCTATCGCCACCAAACTTTTCCAAGACAGCTTCTGCAAGAACTAATGCAGCCATCGCCTCGCCCACAATTCCAGCAGCCGGAACTGCGCAGACATCTGATCGTTGATTGATCGCCTTTGCCGCTTCCCCTGTTGCTACATCGATTGTATCTAGGGCCTTCGGAACAGTTGAGATCGGCTTCATCGCAATACTTACGCGAAGAATCTCACCATTAGACATTCCACCCTCTGTGCCGCCGGCGCGATCGCTGCGACGAACTATGAGACCTTGAGCATTCTTCTCAATCTCATCATGGGCCGCTGAACCGCGACGAGTTGCTGTCGTGAAGCCATCACCAATTTCAACACCCTTAATTGCTTGAATACCCATCATCGCTGAGGCAAGACGAGCATCCAAACGTCGATCCCAGTGAACGTGTGAACCTAAACCAGGAGGGAGATTGTAGGCAAGGATCTCGCAGACTCCACCGAGAGTATCTCCATCAGAGTGAGCGCTCTCGATCTCCTTCATCATTGCAGCACTTGTTGCCTCATCGGCGCAACGCACAGGATCGCTATCGATACGCTCCATATCATCTGCCGATGGAAGATGCGCAGAATCTGGTACTCGGACAGCTCCGATTGAAATTACATGGCTAAGAATCTTAATTCCCACGCTCTGTTCCAAGAATGCTCGCGCGACAGCTCCCAAGGCAACACGCGCTGCTGTTTCGCGGGCGCTTGCTCTTTCTAGAATTGGTCGCGCATCATCGAAATCGTATTTCTGCATTCCTACTAAATCTGCATGTCCAGGACGAGGTCTTGTCAGAGGTGCGTTGCGCGCAAGATGAGCGATCTCACTAGGATCGACGGGATCTGCACTCATCACCTTCTCCCATTTCGGCCACTCAGAATTTCCAACCTGAATGCTGATTGGACCACCTTGAGTAATTCCTAAACGCAGACCACCAAGGATTGAAATTTTGTCGGCTTCAAAATTTTGTCTGGCTCCGCGACCAAAACCCAGGCGTCGGCGAGCCAGGTGATAATCGATAAATGTTGAATCCACCTGAACATGGGCTGGAATTCCCTCAATAATTGCAGAGAGAGCTTGTCCATGGGATTCACCAGCTGTAAGCCAACGCATGTGCATATTCTGGCAGAAGAATGCCAAGGATGAGACCTTATTTAAGGTAGGCCAGCCAGATAATTGCCAGCACCAGTGATGGTGCTAGCGGCAATGGATTTCTCATGGATCGAAGAATCAGTGCCTGAGTAACGAGATGAATCAGGGCAAAGATTGAGAAGAAGGCGAGAAAGGAGCAGTAAGAGTCAACAGATGCAGGGATTAAGAAAAGGGCCATCAAGAATATAAGCTTTACATCGCCCATTCCAAGGCTAGAAAAACGCCAAAGTAGAAGCCCTCCACAAAGTGCACCACATGCGACGAGGAACTGGTTCTGCCAAATGTATCCAACTTGCGCTGAGTAGATCAGCGAAAGCATAGCGAGACAGACCAGCGCGCGATTGGGAATACGGTGAAAGCGTAAATCTGAGATCGCAATCCATGTCAACGCAGGAGCGAGAATCAAGAACATAGGCAGAAGATAGTTCACCCGACCTGATCAGTCTTATCGAGCCAAACTGCTGTGGTTAACTTTTTGCTAAGAGAGGGCGAAGATGAGCAGCAAGCGCCTGCTTATCTAGAGCCGCGTTAAGTACCAACTGCAACTGATCTAAACCCTGCCACAGAAGCAACTCTTTTCCATTAATCACCTGACCACCATGATCACTCCAACGTGAGGCAAGGACCGTTGGCCACGGTTTATAGATAACGTCAAAGAGAAGTGAATCTATTGAAGTCGGTAGGTAATCAGCCAGGAGATCTGCAGCTCCTGCTGGCGTTGTATTGATAACGCAATCAAATTGAGCAACGCTCTGATCGTTGCTCCAAGGAATGTAATCAAATTCCGAACGAAGTACACAGCGCGATAGAGCATCGCGTCGTGTCGAGGTGCGGCCCATGACGGTAATCGACTGTGAGAAGCCATCAAGGGCCCCTGCAACGGCACGAGCCGTTCCGCCGGCACCCAGGATCAAAGCGTTGGTAAAGGATGTGAAGCCTGCCGACTCGAGGGCGGATATAAATCCAGAACCATCTGTAGATGTCCCATGCCACCTGCCGTCGACACTATATACAGTGTTAGCCGAACCGATACGAGTGCTTAACTCATCAAAGGTAACCGGAAGCGAGAAAGCTTCCTCCTTTAAAGGCATTGTCAGAGAGAGATAATCAAATGAATCCGAGTTGCTCTCAAAGAACGAGTTGAGCGCTCCGCTTGGAACATCGATTGCTTGGTAGCTACCTTCCACGCCTAGAAAAGAGAAGGCGCTCTGATGCAGAAGCGGTGAGAGTGAGTGCGAAATCGGAGAACCTAGGACAGCGCCATGAATCATTTCTTCGCCTCGAACTTTCCAGCTCTCAAGTTAGCCTTATAGAGAACCTTCCACTCATTGAAGGTATCAAATGAGGAGGTAAAGCGAGTATCGCCAGGTGCCACGGTGATGAAGTAGAGCCAATCTCCCGCTTCAGGAGATGCCACAGCATCGAGTGCATTTCGTCCCGGATTTCCGATCGGAGCCGGTGGGAGACCATAGTTCTGATAGGTGTTATATGGAGATTTGATCTTCGTCGATTTGGAACTTAAAAAAATATCTCCTCGACTTCCAAGAACATAATGAACCGTCGAATCCATTTGCAGTGGCATACCGATCTTGAGGCGATTAAAGATTACGCGCGAGACCTTTCCAAAGTCTTGATCTTCACCTTCTGCCTGGACGATGGATGCGATGACAAGGAGCTGCGCCACATCATATCTACCTTTTCCAGGCTGCAAGCCTGCTGATTCGATCTCTGCGTAGGCCCGATCTGTCATTACTTTAAGTGCATCAGCAACTTTTGTTCCGCTGGCAAAGCTGTACTGAGCGGGAAAGAGGAGCCCTTCGATAGTTGTAAACGGTTTACGTATAGCCAGATTCTTAAAGGCGCTCTCTACCTCCTGCGCCGAATATCCAGCTGCGAGAAAAAGCTTCTTTACTTCGGAGGCGCGCATTCCTTCAATGATTGGAATCAAGCCAGCGATTCGATCTTTATCGAGCAATTGATCAAGTGCCTCGGTGGCACATATTTCCAGATCAATCAGGTGGGAACCTGGCGCAATAGATTGCGATCGAGAATCAGAGACCGCAACTCTGAAAAATGCCTGCGAAGATTTAACAACGCCCTTCTCAAAGAGCTCCTGTGCAATCTGACTACCAGTCTCCCCCGATGAGATATCAATAGATACCCGATCTCCCCCGGAGTTTTCACATTCGAAATCTGGCGCCGCTTTTGGTCCGCCGTTTACAACGGAGATGAGAAAGATGATCAGCACGCTGGAGGCAAGAGCAGCGATTACGCGGAGCAGTGGTCTCTTAGCCACGATCACGAGATAGCCCTTGCTCAAGAATCAATACCGCAGCCTGTGAATCTATAAGTCCACGTTGATCGCGTGTCTTAATCCCTGCTTGCGAGAGCGCTGCCGAAGCAGTTGATGTCGTTAGCCTTTCGTCGACTAATTCAACCGGTCGCTCTGAGATCTCACCGACGAGTTGAGCAAACTTCTCCGCCTTCTGGCTCGAACCAGACTCTTCACCCGAAAGATGGAGTGGGTAGCCCACATAAATCTTCACCGGTTCATACTCATGGAGAAGTTCAGCTAACTTCACTTTCAGCGCTGGATCTTTTGTCACGAGAAATGAGAGGGGCGTAGCCAGAATTCCATCTGGATCACAGACTGCAACGCCAATCCGTGTATCTCCATAATCAAAGGCGAGTCGACGACCCAGCCGAGACATTATTTGCCTGCGATCGCTAGTTCGATCGCATCAAGGGCAGCTGAGATCTTGCTTCGATCGCTACCGCCACCTTGTGCGAAATCATCTTTGCCGCCACCGCCACCGCCAAGGATTGAACTTCCAAGTTTGACGAGGGCGCCAGCTTTAACACCACCATCGCGTGCGGCATCACTTGCGGCAACGACAAGAATGACTTTATCTTCGACGACGCTAGTCAGCGCCACCACCGAATTACTGTTACGGGCACGAAGATCGAGAGCAATCTGGCGAAGATTATCTGCCGCAATTCCATCTGCTAAAGATCCCATCACAACGGTTGTGCCCGAAATGACCTTGGCCTGAGAGAGTAAAGATCCTGCGCTCTCAAGGGCTGCAGCGGTGCGCAGGGTAGAGAGCTCCTTCTCAATATCTCGCATCTTTGAAACGAGGTCGTTGATACGCGCTGGCAGCTCTTCAACTCGAGCGCCCTTAATGATTGTTGTCAGCGAATTCAAGAGAATATGTTCGCGGGCCAAGAATCGATAGGCATCTGCTCCGACGAGCGCTTCAACGCGTCGCACACCAGCGCCGATTGACGCCTCTGAGAGAAGTTTTACAACTCCAAGTTGACCAGAGCGATGAACGTGAGTTCCTCCGCAGAGTTCGCGAGCCCAGTCTCCGACGCTGACAACGCGCACACGATCTCCATACTTTTCACCAAAGAGCGCCATCGCACCGAGATTCTTTGCTTCATCCTGAGACATCACTTCGGCCCTTACCTCTAGATCATCCAGAAGTAAGGTGTTCACGCGAGCCTCGACTTCATCAAGAACACCCTCTGAGAGAGCGCCCGTTGCTGGGAAGTCAAAGCGGAAGCGACCTGGAGAGTTTTCAGATCCTGCCTGCGTTGCGGTCTCACCTAAAACTTCTCTAAATGCCTTATGAACCATATGTGTTGCAGTGTGTGCACGAGAGATCGCGTTACGTCGCTCATTATCAATTGCTGCGTGTGCTTGATCGCCTACCTCGACAGCACCAGATGCCACTCGTCCTCGGTGAATCGAAAGACCTGGCACCGGGCTCTGCACATCATCAATTTCAATAACTGCACCGTTAGCCAGAGTGATGGTTCCACCATCGGCAAGTTGGCCGCCACCTTCTGCATAGAAAGGAGTGCGATCGAGAATGATCTCAACCTCATCACCCGCCTGTGCACTCTTCTTACTTACGCCATCTACAACGATGGCGTTAACCTTCGATTCAGAGCTGGTATGTGTATACCCAATAAATTCTGTGGCTCCCGATGAATCTGCAATCTTCTTATACTCAGAGAGGTCTGTGTGACCACTCTTCTTTGCTCGAGCATCAGCCTTTGCGCGATCTCGTTGCTCCTTCATCAAGCGAGTAAAACCCGCCTCATCCACCTCTAGGCCAACTTCACGCGCCATCTCAAGAGTGAGATCAAATGGGAAGCCATATGTATCGTGGAGTTTGAAGACATCATCGCCACTCATCTTCGTTGACTTAGTCGCCTTCACTGCGTTGGCTGCTAGATCAAAGATCGTTGTACCGCTCTTAAGAGTTTGCAAGAAGCTCTCTTCTTCGGATGTACTGACCGCAAGAATGCGGGCAGAATCTGCAACTAGCTCTGGATACTGTGGTCCCATCGCTCCGATGGCAGCCTGTGTCAATGAAGCCATGCTTGGGTCGTTAGTACCCAATAGACGCATATTGCGAATCGTTCTACGCATCATGCGGCGCAGAACGTAACCGCGACCCTCGTTACCTGGAGTGACTCCATCACCAATGAGCATCGCCGCAGTTCTCGCATGGTCTGCAATCACGCGAAGTGAAACATCAGACTTCTCGCTCTTTCCATACTTCACACCGGATAACTCGCTTGCGCGAGAGAGAATCTGCATCGTTGTATCAATTTCGTAGATGTTCTCAACGCCTTGCAATAAAGCTGCCATGCGCTCTAGGCCTAAACCAGTATCAATGCTCTTTGCAGGTAGTTCGCCAAGGATCGGGTAGCCATCTTTTCCGCCGCCTGCGCCTCGTTCATTCTGCATAAAGACAAGGTTCCACACCTCGAGATAGCGATTCTCATCGGCAACCGGTCCACCGTCGATACCGTAGGCAGGTCCTCGGTCGTAGTAAATTTCAGAACACGGCCCACATGGTCCGGGTACACCCATCGACCAGAAGTTATCTGCCATATCTCGACGTTGGATGCGCTCTAGCGGAACACCCATCTTCTTATGCCAGATATCTGCAGCCTCGTCATCATCGAGATAGACAGTTACCCATAGGCGTTCTTCAGGAAATCCATATCCGCCTTCAGAGACTGGTTTTGTCAGCAACTCCCAAGCAAGTGCGATTGCACCTTCCTTGAAGTAATCACCGAATGAGAAATTTCCGCACATTTGGAAGAATGAAGCATGTCGAGTGGTCTTGCCGACCTCATCGATATCGAGTGTACGGACGCACTTTTGTACAGATGTAGCTCGCTTGTACGGTGGTGTTACTTCACCGAGAAAATATGGTTTGAAGGGAACCATTCCCGCATTAACCAGAAGTAGATTGGGATCATCTGCAATCAGAGATGCCGAGGGTACGACAGTGTGCTCTAACCCTTGCGAGTTACCTGATTCAAAAAAGCGCAGCCAACGTGCGCGGATCTCTGCCGATTCCACGAATTAAATTCACTCAGCCTTCTTCTTCTTTGAGCGAGCCTTGCCTGCTTGGGCTGCTGTGATGAGCGCTCCAGCAACCTTGACTGCAGGGCCACCTTTATCCATAAGGTCGGTGGCAGCTTCAGAAACTTTGGTTGTTACCTCTTCAACATTCTTGGTGATCTTTGCGAAAGATTCGAGTGGGCTATTGATGAGCTCTAAGGTACGAGTAGATTCCTGGATCAACGGAGCGGTATCTTCCGTGAGAACTTTGAGTGAAACTCTTGCCTCGTCGATAAATTTACCGACGCGAACTACCGCGTAAGCAAGGGCGATTGCTATAGCCAGAAGAGATACGGCGGCAATAATTGTCGCAATTCCACCAGGACCCATGGTCAATACCTTTCGCTAACTTTCACCAAAGAGTGAATATATGTAAGCCTACCCGATCGCCCTATGAGGCGGGGGTTTCTGGCTTGAAATCCATTCCACTCTCTTTGCGTTGTGCTGCAGTGATAGGTGTTGGAGCCCCTGTTAATGGGTCGCCGCCACTTGCAGTCTTTGGGAATGCAATCACTTCGCGGATCGAATCACTTCCGGTCAAGAGAGCGCAGACGCGATCAAGACCAAGGGCGATTCCACCGTGTGGTGGTGGACCGTAATTAAAGGCTTCGAGTAAGAATCCAAATTTGCTATTTGCCTCTTCATCGCTCAAGCCGATGACACGGAAGACTTCTCTTTGGATCTCTTTATCGTGGATACGAATTGATCCTCCGCCGAGCTCGGTTCCGTTAAGAACGATGTCATACGCATAAGCCAAGGCGTTGGCCGGATCAGATGAGAAACTCTTTGCAAACTCTGGCTTTGGTCCAGTAAATGGGTGGTGAACAGCAGTCCATCCCCCGTTATCTGTTGGTTCAAACATTGGAGCATCGACAACCCACAAGAATTTCCAGGCACCTTCTTCAATGAGATTGCATCGCTTGCCAATCTCAAGACGCACTGCGCCAAGAAGAGCCTGAGAAGAGGCGCGATCGCCGGCGGCGAAGAAGATCGCATCACCATTCTTGGCACCAACAACAGCTGCGATTCCTGCTTGTTCTTCAGGAGAGATATTCTTTGAGACAGGTCCCCCGAGCGTTCCATCCTCGTTGAGGAGAATGTATGCCAGACCCTTTGCGCCGCGGGCCTTAGCCCAATCTTGCCACGCATCGAGTTCGCGTCGAGGTGAGCTTGCGCCACCAGGCATGACAACTGCGCCGACATAATCTGCTTGGAATACTCTAAATGGAGTCTTAGCGAAGAATTCAGTAACCTCAACAAGTTCGTTACCAAAACGTAGGTCAGGCTTATCTGAACCAAAGCGGTTCATCGCATCCTTATAAGTCATATGAGGAATCGGTGTTGGAATTGTGTAGCCAACGCTATCTTTCCAAACGTCGACCAGGATTTTCTCGGCAACAGCAATAATGTCTGCTTGATCGATAAATGACATCTCGATATCAAGTTGTGTGAACTCGGGTTGTCTATCGGCACGAAAATCTTCATCGCGGAAACAGCGTGCTATCTGGTAGTAACGCTCCATGCCCGCGACCATAAGGAGCTGCTTAAAAAGTTGTGGTGATTGCGGTAGCGCATACCAGCTACCAGGTTGCAAACGAACTGGGACTAGAAAGTCACGTGCGCCTTCTGGTGTGGAGCGCGTGAGATATGGCGTTTCAATCTCAAGGAAATTTAAGTCATCCATGGCGCGACGAATTGCAGATGTCACACGTGAACGAAGTCGCAGATTCGAGGCTGGTCCTTCGCGGCGCAGATCCAAGTAACGGTAACGCAGGCGTACCTCTTCTGAGATATCGGCTTCAACGCCAGTATCGACAGGGAAAGGAAGTGGTGCCGATTCACTTAAGACGGTAACGGCATCGCCCATCACTTCAATGGCTCCAGTAGGAAGGGCCTCGTTCTCATTGCCTGCAGGACGAGCCACAACTTCACCGGTAATTGCCAAGCACCATTCGGCACGTAGTGATCCAGCCAAGACTTCATCTCTAATAACAACCTGGACTGAACCTGTTGCATCGCGAAGATCGATGAAGGCAACTCCACCATGATCGCGGCGGCGGGCAACCCAGCCGGCGAGCGTGACTGTCTTACCTGCGTGAGAGGCACGAAGGGATCCAGCATCATGGGTACGAATCATTGCTTCTGACTACTTTCTTTAGTGGAACTCTGCAAGGCAACTGTGTTCTCAATCAAGAGGTGCGCGAAAGCGCGCTCTCCAATTCACCTATCTTAACCGAGGAAAGTTCACCATCCTTCATTCGCTTGAGCTCAACTGCCCCCGACGCTAACTCTGAATCCCCCAAGACAATCGCATAAGCGCTACCCGATTTATCGGCAGCCTTCATCGCCCCTTTGAGAGCGCGATCGCCGAAGGCAATCTCGACGCGAAGACCGCTCTGGCGAAGGGTCTGCGCGATCGACAAGGCTTCGACCTTTGCTGGCTGACCCAGTGGAATGATGAAGAGATCGCTAGCAAATTGATTCGCAAACAGGACGCCTTCAGCCTCTGCCGCCAAAAGGATGCGATCTACACCGAGGCCAAAACCAATTCCCGATAGTGATTGACCGCCCAGTGTCTCCATCAACCCGTCATAACGCCCACCACCGCCGATGCCGGACTGCGCCCCAAGATCTTCGTGGATAAATTCAAAGGTTGTACCTGTGTAGTAATCAAGACCGCGCACCATACGTGGATTGACGGTGTACTTAATACCAAGTGCATCTAGATAATTGCGTACCTGTTCGAAATTCTCCTTCGATTGTGCTGAGAGGTAATCGATTAGCAATGGCGCATCGGCCATCTTGGCTTGAATCTCTTCACGCTTATCGTCAAACAAACGAAGCGGATTAATCGCAGCTCGCGCCGCAGTTGCCTCATCGAGGTTGAGCGTCTGCAGGAAGGCAACGAGATCGACTTTATGTGCAGCTCGAGATTGCGAATCCCCCAGCGAAGTTATCTCAAGACGATACTTCTTCAGGCCAATATTCTTAAATGCAGTATCGGCTAAGGCTATGACTTCGGCATCAATTGCCGGATCATCTAAACCAATTGATTCAACGCCGACTTGGTAGAACTGTCGATAACGACCGGCTTGTGGGCGCTCTGCGCGAAAGAAAGCGCCTGAATAGAAAACTTTTACAGGTAGTTGACCGCGATCGAGTGAGTGCTCAATGACAGAGCGCATCACACCTGCAGTTCCTTCTGGACGCAGTGTGATCGATCGACCACCGCGATCTTCAAAGGTGTACATCTCTTTACTGACAACGTCTGTAGATTCGCCCACGCCTCGAGAGAAGAGATTGGTATCTTCAAAGACTGGAAGTTCCATCAATTGATAGCCGGCGGCTTTGGCCGGTGCGATTAAGTGATCGCGGACCCACTCAAAGCTGGCAGATCGAGGTGGAACATACTCACTGACACCCTTGGGTGCGCTGATCTGTTCGCGCTTCATGAGCGCAATTCTTTCAGATATGGATTCGTTCTGCGTTCATATTCCATTGTCGTGTCCGGCCCATGCCCCGGAAGTACTCGCAGATGATCACCTAATGGCGCAATCTTGGTTGCTAGAGTCTTCTTCATCGCCTCGGCTGAGCCGCTAGGAAGATCGGTTCTCCCAATTGATCCAGCGAAGAGAACATCACCACTAATTAATACCTCATCATTGATCGTAAAGATTAATGAGCCAGCGGTGTGACCGGGTGCATGCATTGCAGTGATATCGAGACCAACGGCTTCAAACTTTTCGTTGTTACGAAGTTCCAGAACCTGTTGTGGTTCACTCCATGTCACTCCGCTGAGTGATTCAATGAATTCGCGTCCATGAACCACTTCAGGATGAAGGAGCGCTCGACGATCTTCGCTATGGATATATGCCGGTACTCCATAACCATCAGCCAACGGAATCACTGAAAATGTGTGGTCAAGGTGTCCGTGGGTAAGCAAGACCGCAACCGGCTTAAGACCTTCTTCTTCAATGATCATCTCAATTTCAGCGCTGATATCGGGCATTCCTGGATCGACGATGATGCACTCCGAGCCCTTTTCGGCTGCGATCACCCAACAATTAGTTGCATACATTGGCGCAGGGTGGACTCTGATCAGCATCGCAACTCCATCACCCTCGAATCCACGCTCAATTTTTGAGGCGGTAGTAAGACAGGGTACCTTTGACCTCCCATCAATACCTGCATTAACTACCCGAATTAACGAAGGCCACATGGCCGACGCGCTGAAAGGAATACTCATGACCGAACAGAATCCACTTCCATCACAGGTTGCTCCACAAGTAAGTGCAGCATCTGCACTCATTGGAGATCCGTCGCAGTTCGGTCGAGTTGCAGAAGATGGCACCGTGTATGTCCGCACCTCATCAGGTGAGAAGGCTGTCGGTTCATATCCAGGAAAGAGCGCAGAAGAAGCCCTCGCCTATTTCGTCCGTAAATTTGAAGCCCTCGCCTCTGAAGTAGCACTTACTGCTGCTCGCATTACATCAGGTGCGATGGTCCCAGATGATGCTTATGAGGCGGTCAAGAAGTTGCGCCAACAGGTACGCGAACTCAATGGCGTTGGCGATCTCGATGCACTTGCAGCATCGGTTGAACAGATCGAACCCCTCATCGAAGGTCATCGCGAAAAGTTTGAAGCGAAGAAAGAGGCAGAGGCTGCTGCGAAGGCTGCTCGCCGCGAACAAGTTCTCGTTGAAAAAGAAAAGATCGTTGCTGAGGCAGAATCACTGGCTCTCTCTGAGAGCTGGAAGGCAACTGGAGAACGGCTGAAGACTCTGCTGGATGAATGGAAGAGCGCACCACGGTTAGATAAGAAGACCGATGGAGATCTCTGGAAGCGCTTCTCAGCTTCCCGCAACAAATTTGATAAGCGTCGCCGCACACACTTTGCCTCACTTGAAGCAACTGCTTCAGTCGTATCTTCGGCAAAGATTGCAATCGTTGAAGAGGCAGAGAAACTAGCAACATCAACTGATTGGGTTGCAACAGCTCGCCGCTTTAAGGCGCTCATGGATTCGTGGAAAGCTGCCGGACGTGGCAAGCCAAAAGATGATGCCAAGCTCTGGGCGCGATTTAAGGTCGCACAGGATTCATTCTTCGCTGCAAAGAACGCTGATCTAGAAAAGCGCGAAGTATCTATGGGTGCAAACATGGAAAAGCGTGAAGCTCTTCTTCCAAAAATTGAAGCACTTGTGCCATTCACTGATGTGAAGGCTGCTAAGAACGAGTTCCGTGAATTGATGCGCGAATGGGAGAAGATTGGAATCACTCCTCGCAACAAGCGCGCAGCAATGGATGCCCGCGTACATGCAGTCGAGAAGGCAATCAAGGAAGCTGAAGCCGAACTGTGGCGCAAGAGCGATCCTGCTGCAAAGGCACGTGCTGCCGATGTTGTCGCTCAACTATCTGCGGCGATCGAAAATTATGAAGCAACTGCTGCCAAGGCCAAGGCTGCCGGTAATGAGAAGAAGGCTAAAGAAGCCCTCGAATCTGCAGAAGCACGCAGGGTGTGGCTGGCTGAAGCTCAGAAGAACCTCGCGGAATTTAGCTAACTGCTAATTTCGGTAGACGTCATAGACGCCTTCAACGCTTCGCACCGCAGCTAATACTGAATCCAAGTGGGTGGCATCTGCCATCTCGAAGGTAAATTTCGATATCGCAACTCGATCTTTTGATGTGCTGACAGATGCGCTCAAGATATTTACATGTTGCTCTGAGAGTGCTCGCGTAACATCAGCAAGTAAGCGTGCGCGATCTAAAGCCTCAACCTGAATATTTACTAGGAAGAGCGAGCCAGCACCTGCCAACCAACGTACCTTGACGATCCGCTCCGATTGATTGATGCGAAGGTCATCACTGTTAACGCAATCGCTGCGGTGAACTGAGACACCGCTGCCCTTTGTGATAAATCCAAGGATTTCATCACCAGGAACCGGGGTGCAGCATCGTGCGAGTTTTACAAGGACATCGCCTACGCCTTCAACTTCAACGGCAGTACTTGAACGGCGAGTAGTTGGGACACCCGTCGGGATGTACTCAATCGTTGCCTCAGGGTGTGAATCCTCTACACCAATTGCTGCAACAAGCTTTTCAATAATTGACGCGGCAGAGACATGGCCATCACCGACGGCGCTATAGAGCGCGTCAATATCTGGATATCTGAGGTCATGCGCTAGTTCTAGGAGCGAATGGCCTGCAAAGATCTTCTGCAATGGAAGCCCGGCCTTACGCATCTGTCGCGCAATAGATTCGCGCCCAGCATCGATCGCCTCTTCGCGTCGCTCTTTTGAGAACCAGGCCTTGATCTTTGACCTCGCGCGTGGACTCTTTACAAAGTTGAGCCAATCACGACTTGGGCTGGCCGTTAACGATTTATTTGTGACAACCTCAACAACATCACCATTGGCAAGCTTTGTTTCAAGCGGAACAAGGCGACCATTAACCTTGGCACCCGCGCAGCGATTGCCGACATCTGTATGTACTGAGTACGCAAAGTCGACAGGAGTGGATCCTCCAGGGAGTGCGATAACGCTCCCCTTGGGAGTAAATACGAATACCTCGGGGCTTCCAAGATCAAAACGCAGCGCCTCCAAAAACTCTGAAGGATCCTCGGTTTCCTTCTGCCATTCATGGAGCTGCTTTAACCAGATCATCTCTGGGGTATTGGCTTGCGAATCTGAGCCCTGCTTATATTTCCAATGCGCTGCGATACCGAACTCAGCACGAGAGTGCATCTCATAGGTACGAATCTGGATCTCAACAGCCTTGCCGCTTGGGCCGATCACCGTTGTATGAAGTGATTGATAGAGATTGAACTTTGGCATTGCGATGTAATCTTTAAAGCGACCAGGTACCGGGCTCCAGCGAGCATGGATAGAGCCAAGAACCGCGTAGCAATCGCGTACATCGTTTACCAGTACGCGAATTCCAACCAGATCATAGATATCGTTAAAGTCGCGGCCACGGACAACCATCTTTTGATAGACGCTAAAGAAGTGCTTCTGGCGTCCTGTGACTGTCGCTTCAATTGAATCATTGGCCAGATCTGACTTAACAGATTCGATTACTTCCTGAGTAAGGGCTTGTCTGGCAGGGCTACGTTCTGCAACAAGGCGAGAGATCTCGGCAAACTTCTTTGGCTCTAAGACTTCAAAGCTGAGATCTTCTAGCTCCCACTTGAGAGCGTTCATTCCAAGGCGATGAGCAAGAGGGGCGTAGATATCAAGTGTCTCTCGCGCTTTACGAAGTGCACTCTCCCCCGAGACATATTTCCAGGTTCGCGCGTTATGCAGTCGATCGGCTAACTTGATAACAAGAACGCGAATATCACGCGACATCGCAATAACCATCTTGCGAACTGTTTCAGCCTCTGCCGTTGGTCCGTAAGTCAACTTATCCAACTTTGTGACGCCATCGACGAGAGATGCAATCTGATCTCCGAAATCAGCACGCAGTTGATCAAGTGAGTACGGTGTATCTTCAACGGTATCGTGAAGCAACGAGGCGATGATCGTCTCTTGATCAAGGCCCAACTCAACAAGGATCTGCGTTACAGCAACCGGATGAGTGATGTACTCCTCGCCAGATTTACGCAGCTGCCCAGTGTGGGCAGTCTTTGCTACCTGGTAAGCGCGTTCGACTTCAGGCAGATTTGCTTGTGGATGGTGTTCTTGCAGCCCAGTAATGATGGGCTTCAGGAGTTCATCCATAAGAGATCGCTCTACTTGCGACCTTTGCGCTTTGGTTGATTGCGCGGGCCACGACGTTCAGTAACCACTGCACCTTCTGTCTCAACGGCTACTGAAGCAGATGAAGAACCAACTCCAGCGCTACCACGGGCATGAACGCGCTTTGAGAGAGCGATCATCGCTGGCTCCTTCTCACGCAAGTGAGCAAGCACTGGAGGCGCAAGGAAGATTGATGAGTATGCGCCAACGATCATTCCCACGAAGAGAGATAGCGCTAGATCCTTCAAGGTTCCCGCACCTAGTAGTCCAGCACCAACGAACAAGATTGCTGCAACTGGAAGCAAGGCGATGACTGATGTGTTAATCGAGCGAACAATCGTCTGGTTAACGGCAAGGTTTGTGGCTTGCGAATAGGTGTACTTGCTTGTTGATGTGATGGAACGAGTGTTCTCGCGCACCTTATCGAATACAACCACTGTGTCATAGAGCGAATAGCCAAGGATGGTGAGGAATCCAATCACCGTCGCAGGTGTGACATCAAATCCAACGAGAGCGTAAATGCCCACGGTGATAAATACGTCATGAACAACAGCAACGATTGCCGCGATCGCCATCTTCGATTCAAAGGCCATAGTAAGGAACAAGAGAATCACAATCAAAAATGCAATCAAACCGTAGAGAGCTTTCTTGGTGATCTCTTTACCCCACGATGGTCCGATGATCTGAGTATCAATCTCCTCAGCGGTTACCCCAAAGGTTGAGACGATAGCTCCTTCAACTGCATCAGATTCAGCAGTTGTCAGAGATCCTGTCTGAATCTTCATCTTGTCATCGCCGACCTTCTGAACGATGAGCTCTCCAGAAAAACCAGTTGCCTGGACCGCGCTACGAGCCTGCTCTACCGTTGCCGTCGTTGACGTAAATGAGTAAGCAGAGCCGCCCTTGAACTCGATACCAAGGTGAAGACCTTGGACTGCAAGTGCACCAATAGAGATCAGCGTGAAGACCGCCGAGAGCACATACCAACGCTTGGCGTTTCCAACAATGTTAAATGACTTTTCGCCTGAGTAGAGGCGACCACCGAATCCTTGTGTCTTTAACATGCTATGCCTCCACTTGTGATGTTGATGGAGCAACGCCTGAACTCTTGGCAGAGACTCCTGAGAATCGGTGACCTGAACTGAAGAACTTGAAACGCGCGATCCAAGTCATCATCGGCTTTGAGAAGAAGAAGACGATGATGAGGTCCACAAGGGTTGTTAATCCAAGTGAGAAAGCAAAACCTCGTACGCCGCCTACTGCGAAGAAGTACAGAAGAACCGCGGCGATCATTGAGACAGCATCTGCGACCAAAATGGTGCGACGAGCCTTTAACCAACCGCTTTCAACAGCAGATCTGAGTGAGCGTCCCTCACGGATTTCATCTCGGACGCGTTCGAAGTAAATAACGAACGAGTCTGCAGTAATACCAACGGCAACGATAATTCCAGCAATTCCTGCCAGTGTCATGGTAAATCCGATCGTCTTACCTAAGACAAGAACGAAGAGGTAAAGAAGTGCTGCTGCAATAGCCAGCGAACCAGTAATCACTAAACCGAGACCTCTGTAGTAGAGGAAGGAATAGAGGACAACGAGTCCAAGACCCAAGCCTCCTGCGAGCAATCCGGCATTGAGCTGCTCAGAGCCGAGCGTTGGTGAAACTTGTTGTACCTCACCACGATCAAAGGCAAGTGGCAGTGCGCCGTACTTAAGAACATTTGCAAGATCTTGGGCTTCCACCTGAGTAAATGATCCGGTGATCTGGGCAGTTCCTGATGGGATTGCCTCATTGATACGTGGAGATGATTGAACAATTCCATCGAGAACGATTGCGACTTGGTTATTAGGTTCTGGGAGTGAGGTAACGCGAGCAGTTAGCGCTCCGAAAGCCTTTGTTCCTTCACCATCGAATGTGAGTGAGACTGTCCACGCATTTCCGGCCTGTGTATCAAGTCCAGCAGATGCCTCTGAAATCTGGCGACCAAGAACTTCAGCAGGAGCCAAGATGTACTTAGTTCCACCATCTTTAGAACATGCAGTAATTGGCGCAGTAGCGTCATCAGTTCCCGTTCCCTGAAGGTTTGCTGCATTGGTGCAATCTAGATTTGCGAACGCTTGATTGATTGCCTCGGAAACTCCAGCAACTGGTGTTGCGGGTGTAGAGCCTTCAACTGATGCAGGAACGCCAAGACCTGAAGCCAACACTTGGCGGAAACGAAGTTCAGCAGTCTGTCCAACGAGATCGACCACACGTCGACCATTCTCACCTGGAACAGAGATAACAATTTGACGGTTTGCGCCACTTCCCTGAGAGGTAACTTCGCTCTCTGCAACACCAAGTGAGTTCACGCGTTGGCGAATAATCTCAACCGCTTGGTCGATTGCCTCTGAGGTGACATCGTTACCCGCTGCTGATGCACGAGGCTGCAAAGTCACGCTCGTTCCGCCGCGAAGGTCGAGACCGAGTCGCACTTCGTTGGCATCTGTCACGACAGCTGTTGCACCAAGTGAGATGAAGATCAGGGCCAAAATGGCTAGCGAACGCCCTGGACGGGTTGAGTTCTTAATGGGTTTTTGAGGTGTGGACATAAGAGCAGAGTCTAGGCCACATCACGAGGTGGTTCGGATCAAAAATTGATGTGAGATTACTCGGATACGGGATCAAATAACGTGGCAAGACCTGCTGGAACGGCTCGTCCAAGGTGGGAGTAGCCAAGGGCGGTTGCAACCCGGCCCCGAGGGGTTCTGGCCATAAATCCGTTACGGACCAAGAAAGGTTCGGCAACAGCCTCAACAGTCTCGGTCTCCTCGCCCACCGCAATTGCCAAGGTGGAGAGTCCGACAGGTCCCCCGTTGAAACGATCGATGAGGGCGAGTAAGACTGAACGATCAAGACGATCTAAACCTTGTGCATCAACTTCGTAGATGTCGAGAGCTTCATGTGCATGTTTCTCACTTAGCGTATTTGATCCCTGCACCTGCGCGTAATCGCGAACACGGCGAAGGAGACGGTTGGCAATTCGCGGAGTTCCACGAGAGCGACCTGCAATCTCCGCAACCGCTCGCCCATCAATTGTGAGCCCAAGAAGCTCTGCACTTCGTGCAACTACCTGTTCAATCTCTGGCGCTTCATAGAAATCTAGGTGAGCGGTAAAACCAAATCGATCCCGGAGTGGACTAGGCAATAATCCTGCGCGAGTTGTTGCACCAACCAATGTGAAATGCGGAAGCTGTAACGGAATAGCTGTTGCCCCTGGACCTTTTCCAACAACGACATCAACGCGGAAATCTTCCATCGCCAGATATAGAAGTTCTTCTGCTGGACGAGGCAATCGATGGATCTCATCGAGGAAGAGAATCTCGCCTTCGACAAGGCTGGAAAGAATTGCCGCAAGATCACCAGCGTGTGTGATGGCTGGACCGCTTGTGATACGAATCGGTGTCGACATCTCCGCAGCCAAGATCATCGCCAGCGTCGTCTTACCCAGTCCCGGTGGACCAGATAGCAGGATGTGGTCTGCGGCAGCGCCTCGATTGCGAGCCGCTGTTAGTAGGACGCTGATCTGCTCACGGACGCGATGCTGACCGATAAATTCATCAAGTGATTTAGGTCGAAGTGCATTCTCCGAAAGTGATTCATCGCTTAATGAAGATGGGTTGACGATGCGCTCTGTTGACTCGGTCATGGCCTACCTCCAGAAAGTGCTGCCTTGAGCAGTTCTGAAAGATCCGAATGTGCAGGATCAATTCCGCGATTGGCATAATCGATAGCAACTATCGACAGCACAGCATCGGCTTCACGTGCTGAGTAACCCAAAGAGATGAGCGCTCCAGATAGCTGATCGCGCCAGAGCGCCGCACCTTGCGGTGGCTGCTTTCCGATGTGGCTTGAGTGATGCAACTTGCCTTTAAGTTCAAGAAGAATTCGCGATGCACCCTTTTTGCCGATACCCGGAACACTTGCCAACGTCTCGACTGATTCACTTTCAATGGCCTGCGCCAATTGCTCTGGACTTAAGTGGGCCAAAATCGATAACGCAACTCGTGGACCGATTCCACTGACGGTTTGCACCAATTCAAAAGTGTCGCGAGAGTCCCCATCGCTAAATCCATAGAGCGTCATCGAATCTTCGCGCACAACCATCGAGGTGAAGATCGTCAACGAGTTTCCAAGAGTGAGTGCGTTGCTAGTTGCAGGGGTGACATGGACGAGATAGCCAACGCCTGAGACTTCAAGAACGATGCGATCAGATGAGAGCGAGCGGACTGTGCCGGTAAGTTGAGCGATCATCGGTTGACCAACTTTGCCAGCCGTGATTTCTCTTTGGTAAGGGCTTCTTCGATCTTGCTTGTCGCATTACCGCGCCAAATGTTGCAGATCGCAAGTGCCAGAGCATCGGTGCTATCGACTGGCTTAGGTGCTTCCTTGAGCGAAAGAATACGTACCACCATGTCGGCAACCTGCGTTTTATTTGCGCGACCATTTCCGGTTACCGCTGCTTTAACCTCGCTTGGCGTATGCAACACAACAGGGATGCCACGCTTGGCAGCTAGAAGGAGAGCGATGCCGGCGGCTTGTCCCGTACCCATCACGGTGCGCACATTGTGCTGAGAGAAAACTCGTTCAACTGCGATGACATCTGGTTGATATTTATCAAACCACGAGATGAGATGTGATTCGAGTTCAAGAAGTCGCTGCTCCAGTGGTAGCGCTGCTGCGGTCTGGATAACACCAACATCAACGAGAGTGAGCTGCGAACCAGCGCTGCCGTGGACGACGCCAATTCCGCAACGCGTCAGGCCAGGGTCCACCCCAAGAACTGTGAGGGCGGTACGCCCTGGAACATGGCTCATAACCAATAAGCCTAGAACCTAGTGATGGGCTGTTAGGAAAGGCTCGCCATGACTTCATCAGATACATCGAAGTTGCTATAGACGTTCTGCACGTCATCGAGCTCTTCAATAGCGTCGATAAGTTCGAAAACTTTCGTTGCACCCTCGGCATCTAAAGGAATACTCATCGATGGCAAGAACGATGAATCTGCAGAGTCATAATCGATCCCGCTTGATTGCAAAGCGGTACGTACGACCACGAGGTCTGAGGCCTCACAGACAACCTCAAATGATTCACCTAGGTCGTTTACTTCTTCTGCTCCTGCGTCAAGGACTGATTCCAAAATTAACTCTTCCGTTACGCCATCTTTCTTACCAACAATGATGACGCCCTTACGGTTAAAGAGGTATGAGACAGAGCCTGGATCTGCCATCGATCCACCGTTACGAGTAACTGCCACACGAACTTCAGAGGCTGCGCGGTTTCTGTTATCTGAAAGACATTCGATCATAATTGCTACACCGTTTGGACCGTAGCCCTCATACATAATTGTCTGCCAATCAGCACCACCAGATTCAAGTCCGGCGCCACGCTTTACGGCACGTTCAATATTATCTGCCGGCATCGAGTTCTTCTTTGCCTTTGCAATTGCATCAAAGAGTGTTGGGTTTCCATCGACATCTGGGCCACCATTGCGGGAAGCTACCTCGATAGCCTTGATCAGCTTTGCAAAGTTCTTCGCACGACGAGAATCAATGATGGCTTTCTTATGCTTAGTCGTTGCCCATTTGGAATGGCCTGACATCTGACGAACCCCTTTAGTAAATATATTCTGTGAAGAAAATCTATCGCGCTACTTTATCGCTACTTGCAGACCTCATCAATAAAGTAGCGATGTACAGCCAAATCATGCGTGAGTTCAGGATGAAAAGAAGTGGCCATGAGGTGGTTCTGGCGCACCGCAACTGGATGGCTCTGACCATCTGGGGTCGTGACCGCTGAAATTACTTCAACGGATGAGCCGATCTCCTCTACCCATGGAGCACGAATAAAGATTGCATGAAGTGAGTGCCCGGCAAAGCTGAGATCCGATTCAAAGGAATCCACTTGGCGACCAAATGCATTACGACGAACAGTCATATCAATTCCGCCAAATGTGATCTGGTCTTGAACACCATCGACAATACGATCTGCCAACAGAATCATTCCTGCGCATGAGCCATAGGTCGGCATCCCCGCATTGATTCGTGTGCGGATTGGATCAATAAGGTCATAGTTCTTTGCAAGTAAAGCGATAGCAGTTGACTCTCCCCCAGGAAGAATCAGCGCTTGGACGTTATCGAGTTCAGATGCACGGCGTACTTCAATGGCTCTGTGACCACACTCTTCGACAGCTTTAATGTGTTCGCGGAAATCACCCTGAAGTGCAAGTACTCCAATATTCATGATCTCTTCACACTGCGAAAAGAGTTACCAGCCGCGTTCGGCCAGGCGGTGTGGAACTGGAATATCGGCAACGTTGATTCCAACCATTGCATCCCCGAGTCCACGAGAAACATCTGCCAAGACCTTTGCATCTTGGTAGAACGTTGTCGCCTTGACACACGCTGCGGCGCGGTGAGCAGGATCTCCAGATTTGAAGATTCCAGAGCCGATAAAGACTCCATCTGCACCCATCTGCATCATCAACGCAGCATCTGCAGGTGTTGCGATTCCGCCTGCAGTGAAGAGAACGACGGGAAGTTTTCCTGTCTCTGCAACTTCCTTGACTAGCGCATATGGCGCTTGCATCTCTTTAGCTGCTACATAAAGTTCATCTTCGCGCATTGAAGTAAGGCGACGAATTTCGCCACCGATCTTGCGCATATGAGTCATCGCATTCGATACATCGCCGGTTCCGGCTTCTCCCTTAGAGCGAATCATCGCCGCACCTTCATTGATTCGGCGTAGAGCCTCTCCAAGATTGGTTGCACCACAGACGAATGGAACCTTGAACTTCCACTTATCTACATGGTTCTCGTAATCAACAGGGGTAAGAACTTCGGATTCATCGATGTAATCAACGCCGAGGCTCTCTAAAATTTGAGCTTCAACAAAGTGGCCGATGCGAACCTTTGCCATAACTGGAATTGATACTGCTGCTTGAATTTTCTGAATCATGTCGAGATCAGTCATACGAGCAACGCCACCTTGTGCGCGAATA
>JACCDJ010454453.1_pt1 | contig 42966 bp, 70 predicted proteins | sample 7444481 | NCBI WGS metagenome assembly JACCDJ01 (sample SAMN15323435, study PRJNA562643) | freshwater metagenome | isolation source: river surface water | place: USA:Blue River Watershed | collected 2017-08-15
ACCGATGACGCTCTGGCCTTCTGTGAAGGCCGGGGTGTGGATGCCGCAGGCCGTACCATCGAAGACTATTTCAAGTTCGATGCCGACAAGTGGGAAGAGTGCCACAATCATGTCCAGTGGGCATTCCCCAGCCACATCATGTCCCGCTTCAATCTGGAAGCGCCTGTCGTGGACATGGAAGAGTTCAACCAACGCCTGACGGTTCAGGGGCATTACAACATCAGGCAGTTGATGTCGAACTACCTGACTTCGTTGGGTTGGTTTGAAGACCATGCAGGCTGGCAGGCTGACCTCAAGCACGACCGTGCCAAGCTGTGGCTGTCGCCATACAACCACAACTATCAGCGCATTTCGCGACTGCTGAACCTGCTGTCGTGGATTGACCCGGACTTGGCCGTCACGCTCTTGGGTGAATTCCTGAACGTTGCTCAGGAAATCTCCAATTGGGAAGCGGAAGACGCTTTCAAGCGTCGTATTCCTTTCATCACGGTTGAGACTGTGGTATACTGGTCTAAAGCCGCCATCGGAAAACTTTAACATGATTCAGAAGACCATTTCCGCTCTGTTCGCCGGTATGGAACCCCGTCCGGTCGAATTCAAGCCCGCTGACGTGATGGATGCGTTCCGTAAGGTGGACCGCATTCTGGAAACGGCCTTCCTTCCGTCTCACGTCGATACCGCTGAGCGTATGTTCGGCAACATGCTGACCCGCTACGGCTTCAAGGAATCCGACCGAAGCTCTCCGCTGATTGTCGGAATGCAAGACCGCATCAACACCCGACGCGATGAAGTCGAAAAGCAGTGGGATGTAATGAATCGGGTGGCTGCATAAGTCACCCTGTTTTACTAGGAAATTTAAGTGAATAACGAAATGAGTCTGGCCGACCGGAAGACGGCCCTAAACAAAAAGCTTGCAGCATTGCAGAACATCGCCATTGATGAATCTGCGAATTTTAAGTTCATGAATCTGTTGCGCTCGCGGTTGACCGAAGAAGGTATTCCGCTGGAAGCTGCAACCCAAATAGTCGCCAATATCGACTATGATATGTCGGCCGTCAATGAAGACGACGACTACATTGGCGATGTTGCTTTGGCCTATGCTGAGTTTGCAGCGCGCGTTTACGACAAGCTGAAAGCTGGTAATTGGCATCGTAACATGACAGACTCTGTTGTACGCAAATACTTCGCTCATTTCAAGGTGGAACTGTAAGTGTTCAAGTGGCTCATTAAGTGGTTCGATACTGAATTCCCGTCAATCAAGGATGAACCGAGAGCCATTGTCGTACCTGAGCCAACACCATCGCACATTCCTGCCCTGAGTATTGATGAGCAGGAACGTGCGATGGGCATTCCTGAGTATCAGCGTAACCAGCTCAAGAAGCTGCGCAAGTTCTTGAAGATTCTAAGTGAAAAAGAAATCGTCGGTTGGAATAACAACCTCAAAGTTGAAAAAGACGATGATGATTATCGGAGCTTCATGTACAAGACGCATTACAACGTGAAGTTTTATGCGTCTGACCGCACAGAATTCGAATTGCGTATGTGGTACCCGCTTAGTGCGGGCACCATACACTTCCTGACATTCTCTGCGTATCAGGTCATTACTGCTGTCGCTCAAGGCCATCTGTTCGATGACCCTACCATCCTTCGCGAAGCCGAGTACAAGAATCTGGTAAACGAAAGCTTGGCGTATGGCAATAAGGAAGAACACGCCAAGTATCTCAGGGGTGTGATTAACCGCACCATTGACCATGTGGAGGTAATTCTTGAAGAACTGCCCATCATGGAAGAGCGAGAGAATACGACCCCTGTGTTCCACAAATTGTGGGAGCAAATGGATTTGCCTCTTGACACAGGTAAAGAAATGGTTAAACTATAAGAATGAAAACACTCTTCACAGACTATCCGCTTTTTGAGTGCGAATACGGCAAAGCTGCACCATTACGTGAAGTCCATGTAATTGGATATGACGGTAACAAATACTGTACCGTCAAGTACAATGGTGAAGAGTATGAATTGAAGGCGGGATATCTGTATCGGAGCCGCCGTAAGGTTTCGCTCAAGCATAATACTCTGTGTCGTTGGTTTAACAAATCGGTCCGCTAATCATGAACCTCATTCCTACCACTGTCACCGTTCCGGATTTCATCCTCAACAACTACCTGTTCCTGCGTGCGGCGAACTTCGCCCACAAGCACCATGATGCGGTCGGACAGACGCGGGAAGGCTCTGGCGAACCTTACATCGTCCATCCGCTGGAAGTGGCCGGTCTGGCTCATGCGATGGGTCATGAATTCGACTATCCGACCGATTGGATTGAAGTGGCTGTGGTGGCGGCTCTCCTGCACGACACCATTGAAGACACCAAATGCACTTACAATGAAATCGAAGCAGAATTCGGGGCTGTCGTTCGTGACACCGTGTTCTGGTTGACCGACGTGGTGGACAAGCCGAAGGGCAATCGCCGTGTTCGTAAGGAACTGGAACGTGTGCGTCTCATGGCTGCACCGGGTCGCGTCAAGTTCATCAAGTGCTGTGATATCATCGCCAATGCCCGCTGCATCCTCAAGGACAAACCGAATTCGGCTCAGTTGTTCCTCACCGAGAAAATGAGCGTGCTGGATACGTTCGTTCATTACAACCGGATGCACAAGGGCACCGATAACATCGGCAAGTTGGATAAGCAAATGCTTGCAAAGTGTCGTGCGGTTCTGGTAGAATTCATGGACACCATCAGCAAGCCCTAAAGGCCATGAGCAATCATATCGAAGAATTGTTCCTCAATCGGGAACACAAGACAAAGCAAGAACAGGTTGATGCTTCTGTTCGATTCGTATTGCAGAATAACAAGGCATATTATGATTCACTGAAAAATCTTCCCAATAGAGTTCAAGCTGCAATTTTGACTATGGTTACTGATTGGATGGAGCCCGTCGGATACCATTTTTTGGTACTGCGGGCTGCCCAACGTCAATATACTCGTAATAATTTTGCTGGATGTATTACTGTTGATGAACCGCCTTTTACTGTTGATGAACTGTACCCATGACTAATATTCCGCTGTCTCAGGAACTTCTCGACTCGCAGGCCGAATTGGATGCACTGCGGGCCGAATATCAGGCAATCCACGACAAGTTGATGCCTTCTGCACAGAAGCATCGTGAATTGTTTGCAAAGTTCGCTCTGGAAGCCTTCGAAGCGGCCGATGACAAGCTGGCGCACATCCTGTCGCCACAGTTCCACGACGTGAGTATAGACCATCTTCGGGCTATCGATGAGTTCCTGTTGCACAACTACGGGGCAAGTACCAGCGGTATAAACGCGCTGACGTATCAGCGGCTTCCTCAGTTGACGTTCTACAAGAACAGCGATGGTGCGCACAATGCGAAGATGGTTTGTCTGATTGAAGACGCATTACCGCATATGCTGCCGTTCACTGCGGACATGAAGGACCACTACGACCGAGTGATTGACTCGCAGTTGCATGGCTTCTGCCTGTTCGGGACTCTGGAACATGGTCTGTCGGAACATGCCGTTATCCATCTGTACGTGTCGCACGACAAGAAGGTTCTGGTGTCTTCCACTCAATATTCGCGTACCACGTACACGAAGGTGATGGAATTCAATGAAGGTATTGACTACTTCATAGAAAACCACTATTATAAGGACTGGTCCAAGCGCCGGACGCGATGACGAATGTGACGAAGACTAAATAACCGACTAATGGAAGCGTAGGGAAGTGGTTATAACCCAACTGACTTGAAATCAGTCGGCCCCGGAAGGGGTCCGTGAGTTCGAATCTCACCGCTTCCGCCAAATTCAAATAAGCAAACGTCTACAAAAAAAAGATTGCCCAGAAGGGTACCGAGAAGGTCAACCATCTTGGCAAGCGGTACAAGGAAATGCGTGCAATGTTCTTCGCAATGGAAGAAGATTGCAATGAACTGGTTGGGAAGGAATGGGTAGCCCTCAAGCGAGCCATGAAAGCCGAGAAACAAGTAGAGAAATTGAAGAAACAACTACTTGACAACGGCATCCAACCTGTAGTATGATAACTCTCATTGACGAACACTAATGAGTCTTTAAGTTTCGTCGGGTGCATGATGTATAAAGTAAGTCATGCAGTCAGCTATTGACAACTGGAATAAACGAGTATAGAATATTCATATAGAACTTGTCGTCTAGGGGCTTAGGACGCTGCCGCTTCGGGCAGTAACATTGGTTCGAATCCAATCGAGTTCGCCAAATATGGGAATGTAGCTCAGCGGCAGAGCGTCTTGGCGAGGATGTGGTGGATGCCCGTCCAACCCGAGAGGACGGTGGTTCGAATCCACCCTTTCCCACCAAATTACACAAACACTAAATACCGTTATGAACAAACCATATTACAAACGATATTACGCTAAAGCCTGACAGGGCCGTATACGTTTGTGTGCGGTTCTGCAACGGGACCGTAGTACAGTGGTTATCTGATTCATAAATTCTCCATTTTATTTCGGTTTCTATCTTGGGTGCTTAACTCAATTGGTAGAGTCACGCCTCTTAAGCGGAAAGATGTGGGTTCAAGTCCCACAGCACCCACCAAATCATGAGCAGCTACTTTTAATCCCACTAAATAAGTGGATGTTAAAAGATAAAGCTCAATATAATGAATACATGCGGCTCTATATGAAACGCATGTGGAATGAAAGACGTAAGTTGGCAGTAGACCATTTAGGTGGAAAGTGCGTTAAATGTGGCTCAGTTCATAAATTAGAATTTGACCATATTGACCCATCCACTAAATCGTTCACTATAGCATCCCGTCCTAGTGCGTCTAATAAACGCTTCTGGGAAGAGATAGCAAAATGTCAGTTATTGTGTGAAGAGTGCCATAAACGTAAATCTAAACTGGATGATGCTCAAGGCAATCGTGATAGAATAACCATATGCAATTGTGGGAGAACATTCACCACAGTTAAAGCATATGCTGGTCATAGAACAAAATGTAAAATTTAGGACGGTAGCTCAGTTGGTCAGAGCAGGAGACTTACATGAATCACCTTTATGGATGAGGGTGATTAAGTTAATCTCTTGGTCGAGGGTTCGAATCCCTCTCGTCCTACCAAATTCGGGTAAGTATGCAAGCGGTCAAAGCCTGCTGACTGTAAATCAGCCCTCCTTCGGAGTTCGTAGGTTCGAATCCTACCTTGCCCACCAATCAGAAAGTCAGGCGAAAGCTTGACTTTTGTTTTTTATGATATTAATATGAATACTAGTTTCAATGACTAAAAATTTCAATGACTAAAGATTATATAATCAAACCGAAAAAACTGAGGATACTTCCAATGGATCAATTGCCATTGGAAGTAGGGACTTATCAAATCCATATGTCTGATTGGACTCATTGTGTCCAAGGGGAGAAATCTACTTCTAGTTTTACCATTGAATTCGATGGTGTTAATTGGGATAAAGATACATTAAAATTTCTATTAAATGAAGCTCTCCCCGGAACAATTGGATATGTTGAAGGGTTTTATAAACCTAGAACGCCCGGTAACAGCACGAAACCCCTTGCGGGTTAGCGATGTGGGCTGCGATACCCACCTAGTTGACAAAGCTTTCATTTTCCCCTACAATTTTATCTCGTTGTTTTAACCCTTTCATTTTAACCAACCAAGGAAATTACTTTGAAGAAGATTTTTACCATGCTGTTTGCGACCATTATGGCTCTGAGTCTCACCGCCTGCCGTGGTGAACTGGTCGAAGTTCCGCCTGCCCACGTCGGCAAAATCATGACCAAGGACGGCTACCGCGAAGGCGTCATCGGTACGTCCAAGTTTCGTCTCGACGTATGCTTCAATTACTGCGACAAGCTGGTTCTACTGCCGGTCGCTGACCAAGCAAACATCGAAACCCTCGACATTTTCATGCCGCAGGACAAACTCAAGCTCAAGGTCACCATCCGCACCAATCTGACTATCACCGACAAGAAGCAGATGGACGCGCTGTTCAACAGCGTGGCTCCTACTGAGACGGAAGAGAGCCAGAAGGTTGCTCGTATCGGCCGAGATATTGTCTACAAGACTTATGCGCAGCAGATTATCCAGACCGAAGCCCGTGAATACCTGAGCCAGTTCACCATCGCCGAGGTCGCAAGTTCGATGGAAAAGGTGAACTCTGACCTGTCGGCACGGCTGTCGAAGGCTATCAAGGAACGAACCCCATTCAACGTTCGCTACGTCGGTATCATTGGTATCGAATACCCTGCCATCATCACCGAAGCGCAGGAAAATGCTGCGAAGCGTCGTGAAATGATTGAGCAGGAAAATGCGCAGAAGCAGGTTGACCAAGTGAAGCTGGAACGCCAGTTGAACGAAGCTCAGTTGCAGCGCAAGATTGACGTGGAAAAGGCCGAAGCCGATGCCGAAGCTGACCGTGTTCGTGCCCAAGCTGCCAACAACCCGGCTGTCATCAAGCTGCGCGAACTGGAAATCGAACGCATCAAGGCTGAGAAGTGGAACGGCCAGTTGCCGACCACCGTCGCAGATGGTTCGGGCCTCATCATGCAGATGCCGAACAAGTAATTCCTCACAAGGGAATGCAATAAAGGGAGCCGAAAGGTTCCCTTTTTTGTTGACACAAGTTACACATCTGGTATAATTGCTACATCACCAACGGAGAAATTCAACACATGGTTCTGTTCCTCAATTACCTCCCGTACATCATCATCGCTCTGGCCCTGTTCACCGCATACCACTGCACCAAGAAGTATACGGGCACGGACAAGGTGGGTAAGAGCCTCGTCCTCATCTTCGCTGTCACCATCATCGCCCTCATTGCCCTGCGTGCTGTGAGTAATGGCTATCTGGGTAAGGAAGTCGGTGCGAAGCTGGAACCCCCGACTGTGGGTGAACTGGCAACCGAAGCCGAAGAAGCCGGCCCCGTCAAGGACGTGCTGCGCAAGCCGGACCGAACTGCCGAAGAGTCCGACAAGCACTTCGCTGGCCTTACCGACTGGCGAGCCGCCAAGGCAGCGCGAGAGAATCCGCCAAAGCCGGAACCGGAAGCCACCACGGAAACGCAGGAACTTCCACCCCCTGCCAAGCAGTAAAAATGAAGAGTCAAGTATCGAAAGGTACTTGACTCTTTCATTATGAACGGTTATAATTTCGGCCTACTCCATCGGAACACCGAAATGACTGACCCGTTTTCTGACACCGCCGACCGCATCAAGGAACTGCTTGAGTCCATCGTGTCCAAGCTGGACCCGGAGAAAGATGCGGACCTCATCGCGGAATATCAGTTGATGCGTGCTTCGGACCTCATCAAGCACCACCTGACCGAGATTACCAAGGCCCGTACCATCGTTCTGACTGGTGATACGTCGCACCTGTCGGTTCGCAGCATCATCCAGCGTCTTGCCGATATCGACAAGCCTAAGAAGTACGATTTCCAAGATGATGACGTGCATGAGCAGGAATTCCTTCGCGGTCTTCTGTACTGCGTCCCCAGCTACATCATGCGTGGTGACGTGACGAAGGACCAACTCATGGACGCCATCGACGGCAAGGAATGGCTGGAACTGCCGGGAGGCCGGGAGTACAAGTGCTATGACTGTGCCCAGCCGCTCAAGGTGGCGTTCAAGGGCAATGAAGTCCGTATCACTGCCGAGCATGTGTGCGACCAGAATCACACTTTCACCATCGAAGTGGATTTCCCCACGGGTGAAGTCGTGTTCGATGACTGGCCCGCTCGTTTCTCGGAAGCCCGCGATGCAGGTTTCATCTTCGAAAACGAGAAGGAATCGGTCAACTACCTCAAGGGCCAGCGTCAGAGTACCGACAACTATGCCCGTCAGCAGATTGTTCATCACAGCGTCGGCAACACCTGTCCCACATTCTATGTGAATAAGGAAACGGGTGCCATCCAGATTGGTAGTCGCTGGGATGAAGAGCAGGACGAACACGTCACTCCGGAAGGAATGGAAGACGTGGGTTCCTTCTGCACTGACCTGTGGTGGGTGACCATACTCGACCGTAGCTTCTACGATGCCATCGTGGGCAAGCTGCCGAAGCAGAAGTCGAATAAGTATTATGACAAGGAACTTAACATCGCTCGCATTCCTCCGGGTCGCTATCGCTTTACCTGCTATGGCCGCACGAACGACGACATGGAAATGTTCATGACCGGCGAACGTATCGGCGATGCAAGCGATTTTGTGCCGCCGTTCGACGTGCTGGCTTCAAAGCGTCTCATGAGTCTGGACGAAGCCGTGTACTCCTACAGCAAGTCGCGGGGTCGTGTGGCCGGTAATCTACTGTCTGCCCGTTTCAGCTTCATTGACTATGTGTTCAATGTCATCGGCAATGGTCTGCATTCGAAGGGTGAACTGTTCAGCGCTTTCAGTATCAGCAATGATTCCGTTGGCGAAGTGATGCAGGCTTCGGATGCACCGATGGAATTGAAGAATCCCTATCCGAATTTCAAAAAAAACTACAGCACTATCTACAGTGTACCGCTGAAAGACCTGCCTACGGATTGGCTTGAAGGCGTCTTGTGGTATTACGAAGAGTGCAAGACTTACTTCGAAAATGGTGCTAATGGTTATAGTTATGCCTATCCTTCCGATATGAATAGTGATGAGCAACTTATCAAGTTCATGGAAAAACACCGCAAAGAAGGTCAAACCGAAGAAGAATTTTTTGCTGCGGTGTCTAAAGCTTACAAACTTGAATATCGGGGTGACGTACAGGATTTCCAGAAGCGGAAATGGGACAAGGAAAAGGCTCGTATCCTTGCTTTCATCGGCGATACCGTGAAATACATCAAGGAAGAGCTTGACACGCGAGGTTGATGCGTTATAATAAACCCATGAGCGCCAAATCCTACAACGTCAAGTACACGGACAACAGTCGGCTTCCGACTGTTGTCTCTGCTTACCAGATGATTACCGAAGCCCTCAAGGCTCTGGCAATCAACAAGAACTGCGAGGTGGTGTTGAATCGCTTCTACTACCACGACACCGATGCGTACCTGTTCAATTTCTCTGTCTTCTTGAAGGGGAAGGAATGCAAGTACCTGATTACGTGCCCGGTTGCTGATTTCGATAACTGGACCATTCGCAGCAACAAGTGGAACAGTCAGCGGGAACCCATCGACACGCATAGGCTGTCGTTCGGTAATTTTATTCGCACAACTGACCACGGTAAGAAGCGTTGACAAATCATCCCCACTATGGTTAAATAGTGGTAATGACAAACGAAAAAGACATAGCTACAAGGGTAGCTGATAAAGAAGCTGAGATTGAACGCTACAAAGAAATTCTTCTCCGGTATCTAACCGGAACCGGACGAACCGCCCGATGGTACAACAGCGGCAAGGTTCATCTGGAAGAGCTAGAGGCAGAACTAGCTGAACTCAAAAAAGAACTTGACTCTCCAAGTTAGTCTGCTATAATTACCCAATTCTTTCCAACAGGAACACTTCAATGCCTTGCAGTGATGGTGGTGTGCCGTATCCCCCTAGCAAAGAAGAACTGGCCGAACGCGCTTTCATCAAGCGTGGCCCCGGTCTGCTCTGCTCTGCCTGTCGTGCGCTGGACTCGTTCGGCTACGACTTCGACCTCAATCCCGAACTCTCCGACTGGTGGGCCAAGCACAAGGCCGAAGACGAAGAGCGCGAGCGCAAGGAACAGGCCAAACGTTTGGAACTGGAACGGGTCAACGAAGTCATCAAAAAGCCTTTCAAGGACTTGACCGCTGATGAAAAGAATCTGCTCAATAAGCACGGGTATATGTAATGAGCATTCAAGTTTCCATTCGCCTGATGACGGACACTCCGACCAAAACCGGTCGGTATCCCGTTCTACATCGTGGTTCGGTTGCGGGTAATGCCTTCTACTGGCATCCCGATGATACTACGCAGATTGTTATCAGCAGCCCTTCGGTAAAAATTCGTGCTGGATGGCAGCAGCTTCCTCAGTTCGGTCCTACTCATTGGGTAGACACGTCGGAGTTTGGCGAACATATTCCTATGGCTTCGGATTGCAAGCGATTCTGGGCCGACAAGAACGGATTCCCGGCTGACGCTCCACTTCATCCTGAAATCAAAACTACTGTGAAGAAATCGCTTTTCAAGCGTATCTTCTTGTGGTAAAATCATCCTCCATTCAATAGAGACAAGACAACTATGAAATACATCCTCCTGATTCTCGCTCTGATGTTTTCGGCTCCTGTTTTCGCACAGGAACAGCAGACGACCAGCCAAGAACTGACCGCCGAACTCGCCAAGATGAACGACGCCGAGAAGGCCGAAGCTCTCAAGGCCATTCGTGCGAAGGAATCCCCGGCTGCGGCCAGTGCGCGTGAATGGGTTGCCATCGGCAATGGCCTCGGTGAAGGTCTGGCTGCGACTGCCCAAAAGCTAGGCGTGGTCGCCAATGACTTCGCCAAGTCACCGGTCGGCAAGATGGCAATGTTCCTCATCATCTGGAACTACATGGGTGAGGAAATCTCCGGATTGATTGCAGGATTCGGCTGGCTGCTGGTTGTCCTGCCGTTCTGGACATACCACTTCCGCAAGACCTTCGGTATTTTCAACGAAAAGGGTAAGTTCCTGCACTACAACAAGGATATGTTCAGAGACTGTGGTAGCTTCATCACCGTTGCGTGGCTGTACTTCCTCTCTCTGGGTATCATCGCTATTGTCGGAATCGTCTTCCTCGCTTAAAATAGCGAAGGCCCGTTAGCTCAGCGGTCAGAGCGTGGACCTCTAAACTCCTGCGTCGTCGGTTCGAATCCGACACGGGCCACCAATGTTTAAAAAGACCATCATTCGTTCAAAGCGGTTCGGTATCTACGTCAAGCGATGGGATATCTTCTTTTCCAAGCGAATTGGAATTGTAATTCACAACATTCTATCGCAGGATGTTGACTTGCCTCACAACCACAACCGATGGAACGTCTCTGTCGTGTTGTGGGGGTTCGGTAAGGAAGAACTGTTTGATGAGACAGGAACCAAAACTTCCGAAAGGAAATTGTTTCCGGGCCGAATCATCTTTCGAATTCATGATGTGATTCACAAGGTTCACTCAGATGGAAATCTGTGGACTCTGTTCTGTCAGTACCAACCAAATTTGGATTGGGGATTTTACGGCGACCGCTTTTATTCCGCAAAGGAATATGCTAAGCTTCCCCAAGCGGACAAGTTCATCAAGTTTTAGGAATTAAAATGATTACTGCAAACCTTCCTATGTTCACCATGAATTCCTTCAAAGAGAAGGATATAACCTATACGGTTCTTGCAATGGAAACGAACATGAAGGAAGGTGGTAAGCGTCTTACGCATTACCAAGTGGACATTCATTTACCACTTGCAGTAAAGACCCTTCGTGGGTATAGTACACAGCACCACATGAACGCCTTCGCATTTGCCAAGCGCCGTGGTCGAAACTGGATTAAGAACAAGCTTTCGTAGCTCAGCGGTTAGAGTAAGAGCCTCTAAAACTCCGGGTCGTGGGTTCGAATCCCACCGAAAGCGCCAACTCAGGAATGCTAATGGGTAAATACATAAAGAAGCCTAAGCAATCCGCGCCACGTATGTGGGGGAAACAAGCACGGGCCATGACGGTTCGCCAGCAACGTCGAGATACCATCTACAAGATGAAACTCAAGCGTCATTCTGGAAAGTGTCCTTGCTTTGTGTGTGGGAAGCATGTAACATTGGAGGATGCCACTCTGGAACACGTCATCGAACGGTCCAAGGGTGGCACCGATGACATGAGCAATCTCGACATTTCTCATGGTAAGTGCAACGAAGAACGCAGTAAAAAGTAGTTGACAAGTTCAATTTTTGTAGTAAAGTATCAATCTCGGTGACGGCATAGAGGCCACTCACTGGTTCTTTAACAACTTGAGCGGTCAAGTTCATATATTGGACTTACTTCGGTAGGTTAGTTAGGCTGTGTGCCACGAGGGCACTGATGACCTAGCACTATCAGAGACTCATGCATGAGTCTCGGCGAATTTTCGAAAACCAGAAGTAAGTGCAATATGTGAATTTCGGCAGGTACACAAGAGGCCAACGCTGCTGGCTAGGTGAAATGTATCCAAGAGGTACAAAGGGGATTGACCCTTCCAAACCCGGCTCAATTTCGTAGGTTCGAATCCTACCCTGCTGACCAATTTCTATGCACAGGTGACTTGGAAGCATCCGGTTGCGCGCCGTGATGGGTGGTTCGATACCACTTCTGTGCCGCGTTACCAGTGGTCTTCTTGTTTGAAGAACTCACTTTCAAAGCGTAGCTTCGCAGCACGTTCGCTAGGATTGTACTTACCATTTCGTTTAGTGACGGCATGGTATCCATTTACTAGCATTTCGGCGCGATAGCGCTTCTGTGGTTCCAGTAGTAGTGGTTCGATTTCTTTACACAATTTGATTGCGTCATTAAATGTCACTTTCCATGACCACGATGGTTTGTGGTGGTCCTTGTAGACCTTGTGTTTTGAAATACTTCCACCATAATGTTGTTTCAAGAATTCAAGAATTGCCGGAGTAGTGCTTGACACGGAGACTACTGGTACACGATACTGCGAACGAGTATTGGATACTGACAAGGTTATAGTTCCTTCGCCGTCAATGATTCCTGCGGTATAAGATGTAATATGGTTGTTCATAAAAGTCATCTCTGGAACTATTTATGCTCCAACCATATCCAAGTATTTTGTAGTAGAAATACTACATAACAGTATGGTCGTAATCCCTTTGAAGTGAAGGGCGTTCGGACAGCGGTGCGAATCCGCTCAGGTCCACCATCAAGTACCTTTGGAAATGAGGGTACTTTATAATGGGCCTGTATTAGTTTCGACGGGCGAAGATAGTGGAGAAGGCGACTAGCCAGAGTAGGCTCTAAAACTAAAACCTAAAGTAAATGCCAACGCAGAAACTTTTGATTACGCCCTAGCCGCGTAATCCCAAGCACATCCAGCACTTGGTAACCGAACGCTGGGCAATAGCAGTCCTTGGACTGCCTATTGTAAAGCATGTCATCATCTGATATACTTTACAATATGCAGTTTATGCCCTTGAGTAAGACAGTCAGGGAGTAATCTCTTAATGTGAGCATGGTAGCCCCCCACCTTTTGCTAGGCTAGCCGGGGGAGAGGTTCGAATCCTCATAAACACCGTTAGGTTGAGACGAAAAGACTACGTTGCGAAGCATTGCACGCCAATTCCGGAAACGGTGGGTAGTGTTAGCATCCGACTTCAAGGGCAAATTTATTTAAGTATTAGTGGTGTATGGCGGAAAGGTAGACGCACTGCAACAGAAGGTTGCATGTATAGCGGAAAGGAACTCTTCTTGGTGTGAGGTTCGAATCCTCACTACTCCACCAAATTACGTATTGACAAACCAAAAAAGTGTAGTAATATGTACTTCTTCTCGGGAACCACTGATGAGTCCCACCGAGTAAAATAAGGGACGAAGCGAAATCGCTGGAGATAGTCGAAAGTCTATCTCTAACAGAGAGACAATAAGACTGTATTAGCAGCGTCTCCTGTATGGTTTTAGAGAGTTTATTAGAAGGCAAAGCTCGCTACCAAATTTCGATAAAAGTGGAAGGGCGGCAAATCCCCCATTTAAACGAAAGCCATGTGCCGATGGAGTGAGGGACATAAACCCCTCCGAGTAGAGCCTTCTAATAAACTTTTAATGCATGATTTACTAAAGTAATAAGCTTATAGCTCAGCGGCAGAGCACTACCGCGCATGGGAAAGGTCGAGGGTTCGATCCCCTCTAAGTATCTAAAGATTATTTTAGTACAATCATGAAGTCCAGATGGTCATCGCTGTCACCCGACTTTTGACTTGGGAAAACAGGGGCGATTAGTAGAAATACTTAGTCTGGGCGGTACTAATTACTAAATAGATATAAATTCAGTTACAAATTACTCAGACAGGTAGTACCAGAGTAATCTTTTGTGGAAGACCCTGTAAGACTGAATAAATTATGCGGGTGTGGTATAGGGGTTGTGCCCTAGCCTTCCAAGCTAGTGAGAGGTGTTCGAGTCACCTGACCCGCTCCAAAATTAATGATATGGAAGTAGCAAAGCGGTAGCGCAACCGTTTGGTTCTATGCAGCAAACTACTTAGAACACTTCCGCCAAATTTACTATCATGTGCCCAAGAGTACGTAAAGTTTCGCTAGTATCTTGACGTAACGACATATGATAAAGTAGACTAGCAAAGAATATCGCGGTAAAGTGTAAGTAGCTACACGGTAGGCTCATAACCTTCAATGCCGGTGCGACTCCGGGTCCGCTACCAAAGTGAGTGCAGCCTCTTTTCTCCATCCGGAAAGGGGTTCTCTAGAGGCTCACAACCAAAACGAATGGAATGTAGTTAGATGTATCATGGGAAATATCCAAGCATTGCAAAGTGACAACGCCTATGATATGCTGATGCATATGATTCGTAAACAACGCTGTAAAATGTAATAATAAATCGTTCTCAATTGGCAGTCTGACGAACGGTGAATTAATATGACTGCCCAAAGTGCCTTGTGCTTTAAAACTTACGGTGATGTAAAGGCTCTAACCGTGAAGGGCAAGTGGTGAAACTGGCAGACACCCCGGCTTTAGAAGCCGGTGCGAATAAAGTAGCGTGAGGGTTCGAATCCCTCTTTGCCCACCAAATAAAATAATTATGGCTCTATCGTCTAATGGTTAGGATAGGAGACTTTCAATCTCTTGACGGGAGTTCGATTCTCCCTAGAGCTACCAACACAGAAGCCTGCCTAGTGCAGGCTTTATTTTTTGCTATATAATAATTGGTACTTAGGATTTCAAATGGAATTATCCCCAATCCACCAATTATTGATTCTTGGCAGTCTGACCTTCATTGCCGTATTGTCGGTGGCTTCGCTCGCCTATCAAATGTACTCCCTGCCCAGCAAGCGCAAAGCCTTCCTCATTAAAGAAATGGGGCATTGCCTTGACACTAGAGAAGCAATTTACGGTGCAGAACTAATCAATCACTGTCGAACCATCCTGCATAATATCGACATATATTGTAGTATGAGAGAAGGATTCAAGATGGTCTACACATACGGCAAGTATGAGATAGGCGTCAATTGGTATCCTGTCAATGGATTGTTTGAGTTCACCTTCCCGGTCAAGTACGAAACGATTGCGAAAATTTACTATCCGACTTGACAAACGAATTTGATGGGTCTATAATTCTCACCATCAAGACAGGACATACTATGACCATCTATAACGAAGAGTCGAGAGCAAAGGTTTACGAGCGAAATCCGCAGAAGTCACGCGAGCAAAAGCGCGTCGGTGGCCTTATCGAAAACTGGTCTCTGGTCCCGTTCTACGGTGACGAAACCAAGCTGGTCGTGGTAGGCACCCTGCATGACGACAGCCAATGGGGTTCCGGTGGTCCGATTCGTACTTCGCTCATTCTGAGCATCAATGAAGATGAGACTGAGGCCGAAACCCTCAATACCATCTACAAGCTGGGCGTCAAGGCTTCGGCCTAACGTCTAGGGTGGGGAGAGAGACTTTTTGCAGGTTATGGCTCCCCACAAGAATGAAATCTGCCAATTTACCGCCCCAAGCTTCGCGTTACGGCATGGCTGCTGACTTTCATCAGTTCAGCCACCGTTTCAGGAACGACACACTAGGCTAATTCTCACTATGCCTAGGTAAAGCGTTCGCCCCGTGAGAAGGGAACGGATGTACCGACAAGTAGCGGCTCCCTCGTGGAGTTTCATGGCTGCGAAGCCATAATACTAATGAAGCGCGAAATCAGGTACAGCCCGAGCTAGTTGGCTTGCATTTGACCTTCTGGTTTGTTATAATCAAGACCAAACCAGAGGTAATGACATGAAAATCACATCTACGTGGCTCCTTACATCCGCTGCCCAAGTCGTCATCACGATTGCTGTGGGCGCGTTCATGCTGGTCAATGCCGCAGTGATTGGCTCCTATGTCATTGAAGGATATGGGAATTATCAGAAGAAGGAATATGAGGACGTAATCCTCACGGGTCGCGGTCACAAGTTCTCGTCTCTGGAATTCACCACAAATCCGGCCGGTACCATGCGTACCTGTGTCGGGTTGACCGCTAGCAATGGACGGATGGTGGTCCGTGAACTCGGTGATTGGGAAGGAAATCTTCCGGCCGGTGATTTTTGCGGGCAGCTTTTCAGCGCTAGCAACCTCACCAACTGGAAGGATATGGCTCCAACATCCAACGGCACCAATGTGCTTGAGAAGGTGTTGTGGTCCATTACTTTCTTCGTGGTGTTCATGGCTGGCGCGTATCTGGTGGCGTCGATTCCTGCCAATCTGGTGCCTATCGCTATTCCGGGATTGGCTCCGATTGCCAAGTTGATGGCGTTGGCATTCACACTGCCTGTGTTACTGTTTTGGGCAGTGTTCGTCACCAGTGCATGGCAGTATCATCCAACGTATTGGAAGTCGCCTGATGGATATGTGGTCGAGACTGAGAAGGTCTTCATCACGCGAGATAATCGAGTGTTCACCGCTCCGGAAACGTTGTTCGGATGGACCTCAAGCAAGACCATGCAAGAACGAAAGGTGTTTTATGTGGAATAAGTTTTGGAATTGGTATAGCGGGCATCCTAAGAACCGATTCTGGCTTGCTGTAGGTGTTGTTGGTTTCGTCCTGATTGCTCCTGTACTGACATGGACTTCCCCAAAGCCTATCACATGGGTTGCGATTCTGGTGAATGCAGGCTTTGCAGTGATAAATGGATGGGAATGGATGAAGTTGAAGCGTGGTTCCAAGTCGTAGAGAACAGCGCTTCTTCAAGAAGGCCAAAGAAGCAAGCAGTCGTTCTAACCACTACAAGGCCAAGATTGGTGCGGTAATTGTCACAGGTAACTATGTCCTTTCAGAAGGGTGCAGCCGTGAGAAGAGCCATACGAGACAACACCGGTACGACCGTAGGATGAAGTACCACGGTAGGCAATCAAAGCTTCATGCTGAGATTGATGCCCTTGTATCATCTGGCCGTGTCGATTTGACTGGTGCTGAAATCTACATCTACAGGGAAGACAAGAAGGGTAATATTGCCAACTGTAGACCTTGTGTTAGTTGTACGCAGGCGTTGAAGGACGCTGGTGTACGTCACATCTACTACACCCACAAAGAGGGGTATGCTTATGAGCAGTTCTGATGCAGCGTTCCGTGAGAAGTTCATCAATCTGATGGAAGACCGGAAGAAAATGAGTCCGGAGCAGTTGACAAACGAGTTTGAAGCCGATAATATGGTCGAACTTGGTGAGGCAACTGAGTGATTTTACTCTAAATGCAACGACACTAAATAGTTTTATAAGTAATGTAAGTTGAGACTCATAGTAAGTGTCCCAATGCACTAAATAGTTGCATGAGGATATGTACTAGATGTAAACTTGAAAAGCCCGTAACGGATTTCTACAAGGCAACACGTCGTAAGGATGGATTGCAACCTGCATGTAAATCATGCATGAATGTGTCCTACAAGACGAGTAGAGGTAAGAAGAGGGAGCATTACAATAAGGTACGCAACAATAGATATAAGGATACGGTAAAACGTATTCGGGAATGGAAAGAAGAACGTGGTTGTGCTTGCTGTCCGGAAACCTTCGGACCATGCTTAGAACTACATCATCCGGACCCAAGTGTGAAGGAATTTAATCCCTCCGAAACCGCAGTTTACAGTTTCGATAAATTTCTTCGTGAAGCGGCAAAGTGCATTGTGGTGTGTGCAAATTGTCATAGAAAGATACACCATGATATAATCCGAGTTTAGCGCAGTCTGGTAGCGCATTTGCTTTGGGAGCAAAGGGTCGGGGGTTCGAATCCCTCAACTCGGACCAAAATTTAAGTGTTTAATGACAGGGTGTAGCTCAGTCTGGTTTAGAGTGCTTGCTTTGGAAGCAAGAAGTCGTTGGTTCGAATCCAACCGTCCTGACATTAAACATTTGCCACTTTGCCTGAGTCCGGTCGATAGGAACTGCCTTGTAAGCAGTCGGGTTAAAACCCCATCGCAGGTTCAAATCCTGTGGGTGGCACCAAATACAACAGGTTGTTAGTTCAACGGCCGAGAACGGGTGGCTCCAACCCACCAGACGTGGGTTCGATTCCTACACAACCTGCCAAATTCTAATAGGGGCGTAGTACAGTGGTTAGTGCGCTTGACTCTGACTCATGAAACGGTGGTTCGAATCCATCCGCCCCTGCCAATTTCTTTCTCTTTAGGGGTTTAGCCAAGTGGTTAAGGCATGGGCCTTTGACTCCCAGACCGGTAGGTTCGATTCCTCCAACCCCTGCCAATTGACAAATGAAGTTCCTGTGTTATAATTAATGCATGAACATTCATACGATTACTCACGCAGTCTCCGTGTCCATAAGCAAGGCGGACTGCCTTGATAGTCTGGGATTGGAACACACCAGTCACAACTATCGTATGTTGAACGATACCATCAAGAAGAATGGCATCAATACCAGCCACTTCAAGGGCATCAAGGCATCGGAATACATAGCTTTGTACGTCAAAGGTGTTGACAAACAATTTTGATGTGCTAAGATAACTACATCACATCGGGTAAGCCCTTCACTGACCAGCGAGTCCGAGGAAGGGAGAGTAAACAGGCCGGGTTGTTGGGGGCGCTGTAGACAAAAGGGGATAGGATAATGGCTACAGTTAAACAACTTCTGATTGATATCTTCGAAAGTACCGAGTCGGAAGAGACGGACCAGTACGCCTTCCCAAACCATCCAATTGTTCCTACCACAACGGCCATATTTTGTAACGGGCGTCCGGAAAACGATAATGCCGAAGTATCTGCTGATTGATTCCACCAGTGTGTTCATCCCCGGTGATGAACGTTCTCGCACCAACCCCGGTCATGGATATCCCGAACGGACGGAAACGTATCCTATTCTGAAATGGTTCGATACCGAAGAGCAAGTGTTGGAATACTTGCAGACTTGGGGACGGAACATCAAAGACCCTCAAATATGGGAATTGGCTGGTAAAGTCAAGTTGGAAACGAAGACTACCCTGTCGCTTTCCAAGTAAATCACACGGGCGTGTGGCGGAATTGGTAGACGCGGCAGACTCAAAATCTGTTGGTAGAAATACCGTGAGGGTTCGATTCCCTCCTAGCCCACCAAATTAAGGATTCATATGAAAATTTCGTTTCGTACTGCTGTGGTGATTGCCATCGTTGTTGGTGTTGTGGGAAGTCTTCTTTTCCCGGTTACGGCAAACGCACAGGATATCATCACCCAGACGAATACGAATGCTATGATGTTCCAAGCTGCGGCGAATGCAGCGGATAGTTCATCTTCGAAAGCGCGTTATCAGCAGACGCAAGCTCCGGCTCCTAAGCTGTATCGTGAACGTGTACCGGGTAAGCCGGAAGAGGGATTCGTTCCTGTCACTGCACCAACTGCCCGGAAGAACTATCAGTACACGAAGGTGGACTACCCATATGGTGAAGTTCTCATCTTCGAAGATTTCGTTCGTCGCAACGTGTGCTACATTACGATGTACTATAGTCGTATAGCGGAATCTTGTGTACCAATGAAGTAACGGGCCTTTAGCTCAGTTGGTTAGAGCAGGCGACTCATAATTGCTTGGTCATTGGTTCGAATCCAATAAGGCCCACCAAAATCCTAAATAGGAATATGGTACGGTAGCTCAGGTGGTTAGAGCATCGGATTCATAACCCGAAGGTCGTGGGTTCGACTCCCACTCGTACTACCAACTTTTACTTGACAGCCTCATTTGAGGCTGTTATAGTTTTAGAACATGACACGGTGCCGGAGTCTGGTTGAACGGGACGGATTGCAAATCCGTAAGCGAAAGCACATCACAGGTTCAAATCCTGTTCGTGTCTCCAACAATGGGGTTGTATGCAATTGGAAACGCAGCCGTGGAACAAGCGGTGACTTATGATAAGGTTGCAACCACCGAAATCGACTGCATTCTAGAACGTAGTCACTAGTAGGTATCATGATAGCTTGACTTTGGTTCGAATCCAGAGACGCTCCACCAATTCACAACAAAGGAAGTAAGATGTTTGCTCTTCTGAAAAGAAAGTTCGGTACCGCTGCTTTCGTGTTTCCGCTGATGACGCTAATGGGCCTCATCTTCCATGTGGAGCCGAAGGATATTCTGATTGGTTCTATTGTGATGTACATCGTTACGCTCGCTCTGCTGATGCTGGATGACGTGTTCGTGATTGAATTCGCGGACAATGGCGCGCTTCTGAGCGAGGAAGAGCTTGTCGAACTGGACAAGCTGGTGTCTCCTGCTCCCACTGTGCAAGTTACAGTGAGTGTGCAAGCGCACTAAATAGCTTTACAAGGTGGGACATGAAGAAAATCAAGGAGTTGTTCGGGAAATATCCGGTTACTGCTAATTCTTCCTCATATTTCGCCGCAACATTCGTTGGAACCGGTGCAGTAGCTACCGCATTCAATCGACCGATAGAAGAGGCAATCTTCATGTCAGTCATCATGGCCGTAACGGGCGGTGTAATTGGATGGGTAAAAACTGTTGACAAAGACAGTGAAAGCGAGTAATATTAGTAAATTCCAGTAAGTAAAATACGTATCTGTAGCTCAGTGGTTAGAGCGCTGGCCTGTTAAGCCGGGGGTCATAGGTTCAAATCCTATCAGGTACGCCAAATTCACAAACGTTACAATCATACTAAATAGTTTTTATGAACACTATCCATATTGACAACCGAGCCGACCGATTTATCAGCATTATTGCTGATGATGCCGCTCGCGTGGATTTTAGTGTCATCATCCTGTAACAAGTGCTAACTGGACACCCCTTCCAGTTACGGAAGGTGAGCTAGTCTGGTGATTCAGCGGCGGACTGAAAATCCGCAGAAATTGGTTCGATTCCAATACCTTCCACCAATGATTTCATAGCCCGTTAATCACACAAATATCCGTAAAGGATACTAATGTGGCTATAGTGGAAATGAAGGTTTGTAAAAATCATGGTCTTACGGACTTCGTTAAGCGTAATGACAAGCGTTTTCGGTGTCGCAAATGTGCAGTAGATGCCGTTCGCAAACGTAGACATGTTGTGAAGAAATTTGCAGTGGAGTATAAGGGCGGTAAATGTTGTAAGTGCGGCTACAGTAAGAGCATGTCAGCACTAGCATTCCATCATCTTGACCCCACACAAAAAGACTTCAACATAGGTGTTAGTGGTTACACTAAATCTTATGATGCCTTAAAGATTGAACTTGATAAGTGTATTTTGGTATGTCACAATTGCCATTCCGAGATTCATGACGAGCTAGAAGAGAAACTGGTGCTGTAGTTCAGCGGTTAGAATGTCTGCCTGTCACGCAGATGGTCACGGGTTCGATTCCCGTCAGCACCGCATTAGGTTCGATGTAAGTATCGAACCCTAAATACATGAAGAATAACAGAGAAAGACACTTCATGTATTTTACAATTTATAAAATTACCAATACAGTCAATGACAAATTCTATATTGGAATGCATCAAACTGATAATCTAGATGATGGATATTTTGGTTCTGGTAAGTTGATTAAAAGAGCTATAGACAAATACGGAAAAGAAGCATTCATAAAAGAATATCTTTTCATATTTGACAATTATGAAGCTATGGCATTAAAAGAAATTGAATTAGTAACAGAAGACTTAGTTAAAAATTCATTGTCATACAATCTAACTGTTGGAGGATTTGGGGGCAATAGAATTACGGACCGGAATCACCATACGTGGAGCATCGAGCATACTAAACGTATGCAGAAGGCATCACATGCTGCACGATTGAGTGATAGAGAATTGAGTGATAGACTAAACGCTATATACAGCGTAACACTTAAAAACGCACATGCTTCTGGTAAAATACGATATAATACATTCACTGGCAAAAAACATACGCCAGAAACAAAAGCAGCCATAGGCGCTAAAAATCGTATTAGACAGAGTGGCGATAGTAATTCACAATTCGGTACTAGATGGATAACCAATGGAATCGAAAATAAAAAGATATCAAAAGAACACGAAATACCAGAAGGTTGGCGGCTTGGCCGTTGCAATCTTAAACCATTGAAGTAGGTGACAGCGGAAGGTTTTACTTGCCAAGGATGGCAATAGGTGTTAAGATTTACAAATGCTGGACCATAGCTCAGCCCGGTAGAGCAAACGACCGATAATCGTTTGGTCGCAGGTTCAAATCCTGCTGGTCCAACCAATCAACCCATAAGGTGAAGCTGTAATGCGCAAGTTCGAAGTGATTACCACGGATAGTCACGCGGTCAAATTGACCATCACGAAAGAACGTGTGACGGTCAAGCTTCCACAGACGATAACTCTTGTGGATGCCGAACGGATTCTGATCTTCTTCAAGAAGGTAGCGGATAAGCATCCTTCACCGAACATCACACTTCGCGCGGGGATTAATACACCAGAGAATATTTTCAAGAATGGGATTTCTCTAGGTAGCGGCAGTAGGTGCGATAAAACTTCAACTGAGTTGAATCGCGAACCCCGTAATGTGGTTTGTCATTACGAATTTGAAGAGTAAAACGTTCTCGGTCGTAAACCTAGTGGTGGAGGGTGATAAAATCATCACCCATAATAGAAGTACGGCGATGACTAGACCCGCAGCCGAAATATGCATAGAAGAGTGGAACTAGTGACAGCAAGAGAGAATGCACAAATTTAGAAGATACGATGAAAATTCAAGTCATAGAACGTGATGAAGGGGACATGATTTATTTGGATGTAATGCTTAACGGCGAACTCTTCCAAACAGATGTTTCATACACCAAAGGGTACATGGCTGAGTTGATACCGAACCGAAAGTTGCTTGAGTCCTTAGTCATTGACGAAGTGATGCGATTTCTTAAGCAGAAGGTTGAATACTTCCGGCTGTAACCCCTGATGCAATGCACAAAACTCAATTGATTAGAGAGAACAATGAAGATTTTTGCACGACCCAAGGCTTCAACCGCAGAACGTAATAGTAAGATGGGGTTCTCCCAGCGTATTAGCCCGAGGTATGCGTATGAAATTGAGCGTGTCTTCAAAGACAAGGATGGTGTGAAGCGTGTTGCGCTTTCCGGTTACGGAAAGGCTCACACGATGAGCTACACAGTCGAGGACTACACGTTCGAAGATGCCATCAAGCGTCCAGTCGTTGTCTAATCAATATCCGGCTGTAACCCACATGCCTACGAAGCATGATTAAGGTAATGGATGAAAATGCACGTTCAAATCGTGTCAGCCGGTCCAAAATTGCTTGACAAAACGCAAAAGTTTGATAAACTATAATTCTTAACTCGGAACACATCACTTGGAGACGCATATGTTTAGTTTAATCTAGCCTAACAAAAAGGAAAACTAACATATGAGTAAGAAGATGATTGACGTTACTCCGTTTCAGTACACCTATACGATTGAAAATATCTATACGGGTGAACAGTTTTATACTGTCAATCTTGGCATGGTCAAGTATTATGCCATGAAGTTGATGATGACGGAAAAGAAGGACAAGTATGGTCGCAAACTGTGGCCTCGTCTTGTCAGTTACGATGGTTCCAGCTATCTGGATATCATCGCAGAATCCAAGCGGAAGACCCCGCATTCGTGGTATGAAGTGAAATATCACGAGTACATTGGACTCGATGGCAAGCAGAAGAAGACTTTTGTTGGTTACAAGCTGCGTCGCAATGTTCGTCCGATTGTGGTTTATGACAACTTGGGACGTATTGTGAGTCGTAGCGAATTGGCTGGCGTCAAGATGATTCAGCCGCAATATAACAACACTCGTTTTCAGCGTGCGCAGGAAATGTGGGATTATAAGCGCAACGTGACTGATAGTGCGTTGTGTAAGCGTAAGGGTGATACCAAGAAGATTAAATCTAATTGGGCTACCGCAGAAACGGTTGACAATCTGGGGAATAAGGATTATGATTATAGTCCTTATTACAGCCATAGTATCCGTGTCAAGAATGAGCAGACTGCAAACGAAGCTCACATGACCGAATATGGCGAACAGTTTGTTCGTGGTAGGCGTGCAATTTTGCCGAATGCATGGGATGGTAAACCGTCCAGTTTTTGGGGATGCCGTCGCAGTTGGAAGCATAATTCCAAACGCAGGAAGCAATGGAAGGCTAAATAAGAAATATTGGGGCTTTAGTTCAGTTGGGAGAACGTCTGCCTTGCACGCAGAAGGTCATCGGTTCGAACCCGATAAGCTCCACCAATTCGTTTCTTTCTACCATTTCCTTAAACTCTCCACAAATTTAATGGCTCGTTAGCTCAGCGGTAGAGCGTCCCCTTTACACGGGGAAGGCCGGCGGTTCGAACCCGTCACGAGCTACCAAATTATATGGGTATCGTCGGCTAGCGGTCTAAGCTCCCTGATTGTGAGTCAGGCCATCGTGGGTTCGAATCCCACCGTTACCCCCAAACAAGGTGTGTTATGAATACTGTTGAAGAATTAGCTAAGAGGTTAAGGATTGAAGTTGACTTTAAAGAGGCTAGTCGTGCTTATTGGGCCGGCGACCATACCCTTACAGTAAAGTTGCTTCTAGATGACGAAGTAATTTCAGAATCTAATACCTATATTCCAAATAAGAATAGGTAAAGACTTTGACTGAATATCGTTATTGGATTTATGCATGGGATAATTACTATCCATCTGTTGAAAATGTGGTTGGTAGATACTCTGATGTAGATGAAGCCATTGGTATTGCAAAAACCAAGACTGAGATATTTCAAAATGTTGTTGTGATTGATGCACTACCTATGTTTGAATGTGGTGCGTGTTTTGATGAGTGTCCAAAGTTGTATTATTCTAAATAATAGTCTCCATAGCTATGTAGCGTGCCAAAGGCGTCAGAAATGATGGCTGGGTCAATGGAGCGACATGAGTGGAAATCGCTACATAGCACAAAGGAAGCGTGTCCGAGTGGCTTATGGTAGCTCTTTGCTAAAGAGCCGACCCCCTTAAACGGGGTCCGCAGGTTCGAATCCTGCCGCTTCCGCCAAATCTTCGGGCCTATCGTCTAATGGATAGGACAGCGATGTTCTAGGTCGCTCAGCGGGGGTTCGAATCCCTCTAGGCCCGCCACTTCCTAGTATTTAACTCTTGACACTCAAAGATCATTATACTATAATTTGTGCCATGAGCATCTACGACGAAATTATTAAGCTTCGGAACTCCGTCAGCAACAGCCTGCGTCGGGTAGACAACATCCCCAAACTCGACCCTTATGGATACATATATACTGCCACCATCATTGCTGGCGGCAAAGCCCTGTCCGAAGTCTTCAAGTTCAATCCCCACACATATGCTAGTGTGAACATGGGCGACGTTCTGAAGAAGCTGGTCGAGAAGGCTGGACTGGTAGAAGGAACGCTGGGCTGCGTCGAATGCACCGAAGGCGTGCTGGACTATCTACTGGTCCCCGAAGAAGACGAATCCTGCACAAAGTCTTTCTACAATGGCGTAACGGCTTCGTGTGACCGAAAGAATGTCACCATCCCCGGTACTGGCATTCGCTATACCGTGAAGAAGCCGGAAGCGAAGCGCCACACCTACGGAGATTGGAAGACTCTAGACGAATCCGTCCTAGTGGTCATCAATGCTGTGGGCGAATGGAAAGACCCGAGCGCCGACGATAATAACAAGAAGAAGGTTGAAGACTGGCTTCTTTCTACGGCCGGTGACGTGACCAAGGCATTGGAAGACCTGAAGAGTCTGGATGAACTTGTCGGGAAGGCTATCTTTCATAAAAGCGCGCAGACCAGAATCTTAAGCGAATTGGCATCGAAGGCGTTCAGAAGGCGATTGCTACCGGCCAGATGATTCGCCCTAACGAAGCGCTCCCCCAGCAGCAGGAACCCCGTAAGGATATCGAATGGCGTGATGGTGCGTACCATCGATTCAAGGCTCAGCGTGATATCGTTGACGGCAAACCTCAACGCTAATCTTCAAAAATAATCTTCTCAATATATTGACAACGCCAAGTGATGGACTTATAATTTAGCCCATCCTATCCACTCATGGAGAAACAATATGACCGCTACCGGCCGTCTTGCTACCCTGATTGCTGCTCTAGGCGTGTCAATCATCACTTTCAACCACTTCAACAAGCCCGAAGTGGTTGATATATCTCACATCAAGCCTGTCGTCGTTCTTCCGGAAGCCATTCCAGACGCCGAAACCGTGCTGGTTCAGCTTGACCAGTCCGAATTCGAATGTATGCGTGCCAATATGTACTATGAGGCCCGCAATCAGAGGTCGGATGATGCCTACATTGCAGTTGGCTATACCGTTCTCAATCGCGTCGCTTCCAAGCGCTACCCTGACTCCATTTGTGGTGTCATTTCGCAGGCACGTCGCGATTCAAAGGGCAATCCCATCCGCCACAAGTGCCAGTTTTCGTGGTACTGTGATGGCAAGCCGGACGTTCCGAATCTGAACAATGTTTTGGAACGTCGCGCTTGGGAGCGGGCAACCGAACTTGCCGCAGCAGTAATGCGGAATGAAGTTGACAATCCGATTGGAAATGCTACAATGTACCACGCGACTTACGTCAATCCTCATTGGAAGCATGCTTATCATAAAGTCGCGACCATCGAAACCCACATCTTCTACTCCCAAACCAAGGCTTAATCAAATGCTGACTCTGAATTTCGATACATGGTTCGTCCGCAAGTTCCTCGGCTACAACAGCCGCTACGCCACCCCGCCCAATACCATCTGTGAACTCGGCCGCGTCATCCTCGGCATGTCCTTCCTGTGGCTGGTCTGTTCCATTGTCACTCTGGCTGTCGTGTCCCTGTATCTCACCGGCCTGTTCGGCGTCTTCTACGTGATGTTCACCGATGCAACGTTGGCCGAATTCTTAAATTTCGGTGTGAAGGAAGCAACGTGGACAGGCTTTGCATGGCTGGTCTTCCTGCTGGGCAACATCATCCTGCTGATTGCTGGTATCATCTTCGGCATCGAATTCTTCAAGGGCGTCTGGGTGCGCTTCCATGACAAGACTTGCACGATGATTCAGTGGGAAAACGACCCCGCCACCCTGCGCCAGCGCGAGTACGAACAGGAACTGCGCGAATTGGAAGAGAGTCGTGCAAAGCTCATCGCTGATTCAGAAAACAACGCTTGACATAGTAATCACATCGCTGTAATCTAACCTCACTTTCCAACCACTACCTCAAAGGTAAGCAATAATGTCCCAGCCGGTTCGTTTCACCCACAACACCCGCAACCCGCGTCTGCGCTACACCGTGGCGTACTCGTTCGAAAAGAATGCCGATGGCACCCTCGACGTGACCTACGGCATCGCACAGTGCCGCAAGGGCGACTCGTTCTCCCGTTCGGAAGGCCGCAAGATGGCCGAAGCCCGTCTCAACAAGGCTCGCAAGGGCAAGCAGGCTGCGGTGGTCAACGCCGAGTCCGGCGAAGCTCTGGTCCCGCTGTACGGCACCCTGTCGGTGCAGGACCACGCTGGCCTGAGCGTCGGCAAGTTCGTCTCCGAGACGTTCGAATCGGACCGCCAGAAGACGCTGGCCTACAATTCGCAGAACTCGCTGGGCGCAATCGCCGCTCAGGTGTTCGGCCCGTCGCTGTCGAAGGCTCTGGGTTTCAGCTTCTAAGTAAAAAAGAACCCGCGTTAGGTGTTTCGCCTCCTTGGCATCTAACGCGGGTTTCTTATTCGCAAGGGGTATTTGGTAACAAAACTGGAAACACAAATGATTAACAAGAAGACCCTTTTCTTCACCCTCGTCTCTGACGGTACCCCTCACCAGTTCGAAGCGTTCAAGAGCATCATCTGCCCTTACGAAAAGAAGAAGAGATACCAGCTTGACGTGTATCGCGACATGGTGGCCTTCCGCAACTCTCCCCGCGTCTACATCCTCGACAACACAGGCAATATCCTTCCGGTCTAAATAAGACCACACCGAATCTTAAGGGGGGATACATGCTTTCGTTTCGTAACCAACTGCTACAAACCTTCGGCATCGAACGCGACTTCGCTGCCATCGTCAACTCCGAAATTCAGCTTCAACATTCAGACGAATGTGAACCATTCGCGGAAATCGTGACGGACAAGGCAGGACACACAATCCTACGAGTCGGGAGACTCCAACCTAACAGGGTGCCGGTAATCAAGGTTCGGTAATCAAATCTGAGTTTGGACAAGGCGGTGAAATTCTTTCACCGCCTTTTTCCATTTCTGAGGATTCTTCTTAAAAATTGACGCAAAGAATGGATACGTCCCAGCGTTACGTCGCGGGTCAACTGCATCATAGAATGCTGATTGAATCTTCTCACGGTCCTTCACTCCACGAATTGAATTAATAAAGTCTGAGGATGCTGTGGTAATCTGTGGCCCGAATTCTTCCTGACTGTTGTAGTACAGGTCGGAATCCTCCTGACCAGCTAGACGCGCTGCATTGGTACCCGTCTGTGATGGGTGTAACTTGCCTAGAGCAACGTCCTGAACCATGTGTTGCAACTCGTGGTCAACTATAGACTCCAATGAGTGAAGTTGTTGTGTAATTAATTGAGGATTGTAAACGGCTCGGTCAGGTTTGACAGACGCAACATTCACATTGATAGCTGACGGGTCACCCTTCGACTTCTGGAAGTATTCGCCATCGTTCGTATTCCCTGCTGCTCGTGGGCCAGCATAGAGCTTGAGAACGAAATCTCTTGTACGTATATTCTTTCTATAGCGTTCCGGTAGCTCACTGGTACGGAATGCCACCTTACCGCGTAGAGCCGGATTGTTGCGGTCTAGGTTATGTAATTCAAAATCACCATACTTAGCCCGTGCATCCTGTAGAGCCTTTTCAAACTCTGGACCCGGTTCCTCTCCGTCTACACGATACAAACGTGCTAGATGACTGAAATAGGCCGCAGCAACAATGCTCATGGCCTGCTGATGTGTTGTTGGCGGAATCTGAATCTTGGACTCGGCTAGGAATTGGCGGAATGAAGTCTTCATCCCCATATTTATTCCCGGCCTGCCATCCATTTTACAATATAAATTATAAAGTGTCAACAAAAAATGCCCCTTGCATTGAGGGATGCAAGGGGCTATAATTTACTTTCTTCTTACTTTGAAGCGATTGCAGTGAAGTAGTGGATAGGGTTCAGTAGCTTTCCGTCCTTGCGTACTTCTACGTGGACGTGAACGCCAGTGCTGATTCCTGTTCGACCAGCTTTTGCAATTTCCATACCTGCTGTCACAAAGTCACCTACCTTGACAAGCAAGCGTGAGTTGTGAGCTAGTAGCGTCGTATAACCATTCTCATGGTCAATCTCAACTACATTCCCGTATCCGTTTCGGACACCTGAGAAGATGACACGACCGGCTGCGGGGGCCAGAACAGGCGTACCTAGCTTGGCGGCTAGGTCGATTCCGTCGTGATGACGAACTCGTCCCCTGACTGGATGCTTTCGCCATCCGAAGGCAGAGGTAATGATGCCAGTGAGAGAAGGGATGCGGGAAGAGGCTTGCGAGTCATCTTTTGGTTCCTCGCCCAGAATGTTTTCTGGCTTCCGAATGAAAGATGCTAGAGGGTCTTCATCTAGCGTTGGTACATCAAATGGTGTCTGGTACACCGGTTTTGGTAGGTCCAGCAAGTCGCTCACGCGAGCGTTAGGACTTAGTGGTTCTACCAGTTGGGTTGCGGCAATCATCCTATCTGTCTGCCCATGTTCATCAGCAGATGCAGTTTGCAGGATGCTTCCGATTACCATCAGTGGTATCAGAAGGAATATCGCTGCTGCTTTCTTAATTACGGACGGTCTGTACAAGCTCCCATCCTTGGTTAGTAGTTCATGCATAGAGTTTTCCTTTAACGTTTGTCTATCTTATAATTTTTCCCTCAAAGAAAGTATTTAGTAACAAAAGAAGCCCTAGTGTACTCCACTAGGGCTTCTGTGTCAATGCTATGTTCAGGTCTTAAACGATGCTTTCGATTGTCTGGCTCTCTTCCGAAGCCTTACCGGCAAAGCGGGGGTAGCACTTCGGGGCACTCAACATCTTGTCGATTTCAGCAGGTGCGATGCTCTTGGTGTAGTCCACAGCCACAACAGGAGGATTGCCCTTTGAGCAAATAACCGGCCAATAGCCTTCCCTGTGATTGTAGCCAGTGATTCCAGTTACAATCATGTGGTACTCACTCTTCGAAGCTTCATTGTGGAAGCCGCGCTTGTGGGCCGGTACCTTGAGCATCACCTTGCGCTTACCCAAGTAAAAACCAGTCTCGCCATTCTTGAGCGTGATGGCATCACCGGGGCGAAGGTCGGTCAGAATCTTGGCGCTGTCGCGGGTCTTGCGGGTCTGCACGTCGGCTTCCATCTGGTCCCAGAGGTCAGTGCCTTCCGGAATCAGAATGTTGGTAGAGCCGAGACGACCAATCACGCAACGTCCATTGATGACACCACCAGCAGAGATACCAGTCTGCGTGATAATCTGGGCGAGGTTGGCCGAAGGGATTTCCCATTCGAAGCCACGCGGGTCTTCGATACGCCACACCACGTTGCCAGAGTTCCATCCGCCAGTACGCTTCACGGACTTGGCAATCTTGAAGCCGTCCACCGGCTCATTCTTGATGTTGATGGGGTCAGGACGTGGGTCATATACCACCTTCCCATTGACATAGCGGCAGTGACCGCGTGCCCACGTATCCACCGTTTCCTTGCGCTTCTTGAACGCAGCGGTGGTGTCGTAGGGAGTCAGGAAGGCCAGCGGGAGGTCATTCGCTCCCTTCGACTTGAAACCGACGTAGAATTCGTCAATACGCTTGATGAGTTCGCTCATCTGAACAGTGTGCCCCATGAAAGGTTGCCGGAAGGAGATAGCGTTACATATTCAACGTCGCGATGCGTAATCAACTCATCATCGGTGAACGTACAACGTATCGTGATGGGTTTATTATAACGCTTTGCTTCTTCCTTTGCAAGCAAAAGAACACGGTCTGCCCCATCATAGGGCAGACCGTTGAGGTAGAACGTATAGTTTCCTTTGGTCACTCGGAAGCCACAGATTCCAAGTCAACCACATCCTTGTCCAGCAGCGCAGTTTCGTGCGCGAGGAACAGCGGAGACTTCGCCTTCGTGATGGTCGGCGACACCGCTTCGCACTCCACGATACGCAGGCATACGCCTTCGTCCACGGTCTTTGCGTCGCTCAGCGGAACCGGCATATCGGTGAAAGCCGAATGGCCGCTCATCACGTCGTCGTAGTAGCGACGGTCCATCAGGGCTTCGATACGGCCAGAAGCCACCAAGTCCGCCTTACGACCACGGAAGAATTCCGGTGTGTGCATGATGCCGTTGTCCACACAGAAGCGCTTCACCGCATCCCACGACAGTTCCACATGACGGCCGTCGTTGGTGATGACCATGATACGATAGACATACAGGTCAGCACGGCCCTGCGGCACGTTGTAGGTGTAACCCGACTGGATAGCCGCACCGTCACCGGTCCAGCCAATCAGTTCCGCGTACAGAATGAAGTTCTGCGGCACGATGGCATCGTACTTCTTGCCTTCGGTAGACCAGATATCATCCTTGTAGAAATGAACCTGATTCGGGTTGTTCACGTCCTTGATGACGCGACGCGAACCGTACACATGGTCATACGTCGTGGTCTGCACCTTGACACCGAAGAACTTGGCAACCTTTTCCTTCCACGTCGGCTGCACGTTCACTGGCACATGGCCGATACGGATAGACGTACCGTGGAGCTTCTGGGTCACGATGACTTCGGCATCATCCGGAATCGAATCCAACTGGCGGAACCAGTGGGAAGTCGCCAGATGTTCCGGCAGGAACTTGTTGTCGATACGCTTGAACTTCTCTTCCTTGAAGGAAGTCTTCTGCGTACCAACCTTCTTCGCCACTTCGTACTTGCGGCAGATTTCCACGCCCGCCAGTTCATCGAAGGTATCGCCTTCCTTGAGCTTCGACACGTCGATGCCCGTGAAGGCCAGCGAATCCACCGGCATCACCAGCGCATCCGAACGATGACCACGGAACTTGATTGCACGCACACGACGGTTCGCTTCGATGTAACCCTTCTTTTCCGGGTCAGCATTCAGCGTGGTATCGCGGTACAGGTTGTTCGCCTTGGTGTATTCGTCGGACAACTGCGTCTCTGCCGTGAACACCAGCACGAGGTCGCCGACCTTCGTATCCTTGCCCACGATGGCCTGATAGCCGAACAGCGGAGCGCCAACCACGTTATCGCAGTTCGGCAGCACGTTGATGTGGCGAATCGTCGTGACCACAGCCACGTAGTTCGCGTTCTTCGGTTCTTTGAAAGTCAGAGACATTGTTGTCGTTACCTTGTTGATTGAATGTAGGAGTAAACTATAAACCAAAAAAGAAGCCGTGTCAACACTTGACACGGCCTCTTCATCAATGTTGTAACTAGTGTTTTATTTTTGTATTACTTGACGTGCGTGTAGGTTTCGCCGTCGCGGATGCGGGCCACGGTGCGAGCCGACGTGCTGTAGGTCTTCGCGATGGTGGACAGCGGCCAGCCTTCGTCCAACGCCTGACGGATATCGCGAACCTGCTGGTCGGTCAGCGTGGTGGTACCAACCGCCGTCTGCTTGGAAGCGAGGCCGGAGGTCGGAGTCAGCGGAGCCGACTTCACATCAGCGGCCAGCGGAGCCGGAGCAGCCGGGGTCGCCTTGGTGTCGAACTTGGTGTCGAAATTCGCCACCAGCTTTTCGATATCGCTGCGGTCGGAATTGTAGCTCAATTCGCCGACGACGAGGTAGCGGCAGGCACGGCCCTTCGCGTTGTTGTAGTCGGTCGGAATCGAAACCACGTCTGCCGGGTTAATCTTCACGACCACGATGCGGGAACCACCGAAGTGCGACAGGTACGATTCGGAGCAGAAGTGCAGGCCGGTCGAACAGGTCTGGTCCTTGTTGTCGTTGACAGCGTTGCGCGGCATTTCCACGACAAGGCCGATGTTGTTTTTCGTCTTGCCGTCGTGAACCGAAGTGTAGTCCTCGTTGACCTTCTTGTACGCGAGGAAATGACCGTCCGTGGTAATCGGCAGGTCGCACGCTTCCATGAAGCCGTACAGTTCGGTGATGGCGCGATGCGATGGGTTCTGCATCAGGTTGTCGAGGAACAGCAGCAGCGGGGCAGCATTACCAGCTTCCTTGACGACAGTCAAGATGCGGCTCACCAGAGCGCCGTGCAGCGGACGACCATCGTACTTGAGAACGGTACCGTCCAGTTCAATCTTGCCCTGCGACAGCTTGACAACTGCCTGACGGACTTCGACGGCATCCTTCACGCCCTGCACGTCACCGGCTTCGATTGCCTTGATAACGAGGTCATACTGCGGGGTGCCGGTCGGGACGATATGCTGTTCACCATCGACATAGACGGTGACGTTCTTGCTGGAAATGACGTGCGGGATGAATGACATTTAGAAAATTCCTTTAATGGTTGAAGTTGGTAGGTCTATATAGTAGCACTATTTGAGGCTGAGCGTCAAGCGCAGTTGTGGCACATATTGATGTATTCCACAACATGCTCCGCTTCCTTGCCCGAGATAGCGCCGTAGCCGTAACGGACCGCGTACTGCATCATGGGAGCCTTGTCGAACACAGTCTTGGTCGCGTTGCGGGTTGCAGCCAGAGCCGGATGCTGGTCAGCGTTGTAGCCAGCGATACGCAGCATGTAACCGTTCACGTCCGCCTTCGAAGCCACGGCCTGAGCCTTCGCATTCAGACGCATGAGACGAGCCAGCTTCGAACGCGGGTGCAAGCCCTGCAATTCGGAGAAGCGGTATCCCAGAGCCGAATGAATCAGTTCGTGGATGCTGTTGGCGATAGTATAACGCTTAATCTTCGGATTAGCAATGATTTCCGCACGCTTTTCCTTAACGTAATCTTCCAACTTCACCCACTCAATGCCCGTCTCGGCCAGCTTGTCAACGTCATTGGCACGGATGCCATAGAGCGGCAAGTCAACCACGCCAGCATTGCAGAGTTCGTTAAACTGACCCTTCACGTTGTAACCGATGCTTTCGGTACGCTGGCGGTCCACAACAATGTAGACGGCCTTTTCAACGTCGTCGCCGTTGTCGTCGGTCAGTTCGCCCAGCTTGTCGTATTCGCGCTTCCAGTTCGCAACCGAATCCATATCATCGCGGCCATTGCCGTTCGCACGGTAAGCGGTAGGACGGCTGTAGTCGGTACGGGTGCGGTCATACGCAGTACGCGGCGGGTCGGCCATCTGGGAAACCATGTGAATTTCCGCGAAGCCGCCCAAGTGGTCAGTCAGCGCCTTGATGAAAGCCGCATCCATCTTGATGCTATCGAAGTTCGCAGTCAGAGACAGCATCGTTTCAAGGTTCTTTTCCTTGAAAAAATGACGCATCTTCGCAACCGGAGTCTTCGAAGTATCGCGCAGGACGATAGCAACGCGCTCACCCTTGGTAGGCTGCAACGTGGCATCATCGCTGGAATTGCGAGAGCCGGTGAAGCCGTTCATGCCGTTACGGGTGTACTTGGTAATCGACACGCCGTTGACGGTCTTCTTTACCTTGTTGCCATTGATATCTTCGCGTTCCACTTCCGTCTTGAACGCATCGCAGGTACCCAACTGGAAAGAGTAGGTGCCGTGGTGATGCTTAGTCGCCGGGGACAAATCCATTTTGATTCCCGCGATGATGCTGCGGAAAGTCTGATTGTCATTGATGAAGCGTGCCTTTTCATACACGTTCGGCAGCGTGGCAATCTGGGTTTCAATCCACTTCACCACGTCAGCGTGAGCTTCGGCCACACGCTTCTTAAGTGAATCCAGCGTCACGCCCTTGTACTCGACACCTTCACGGCTGGCGGTCACGCCAATCTCGCCGATGTTGAAATACAGGTTCGCACCGATTTCATTGATGGTACGGAGGAACTGGCCGTCTTCCGACGACAGGTGCGGCAGCACTTGCGTCACGTCCAGCGGATAGCCGACCGGACCCTGAATGATGTGCATCGACGCACGACCATAGGCTTTCGAACGGAAAATCTTGATGGTCGCGGTTTCGAACAGCGCTTCGCCTTCCTCTTCGAAGTCGAACTTCGCACCGTTGCGGAAGTTCACGACTTCCGGCTTCACCGGGAAGAAACGCAACTGAGTTTGCGCAGCCTTGATGAAAGCGCCAAAATCCTTCGGTTCGACACCGATTTTGATTTCCACGCCGTTGTGTTCGTCGCTGGCGGTTTCAGCCATAAGCTGAATTTCCGGGATGCCCTCGCCATTGATGAAGGCCGAGTACATATACTTGCGACCGTTGTAAATCGAAGTAACATTGAACTGGTCGGTGTACGAGAACGGAGTCTTCGCACCGAGGCCGAATGCGCCCACGGCATCATTCGACTGGTCCTTGGTGGACTGGAAGTAGACGCAGAACACGGTCTGCACGGCATCCGGGGACAGGCCGATACCGTAATCGCGGAAGGAAACCCACGGCTCAAATGCGTCCGGCAGGTGCAGGGTGAACGCCTTTTCCGGCGTACCGGCCATGACGTGCGAGTCCAAGCAATTGCACGAGATTTCGCGCATGATGGAACCAATCTTGTCCTGATACATGGTATCGGAAAGGACGCGGAACGCCTTACCGTTCATGGCGATGGAGAACTGGCCGGACTGACCGGCAGCGCCAGAGGACTTGACCGGACCGTTATGCTGCTGAATCTGCATGTGAAGAGTATCCTTGATGAAGTAAGTGCGAGAATTATAGGCCGACAAAATTACAATGTCAACCCTTATTCTGGAATTCGTTGGCGGCGATGTGCGTCAACTGATGGCGACAAGTATAAGGATTAAAATCAATCCGTCAAGGGGTTGACAGGCAATAAATTATAGAGTAAAATGGATGGTAGGCCGGGAGTATACACTGGCCCAAAAGAAAAGCCCCGCTTGGACGGGGCTTCTCAACGCAGCGAGCTTTCGCTCTTCCGGCAGGGTACAATTAGCGGATGCTTTCGCCAGCCCAACGGTCAAAGATGCCGTAGTTCGACGGGTTGTTCTGCGAACGCTTGTAGTCGCGCGCATCTTCACGAGTCTGGGTGTTCTTTAGCGGCTTCTGGGTCTTGCTGTTCTTGCTGTAAACGTAGTAACGAGAATTTGACATTGTTTGATTTCCTTTATAAAGACCGCCATGTCACTAGCAGTATGGGGTCAGTATACGGATTTCAAATTGGATTGTCAAGTGTTTCGCGTGCTTCCAATTCCGCTTCCGCCTTACGGACAGTAAGGATGCGACAGGTCATGCCCGGTTCCGGGGTCACAAACATATCTTCCCCTAGGAAGACAATGCTACCCTCCACACGCGGCTTCTTGTCCGTCTGTAGCAGAACTTCCTTCTTGCCGTGGAGACTGGAACAGCCCAAGTACCACGGACCTTCATCACGAATGCGAGTATAACCCACATAGATTAGACCAGCAACCAGAATGACGGAAGCAATCTTCAACTGCTTCCACTCGGCAGAGTTCGCAGCCCGTTCGCGTTTGATTTCTTCCCGCAGCTTCTTAAACCAACGCAACTTCGACCTCCGGCTCTTCTTGTTTTTCTATGTGCAAGCCCACGTACTCACGCATTTGCGAGAAGACAGGAATGTGTACATCAACCTGCTTCGAAATGCTATTGTAGCACAGACCACGCTTTTTGTGAATCGCAATGTCGTTCCAGTTCACCGGAACATCCATCTGCATCAGCAAGTCCTGAACCTGCTGATTGTTCAGGCCATGACACTTCTTATGGCCTAGGTAGTGCGTAGCCACAGAGCGGATACTGTTACGCACAGCATCGTTCTGTCGCCAAATGAAATAATTTACAATCTCATCCTTCGGCAGCGAGAAGACACGCGAATCGAAGAATGCCAGCGGCTTGTCTTCGAAGGCATCAGCAGCCAGCTTGTTGAACATGCCAGTCGCCAGAGACGCGGACACGCTCACCATCTTCTGGACATTGCCATCGAACCATGCATCGGTCGTCAGGTTATCGTAGTCGCGTAGCAGGATGGAGATTTCATCCGACTGGCAGTAAGCGAAGACTGCACCTTGGATATTCTCACATAGAAACTTCATGGTGTTCGCCATGATAGCGATGAACGTATCATCATGGGGACGGTCAAGTCCCTTCGTCCATGTGTGGAATGCCTTACCATCCAGACGGATGATTGCGGGCGTGCGTCGCATCAGCTTGATACGATTCACGTCCTCATATTTCTTCATGCGGTCGCCAAGACTATCGCCGCCCTTGGGTGCAGATTTCGCCATTACTTTTTCTTCCGAAGTTTGATATTCAACTCTGATTCCAGTGTATCATAGAACGCTGGTCGAGCCAAATACTTTTTGTGTTCGCGAAGCGTAATGGCTGCACGTCGCTTGATTTGTTCGAAGATTCGGTCCCATACCGCTTCGGATAGCTCCGGAGCCATCGCAGCCTGAACGATGCGACCGCTATCCAGTGTGATGTTATGGCGACCACACCATGCACCGTCGTAGTCAAAACTGACCCGGTATTCCTTCATGGTCGGCAGCTTGTTGCGTGAGTAGGAATCGTAAGGACAGACCTTGATTTCCCAGCCCTGACCCAAGTTCAGTTCCCAGCCCTCATCCACGCTGTACTTCTTCTCCGGAATGTATTTGTAATCATTCGGAGTGAACTGCATGATATCGAAAGTCTGGCCGTACAGCTTTTCGAACAACGGCCAGCCCTTCGGGGCAAGTCTCAGGAAGTCGAACAACTGAATGGCTGCATCAGCCGCTTCAATGTTCGACATGGATGGGATAGGAGGGGAAGCGATGGTCATTAGAATTGAATATTGTAAAGGCGTGTCAGGTGTTCCGTGATGCGCTCCCGAATGTGTGCCTTCACACGCTTCAATTCAGTAGCCTCATCGTCCGATTCAAACTTCCAGTCAGCATTGCTCCACACCAACTGGTCCATGAATGTGATATGCACATTGTAACCGTCAGTGGTCCCAAACAACATAGGGACAGTACGGCCCGGCATCCCCTCATTCACCATGAGGTTCATCTGGTCGTTCAGTTCGCGGACGATATCGAAGAGCATGACTGCATTCCTGCTTTGTGAGCCTTAATTATAGCACACAAAGTCAGCTTGTCAACTACTCCCTCGGGAGTTCGCTATCATCTTCCCTAGAGCGAAAAGAATCAGGGCAGTGGGCCAGAAGGTGCCATAGACTATAGAGTTCGTGACACCCTTCAAGATTAGCTCTTCCCGCTCAGGGTCAAAGTAATCCAGCTTCCGGTATTCAAGCCACGTCTCAAGCAATACCCAACCGGCAACCAACAGGCCACCAATTACATAAGTGAGATACGGCTCCATACCTTGTCCTCAATCCATTGAACGAGTTCGGCAATCATTCGCGCGGGAAGTCCTTGAAATCGGACTTCTGTTCAAGCTCACCATCAATGCGAACCAGACCGAAATAATTGCCGTTAATCGGTTCCTCATTGGAGAGTTCACAGTAGGCAGCATTCACCATGCCCACATTCTCGCCAGTCTCCACCATGCGAACACGCGGCACACCATGAGCAGCATCACAGCGCTCAACCAGTGCAGCCAGAGCATCAGCATTCATCGGACGCTCCAATCGACGCTGTTCACGAGCATGATAGCTCAGCGGCCCATTGATAGTAGACCACATGAAAGTGAACGCCAGTGTCAGCGCACCGAGCATGACAAAATAGGGAGCCTTATTCATTTACGTTTCGTCTTCCGTAGCTTGTGAGCAGGGAACATGGTGACAGCTTCACCCTGTTCGTTCTTGATGATTTTCAATTGCAATCGACGCTTGCACTTCGGACACCGGTGAAACGGTACCTTGTTCATGCGAAGCACCTTGATGTACACGTCCACAGGCTCAGGAGCCGACATGCACCAGTCTTCACCTTGCCTATATCCGACCATTAGAAAGTAGACCAGCTTTCGGTGGTCCCCTCCGTCGTCACTTCATTCGAAGAATGACTGTTCGATTCCGGATGTTGTTTGAAGTCACAGTACACGTTGTACCATTGACCCATTCGCTCGCCACGGTCCTGCTGGTAACCCAACAGAGTTCCATTGAAACCCTTGCACTTCTCAATCTGGGCGTCCAATTCCTCTTGCGTGACATAGGTAAGAATCTCGCCCGTATCCGGGTCAAAGACCTGTCCCTCTTGCAAACGAGAGCAAGCCGTCAAAGCCAGTAGTAGCGAAATCGCGAGTAGAGTCTTCATGATGAAAATTATAGACTAAGCCTTAAGACTTGTCAACACTTTCAGACATGGCTTTCAGTGCAGCTTTCTCTACCTTGCGAACGTGCAACCATACACGCACCCACTTTGGTAGCATCACCACACCGACCACAGCACCCAACGCCAGTAGAATCGGAATGGCACCAATCGCCAACGGCCAGCCTACCGATACAATCACAGACAGGAAGATGCCACCAACGACACCACCCCAATGGGTACGCTCACTGTTAAATTCATGGACAAGCCAACCCGTCACCAGCAGACCAACAATGAAAAGCAGCCAGTTGAACCACTCATTGGCAGTCTGGAAATTCGATGCGACAGTGAACCAAGCTTCGGGTGAAAACATGAAAAGGAATCCTCTTTTGATGCTGACAATTATAGGACACAAAACCAACTCTGTCAAGCACGCATCCGCCAGCCAGTAGAGGGACAGTCCCCCGGCCTGCCTCCCATTTTACACTATAATTTTCTTTTGTCAACCCCTTGACAGACGAATTCAAGTAGGGTAGGCTTCTCGTGCCGAAAATTGCAACCACCAGCGCTCGGCTATGGTGTGCTGGTGAAGTAGTACACCACTGACCTATCTCAATAGATTGAGGATGTTAAGACTATGTGAAGGATACGTTAAAATTTGGTTAACTTAACGGAAACTTAACATTTCAGGCCGATTTGTTAAAAGTTCGTTAAAGTTAAAACCTCGTTAACTGACGCTGACGAGAGCCTACCGACTGTCGGTGATAGTTGGTCCGCGCATTTGAAAGCGTAAGTTGATGATTGGTCTAGACTTTTTCAGTCTGGCGAAATTTTGGTGCGTCAGTTGGCGAGACTCTTACTAGCTCAGACTAAATCATTTAGACCTTTAACTAGTCCCATATCAAACTCAAATCACATATATCTCATAATGATATCACTTTGATATCATACTGGCTCTTAAATTATTAATGTAGCTGTAGCAAGGTTTCCGTGAATATTCTACATAATTCAATAGATTATCAATCTAAATCATTAATTGCTTCACATTTTCAGCACCTTCCCACGAGAACAAATATGTCGGAGACATTGCTCCGCAATAAGTCCTAACGCAAGCGTTAGTATATGCCGGATGCCACAGACATCCCTTCGGGATAGGCATGTACTAGGGTTAAGATATACTCTCCATATGTCCTATACAGCCATCCATACTGTCCCTGACGAGAATGTTCATATTCGTTCTAGGTTCCATAAGCTTGTTTCTGCCATGTTCTATTATGGTGTTCATGTTTACACTAAGTCTGTTTACTGTATCTGGTGGGACGTGACATTTTACATTGGCGGAAGGGGTGATTGTTACCCAGCGATATTACAACCTGATAAAGACGATGTACCTCTATGGGAATATTAATGTTGCGGACTACACCTGATGGTTGTATAATTCAGTCATGTCTTTTATTAAACCGCCCCTCGTAGCAGCCATTCAGTTGGTCAGTACCACCGATTTCCGCGAAGACGACTTGCAGATTGCCCAAGACCGCTTCAAACGCATCCACAAAGCGTTTGTGGAGTATGGCTCCCACCATCACGAGTTCGATGGAAATCAGATGCATTGTGTGCTGCTGGGGGAGATGCCTGACATAATCAAGATGACCTTGAAGGTCAAGCCTGCCTACCATTACTTTGCTCTGGTTGAAAACAACCGGGAGCATCGGTTTTTGACCGAATATGGTTGGGACTGGCGACCGGGATTGGATATTCCGCCGATTCCCCGTTACCAATTGTATGAAGAGGTTATGGAATTCGTCAACGATTATTCGGATTTAGATTAATGTTTAGAAGGAAATTATTATGAATACTGACACCAAAAGACTTGTAGAGTACATCGAAACACTGACCGAAGATAACGTGGTCGAAGTTCGGCAACATAAGCGTACCGAGAAGACGTGGACCGGGTACGGTCATATGGAGCATGAAACCGAAGTGACCGTAACCTACGGCAGCCTTACATTCAACGTCATCAATCCGAAGGGAACCTTGTGCGTGGTGATTGAATACCGCATCGGGTACGACAATACAGATGATGCTATGGCAGTTTTGACCGGATGCAAGGCCAGCATGGCAGACAATCGGGTCGAAATCCCTCCGTCCCTGTTCTCGGCAAATTACAAGTACCGTCTGTACAAGATGGTGGAGAAGTGCCGCGTTCATGATGAGGCTACGGGCATCGTGAACATGCTGGGCATTTAATACTTGTGTCCTGATAATGACGATGTTATAATCATCACCATGTCAAAGCCATCAAATTTTCAGATTCGTACTGAACCTACTGTCCCGGATGACTTCATCGTCATTTCTGCGGAAGACGCTCAGGTCTTCCTCAATCGCCTCGCCCGCATTACTGTGACGATGGACTTCCTGTACCGGAAGTACCAGAACCAGAGGGTTTACGGCGATTCCGACGTGGGTGTTGTCGCTGGCAACATCCGTTTCATCAATGCGCTGGTCCATGAAGTGGATATGTACCATGTCGATGGTGAACACATCGGTTCATTCTCGTGGCTCTTCTCTACGGACCACCAATACTTCCTTGGCACTACTATGGAGCTTGGTGATGAATACTATGAGGGAAAGTACCTCGTGGACTTGCTAAACCCCATTGATGCGTACACGTTCGCTCTCAAGACGCAGGAGAGCTATCCTTTGGAAGAACTGTTCGGGGAGTTCATGGAATTCCTTGAAGACTACAGCATGGCTCCGGTTCTCAAGTGAACATTTACTTGTACGACCACCTTGACCGGGAAGACTTCCATGTCATGTGGCATCGCTTCCGTCGCTTGTTGACTCACATGGGGTTCACGATGAGATGGGAGATTGGTAGTGGGCGTCAGGTGTATGAAACCAAGACGTGGACGTTCGGCGACAAGGAATACAAATTCGAAACGTGGAACGAACAGGGGTTGATGGATATCGACACCATGAGGTTCTCCATCGGTGATGACTATTTCCACGTTTCAGACCAAGAGCAGGGTGTAGATGCCGAATTGCGCCGCGAATGTCGGAAAAATGAAGAATTTCCAATCCTGCCTTACCGAGACGAACAAGAATTTATTTCGGAATTCTATGAGTTCCTAGAAGACTACCTGCCAGAATGAACACCTACTACCTTCCCAACCTGCTGTCAATCGAAGACTACCAAGTGATGGCGAATCGCTTCCATCGCATCATCAATGCGATGCCGGAGTTTTCGGAAAAGAAGACCCGTGGCGACAGCCGTCACATGGTTCGCTATCGAAAGGATGACCTTACTGTCATCTTCCGTCGCAAGAATGATATGCGCCGCCGTTACGAAATCCAAATTGATTGTAAGGGTGGACGAGATACGTTCTACGTCTACGACTATAACACGCCCCATGAATTCTTTTTGGCTTTCTGCAAGACGAAGGTGGACGCCATTGATGAATCAATGTTAAAGGGTGAGGTTTTGGATTTCATTGACGACTATTGTACGCTCAGTGAAGTTGACTTGGAGAAATAGGTGTTCTATAATTTTCGGAAATTAGGAACCAACAATGACGTGTCACAAAGCTTTGGCTGAAAGATTGATTGAAATCACTAGTAAGCCGCTTCAAAACTATAAGATAAGCATCATTCAGGGTCCGTTTGAC
>JACCDJ010537931.1_pt1 | contig 42919 bp, 38 predicted proteins | sample 7444481 | NCBI WGS metagenome assembly JACCDJ01 (sample SAMN15323435, study PRJNA562643) | freshwater metagenome | isolation source: river surface water | place: USA:Blue River Watershed | collected 2017-08-15
GGGGTTGCCGTTGCCATAGCCCCGCTCTTTGAGGTCGTATGGATTGTCTCCTACCGATTTTCTACCATCAAAGGCAAGGTTGAGGTTGTACTCCAATTGGGTCTGGTAATAGGCAATTCCTTCTTGCAGGTCAGCCAGCGCAGTGGGAATATCCTGTCCCATGGCCATCACCTGGGCTAGCAGACCTAGCACTTGTTCCTCTTCTCCACTTTTTGGGGTGTAGGTTTCAAGGTCCTCTAGCGTATAATTCTCCTTCCCTAATTTTTTTTGAATATTCTGGTGAGCGGTACGGACAACTTGTTCGATTTGCTCGAATTGCAAGACCGAAGTCTTCGCCTCTGCTTCTTTGGCTTCAACTAGTGTGTTTGCCTTTTTTTGAAGTTCGAGATCCCCTAATTTTTTGGCTACGATCCGGACAAATTCCATTTGTTCGTGGTAAGAGTCTCCTAGAAAGTTGTAGCCATGCACGTCGTCAATGTAGCCGTTTTGATCGTTATCGAGTCCATCGCCGGCGATTTCTCCCGGATTTTCCCAGAGTAGGTCTTGGAGGTCTTGATGGGCTAAGTCGATCCCCGAGTCAATGATGGCTACTACCACGGGACTCCCTTTTCTTTTCTTGACTACCTCAGCATACGCACGATCTATACTCATCCCGGGGACAGTATCTTGGATGGGGTCCAAGTGTGACCATCGAAGGCTTTCTTTTTCAGTCAGCGGCCTAGTTCGGGAGACAGAACTCAACGCTGAACTACTGGGAGGGCTGAGTTGGGCAGTGGCTGAGCAGCCCATCCCTAAAAGACTGAGAGTACCTAAGGCGAGGGATAGAGACAGGTATTTTTTCATGGGGAGGACTACTTTTTGGAATAGGTTCCAGGCTTGTCTTCGGTATAGAATTCTTTGAGTGCAGGCAACTCCTCTAAAAGTGCTTTAAAGAGTCCTTGCTTGTCATACACTTGTTGTGGCAGCTGCTGTCGAATCATTTGGAATACCTGGGCTTTTTGCTGCAAGGTTTTTTCTTGCTGGAGGTAACTCGCAGACATGTGAAAATTCAAAAAAGGGCCGCCTAAGGCATGACTGAGGTAAGGAGAAGGATCTTCTTCCAAAACCATAACTCCGATCGAGTTGAGGGGTCCCTTTTCATAGGTATCGGTTACAAAATAGGAAGTATCAATGGCCGTTCGATCCTGCCAATAATTCATCCCCCAGATCGGTAATGCGAAGACTAAGCCAAAAAAGGCAGGCCGGAGAAGTAGGGTCCAACTGAAATGAAGAAAAAACTGGGCAATAAAATAACTCATCGCAGGCAGGAATACGACCAACTGGTAGGAACTTGTGTTTTTCACTAGGAAAAACAAGCCTGCAGAAAACAGCAACCAGATGAGGATAAGCTGTCGTTGTTTTTGCTGATTAATCGTCGCGCCCCGAAAAAAGGAGCCAATAAAATAGCCAGCCAAGGCAAGCACAAGCGGGAGCGCACCTGGAGCGAGCCAACTGAGGTAAGGCTGGTACGCATAGTTGGGGTAAGTAAAGACAATCGGCCAAACTTGTAAGGCTTGTTCTAATCCATCTTTCCAGAAGTAAAATACCAAGATTAGCAAGATGGGAAGTAAGAATCCCATGATGGAAAGAAAAAGTTGGCGAATCGTAAAGCCAGAAATCGCTAACCCTGTAAAGATTAGAAAAGGGAGAAAGAACACAAAGTTCCAATGAAAACCAGTAGCAAGGCCTCCGTAAATTCCAATGAGGAGGGTGGATTCACTACTTTCTTTTTGGAGAACGGTGTGTGAAAAAAGTTGTCCAAATGCCAGCAGTAAAAATGTACTTCCAAGGAGTGTAGGTGACAAGTACATCAGATCAAAGGAAAAATGAAATAAGGCAGCCATGATGATGGCTGGCAAGTAGGTGTTTTCGTCAAATACCCGGTACTTGATCAAGGTACTGTTCCAATAGTAAATCTGAAATAACACGAAAACTTTCCCTAGCAGAAGGTAGGCGAGCTCACTTCTTCCAAACAGGAGGTGAAGGCCAGTGAATACCCCTGCGGACAGCGGCCCTGTATCGTCAATTACATCTACATAGAGCAAATGTCCCTCACTCAGCCGTTCGCCTAAGACCATCCACATGAGCGTGGGAGTGGTGCTTGGAAATGAGAAAAAAACCCATGAGATTACAGAGAATAAGACCACGTAAAGTAGGATTCCAACAAGACGAAAGGGGTCGTTTACTCTAAAAAAACTTAACAAGGTAGATCGGGGAGAATTGGTTTTGACTCGAAATTAAAGCATGCCCAAGTATTTCGCTAAATTTGCATCATAAATACTTCAGATGGAAAGCAAAAGACAATTAAAATATGCCAAGTTGATTCAAAAAGAATTGGGCGACATTTTTCAAAAAGAGGCCAAACACTTGGTTGGCTCTACACTAGTGACCATTACTCGAGTCATGATGAGTCCAGATTTGGGATTTGCCAAAGCCTACCTTAGTTTTTTGTTGCCCAATCCAAAGGCAAGTTTTGATGCAATCAATGCGCACAAAAAAGAAATTCGCCATGCGTTGGCCAAGCGAATTGGCAAGTCCGTACGTGTAATCCCCGAATTGGCTTTCTTTTCAGATGAATCTGCCACCTATGCCCAGCACATGGATAAGGTGATTTCAGACCTTCACATTCCCCCTGCTCCGGAAGAGGAGGAGGAGGAGGACTAAAATCCGATTGATCCCGTGAACACGAGTTCCTTTATTGCTGTCAGGTACTTCCGTAGCAAGAAAAAGCAAAACTTCATCACCATCCTCTCCTTGATTTCGATGGTGGGTGTGGCTATCAGCACAATGGCCTTGGTGGCAGTAATGTCTGTGTTCAATGGCTTAGAGGATCTAATTCGCGGACTTTTTTCAAGTTTTGATTCCGAACTTCAGGTCACCCCCACTTCAGGAAAAAGTTTTGTGGTCACTGAGGAATGGCTAGCCGCTCTCCATCAAGTAGAGGGGGTAGAGGTCATCACCGAAGTCATCGAAGACAATGCCTTACTGGAATACCGAGGCAACCAGCATGTGGCCCGAGTGAAGGCAGTGTCCGACAATTACTTTGAACACGAGCGTTTTTCGAAAGGATATTTTTGGGGGGACACTACCTTGGGCGACAGTTTGCGGCCAGGCGCCCTCCTAGGAAGAGGTGTGGCCTTCGCATTATCCGCAAACTTAGACGATATCAACTCTGTCCTCAACATTTACTATCCCAAAGCCCCCAAATCCGCGGCTTCCCTAGATCCAAACCAATTGTATGCTTCTGGGAAGGTGGAGCCTCGAGGGTTTTTTAGCATTGAACAAGGGGTAGATAATGAATACGTTCTAGTTCCTCTTGACTTTTTTAAGGAACTACTCGGCTACGGTCCAAAGCGTACTGCCCTTGAATTAAAGGTGGACCCAGAATACTCCATTTCCAGTGTGCAGAAAGCAGTTCAGGCGCACTTAGGGCCTGATTTTGCTGTAAAAAATGCAGATGAACAGCATGCTACCCTGATCCGAACAGTCAAACTGGAAAAACTATTCGTATTTCTTACGCTCACCTTTATTCTGGCCCTAGCCTCATTCAATATTTTCTTTTCTCTGAGTATGCTGGCGATTGAAAAGAAAAAGGACCTAGCGGTATTAAAGTCCATGGGGGCAAAAAACGCGCTCATTCGCGGAATTTTCTTAAAGCAAGGGGCCTTGATTGCATTTTCTGGAGCACTTCTGGGCTTGTGTTTGGGCCTACTTTTGGTAGGAGCTCAAGAAAAATTCGGCCTAATTTCGCTTGGGATCGCCTCCGGAGTCGTGGATGCCTATCCTGTGCGGGTGCATTGGCCTGATCTGGCCTGGATAAGTTTGGCCGTAGTAGGCATTACCTTGGCCGCTTCTTGGCGTCCTGCTTGGATTGCTGCACAGGTAGATCCAGTAAAGGAACTTTAAAAAAGTGGACTGCTCCATTGAGCATTCTGCTTCCAACCCCGTTTCCTTTTTCATTCCTTTAGTTTTTGTAGTAATATGGTCCTATGAAAAAATCGATGGTTGACGTCGTGGTAATTGGTTTGGGAGCGGTAGGTAGCGCCACCCTTTACCAGTTGAGCAAACGAGGCATTAATGCCTTGGGCATAGATCAATTTGAACCTCCCCATACCTTGGGATCAAGTCATGGGGAAACTCGCATTACGCGCTTAGCAGTGGGCGAAGGGGAAGAGTACGTGGCCTTGGCCAAGCGATCGCACGAGATTTGGGCGGAACTAGAAGCCTTGTCCGGAAAGAAGATTCGGACCAAAACAGGGGGCATTCTTTTGGATTCAGGGGTAAATCCTTGGTCCAAACATGGTGTAGAGGGCTTTTGGGAGCGTACTCTCCGGTATGCACAAAACCAGCAGGTTTCGCATCGCGTCCTAGACCTTCCCGAAGCGACCAAAAATTATCCTGCTTTTCAACTTCCTCCTACGGCTAAGGTCTATTGGGAAGAAGAGGCGGGCTACCTCTTCCCGGAACTGGCGATTGAAACGCAGTTAGACTTGGCCAAAAAGCAGGGAGCAGCAGTTTGGATGACCTCGAAGGTTACTGCCATACAATCCGAAGGAGCACATTTTCTAATTCAGGTGGAGGGACAGGAAGTGCAAGCAAGGCAGGTAGTCCTTAGTGCAGGAGGATGGGTAAAAGATTTTCTGCCCTTGCCTTCTAAGAAGAAACTTTCCATCTGCCGTCAAGTGCTGTATTGGCTTGCGATTGAGGAAGGGTTTACAGATTGGCAACGGTACCCGGTATGGATGTGGGGGTATGGTGCGGCACCTGAGGATTTCATTTATGGTTTTCCTTCGTTGGATGGGAAAAGTATCAAAATGGCTTCCGAATCCTTCGTGGAGGTGGATCACCCCGATCAGTTGAATCGAGAAGTGAGCGTAGAGGAGCAGGAGCTATTTTTGAAGACTAAGGTGAAGGGAAAATTGAAAGGGCTGAAAAAAGAAGTTCTCAAGACCGCAGTTTGTTTTTATACGATGACAGAAGATGCCCGATTTTTGATTGAAGAGCTGGATAGCAATCCGAATTTTCTCTGGGTCTCTGCTTGTTCGGGTCATGGATTTAAGCATTCCGCAGCCTTGGGTGAGGAATTGGTGAAAAGGTTGGGGCATTGAATGCTTAGGGAGTATTCCTCCCAAGTTTTTTAGTCAAATCCGCCTCGAAAACTGTACTTTTGTAGCCTGAATTCCACCAAACCTATGGCAAAGCAACGAGGAACTGCCTTAGAGCCCGAAGAAAAAAGAAGGCTCAACAAGCAGAATCTAAGCAAGTTGAAGCAGATTTTTAAGTTTCTGGCCCCATACAAGGGGGCGTTCTTTGCGGGTCTCATTTTTCTCTTATTCTCTTCCCTTACCCTTTTAAGTTTTCCTTTTGTAGCAGGAAAATTGATCGATACCGCTCAGGGGTCGGCCTGGATTTTTTCGGACATCCACCACATTGCCTTGCTCTTGCTCGGCATTCTGGCCTTACAAAGTGTATTTTCCTTCTTTCGCGTGTGGTTGTTTGCCTTGGTTTCTGAAAAGGCCATGCGCGATATACGACTAGCAGTGTACGGGCGATTGGTCCGCCTTCCCCTTCCATTTTTTGATTCCCGTCGTACGGGGGAACTGATCAGCCGCATTACTTCGGATGTGGGATTGCTTCAGGATACCTTTTCTACGACTCTTGCGGAGCTCTTTAGGCAGCTTGTGACCTTAGTGGCAGGCGTTGCGTTCTTGTTGATCAATACGCCCAAGTTGACCGTATTTATGCTGGCTACCTTTCCGGTACTGGTCCTTTTTGCCTTGGTTTTTGGAAAGTTTATCCGCAGGTTATCCAAAAAAACACAGGACGAACTTGCCGCTGCCAATGTCATCGTGGAAGAGACGCTGCAGTCCATCAGCACGGTCAAATCATTTGTTGGGGAAGCCTATGAGGAGAATCGTTATGGCAAAGGATTGGAAAAAGTGGTGCGTGTAGCCTTGTCTACTGCCAAGTATCGCGGGGCATTTATTTCCTTCATCATCTTTGCCTTGTTTGGGGGGATTGTAGGCGTCATGTGGTATGGGGCTAGTCTGGTAGCCTCGGGGGAGATGAGCGTAGGGGAGTTGGTGTCTTTTGTGCTCTACACCACGTTTATCGGGGGATCCATAGCGGGACTGGGTGACATTTACAGCCAATTGCAGAAGGCAATCGGAAGTTCAGAGCGCGTGGTTGAACTCTTGGCTGAAGAAGAGGAGACAGGAGCAGGGGAGCAGCTAGTCGACGTTAAAGGAACTATTGAATTGGAGGCGGTAGGTTTCCACTACCCTACTCGACCTGAGGTAGAGGTCTTGGACGGACTATCTCTCCAGATCCAATCTGGGGAAAAAGTAGCGCTAGTCGGTCCTTCAGGAGCAGGGAAATCAACCGTAATTCAGTTGTTGCTCCGTTTTTATGAAGCGACCAAAGGCCAAATCCGAATTGATGGGAAGCCGATAAATCATTGGGAATTAGCTTCCCTGCGCAGTAAGATTGGAATCGTGCCTCAAGAGGTCTTGTTGTTTGGGGGAAGTATCCGAGAAAATATTGCTTACGCAAAGCCAGGGGCTTCTGAAGAAGAAATCATCACTGCAGCCAAAAAAGCCAATGCTTGGCAGTTTATTTCCCAGTTTCCCGAGGGCTTGGATACCCTAGTGGGTGAGCGAGGGATTAAACTTTCTGGCGGGCAACGGCAGCGGGTAGCCATTGCACGGGCAATCCTGAAAGATCCGGCGATTTTGATCTTGGATGAGGCCACTTCCTCCTTGGATGCAGAATCCGAGTCCTTGGTCCAAGAAGCCCTGAATGAATTGATGAAGGGGAGAACCACACTGATCATTGCGCACCGTCTGGCGACGATCCGAAAAGTAGATCGCATCTACGTATTGACTGGAGGTAAGATTGTGGAGCAGGGAAGTCACCAGGACCTTGTCCAAGATGCAGCGGGTATTTATTCCAACCTGGTGCGACTCCAATTCGCGGATTAACCGAGATTGTGTGCGGTAAAGGACTTGGTGAGCCCCACTACTTTTTCTTTGAGGAGGTTAGATCCTGGAAATAAGGCTTTCATTTCCGATTTGGTCAGCAGGCGGATTTCATCTTGGTACTGACTGGCGTCGGCAGGATTCCAACGCTTCAATCGGCTAAGCTTGGTTTTGGTCAAGATAAACTGTAAAAAAGTCTTGGGGTAGTATTGCGCAAAAGGCAAGGCATAATGCGCTTCGATCGGGAAATAGGCGTTGGGTGTTTGAATAAAGTGACTTTTGCCTACCCGTTGGATTTCAGAGGCCATTTTTTGTTGGTTTTCCAAGGTGTATAGGTGTTCAATTACGGAATTGGAAAAAACCAAATCAAAACTAGCGTCAGCAAATTCCTTCAGATGGGTAGCATCCCCTTGCACCGCTCGAATGGCAGGATGACTTGTTTTTTCAAGATGCAGGTTAAGCAGGGTGATCCGAACACCTGGGTGGGCTAAGAGGGAACTGTGGTGCCAGAAATAGTCGGTGCCTCCGAGATCTAAGATTTCAATATTTTCCGCACCAGCAAATTTTGTAAAGAACAGTTTTTCGAATTCCTGAAGCCTTTTCCTGCGAAATTTAAAGCCTAAAGATTGGGGATTGTCGGAGGATGCAAAAAAATGAAAAAGGGAGGACATGTACTTTTTGTGCCTTGGAAGGTTAGAAATATATCCAAAAGTAATAAGCCTTGAGAATTTCTTTCTTAATTTTACAAGGTTTCCTTCCTCAGCCCTATTTTTTGTCAAATTTTTGTCAAAAAGAAGGGTACACTAGGTTTAGATTTTTATGAAGAGAAGATTTGATACGTATTTCCCCTGGTTGTTTACGGTTAGTGATTTTTTGGCATCCCTACTTTCTATGGCGGTGGCCAACGCTTTTTTGCAAAGGTACCAGGTGTTGGGGCAAACAGAGTTTTCTGCTTTTCTGCCGCTTAGCCTTCTTTGGATCTTAATTTCTAGTCTTCGGAAAGATTACAAAATAGGTCGTACGGATGAGTACGACAAAACCTTAAGCAGTTTTTCCGTCACCCTTCTTTGGTTTTTGGGCGCTACCGCCATCCTCTGGACTCCCCTCCAAGAGGGGAATTACCGTTGGATCCAAATCGGGGCATTGGGATTGACTCTCGGCTTTTTGATGGGAGTCTTTCGAGTGGCAGTGCAGATGGTGTTGCGAAAATACCGAGCCTCTGGCAAAAATTACCAAAATGCAATCATTGTAGGGAAAGGGAGTACAAGTCCGAGATTGGTGGACGTGCTCCGTATACGAAAAGACTTTGGTATTAACTTTCTAGGATACTTTGATGACCAGGCCGATTGCGAACAAACGCAAGGTGCTATTGAAGAGCTCTTTGAAAAAGCACCGAAAATGAATGTGGATTTGATCTACATCCATGAAAAGTTGGAGGCTAGCCTAGTGAAGCGTGTCATTGACTTTGCGGATGAGCATTACATCAAAGTAAAGATGATTCCGGGCAAAAGTCTGCAATTGGAAAAAAGCCTTTCCTTTTCTCGTTATGGAGATTTTTTTGTCATCAATGTCAACGATATTCCTTTAGATCATCCACTCAACAGTATCGCGAAACGTGTGTTTGATCTTGCCTTTGCCAGTTTGGTGACCGTATTTATCCTTTCTTGGCTAATTCCTTTGGTTGGGCTCTTGATTAAATTGGAATCGAAAGGCCCTATCTTTTTTATCCAGAAACGAAATGGACTAAACAATAAGGTGTTCAACTGCCTCAAGTTTCGTTCCATGACCCCAAACGATTATGCGGACTCGCATCAGGCCATCAAAGATGATCCTCGGGTCACTCGCATCGGGGCTTTCCTACGCAATACCTCTTTGGATGAGATGCCTCAGTTTTTGAATGTGCTCATGGGAAGCATGTCGATTGTTGGTCCTAGACCACATACGTTGCCCATGAACGACACCTTCCGAACCCAAATTGAACGTTACAATTCCCGTCATAAAATTAAGCCAGGAATTACAGGGTTAGCGCAGGTTCGAGGATACCGAGGTGAAATTGAGAATTCCTTCCAAATCCGTTCTCGGGTGAGGTTGGACTATTTTTACATCAACAATTGGTCTTTTCTTCTAGACTTGGAGATTATGGTCAAAACCGTATACGAGTTGTTGTTCAATCGTGAAAATGCCTATTGATTTGGCGTATCGCTGTCATTACTGTCATTCAACTCAGGGTAATTTTTTTGGAGCAACAGAGCGCATGCTCGGACTAGGAGGAGAATTTACCTATGCTTCTTGTGCGGCTTGTAGTTCCATCCAATTAATAACTTTTCCCAAAGACCTAAGCCCCTATTACCCGAGTGATTACTATTCCTTAGGACGTCTTCAACCTTCTGGGTCCCTGCGTAATTTTTTGAAGAAAATCCGGATGCGGGCTTTTTTGGCTACGGGTCACCCCTGGTTTGCCCCCCGTTTTGGTGGCTACTGGCTCAAAAGGCTTCAGCCAAAGTTTACGGATCGCATCGCTGATGTGGGTTGCGGCAATGGACAACTTTTGTATGAATTGCAGGTAGCCGGATTTAAAGAATTGCATGGATTTGATCCCTATTTGTCAAAAACAGAGCAACTGGGCCCTGGATTGAAGCTTTGGAAACAAGACTTAGCAGAGACCGATCTCAAATTTGATCTGCTGATGCTCCACCATTCTTTTGAGCATCTTGCAGACCCTGAGGCGGTTCTCAACACCTGCTTTGAACGGTTAAATCCTGGAGGCAGACTTTTGGTGCGTTGTCCTGTGGCAGATGCTGCCGTGTGGAAAGAAAAGCAAGCGCTATGGGTTCAATTGGATGCTCCTCGCCACCTCTCTATACCCAGTACCCAGGGATTTGTTGGTGCAGCCCAGCGTAGCGGCTTTGAGGTGAAGGAGGTTCTTTTTGACTCGACAGCCTTCCAGTTTTGGGGGACAGGCTTGTACGAACAGGGGGAAAAACTCGACCGCAGCAAAATCAACACCTATTTTACGGATAAGCAACTTGAGGAATGGGAGCAGCAAGCCATTCACTACAATCGTGAAGGAAAAGGAGACCAAGCCTGCTTTTTTTGTGTTAAGCCCGGGGAAAAAGTGGAGGATAGGGCATGAAAGGGATGGGCAAGTACTTTATTGGCCTCCTTCCTCCCAACGCAATTGAAATTCAATTCAACGCACTCAAACAAGGGTTTGCAGACCAGTTTCAAGTGAAATACGCCCTTCAAACTCCTGCCCACCTTACCCTCAAAATGCCTTTTCGCTACAAAGAGGGAAAAGAGAAAGAACTGGCTCTCCGACTCACTACACTATTGGAGACACAGGCGCCATTTTTTCTCCGGCTAACCGGCATTGGCCATTTTGGAAGACGAAATATCCACCAACAAGTGGCCCCAGCTGAACCTTTGCTCCAACTTCAAACCAACCTACGAAGCTTTTGCAAAAGAGCGTTACACCTGGTAGAGGAACTCAGCGACCGCAATTTTCAGCCGCACCTGACCTTGGCCTACAAGGATTTGAAGCCGGCTCATTTTGAAGAGCTGCTCGCATTTGCCCAAAAACATGCAGTAAGCGGGGAGTTTTTGGTGGACAAGGCCTATCTGCTGAAAAAAGTGGAAGGCCGATGGAAGGTAATTGCTCCTATAGTGTTTGGAAGTAGTACTGAGGATTCTTCCTCAATCGCAATAAAAGAGACGACCTAACGCTCTTTATTTTGATCCTCTTGAAACAATTTGCCTTGAAAATCTGATTTATATCCATCTCCTTTACTCCATGAAAAAAGCGCTTGTTGTTGGTTCAGGTATTGCAGGAATTGCCTCTTCCATTCGCTTGGCGGTCAAAGGCTATCAGGTGGAGGTTTTTGAGGCCAATGCCTACCCTGGAGGAAAGCTTTCGGCGATCGAAGGGAAAGGTTACCGATTTGATGCAGGACCGTCCTTGTTTACGCTACCCGAACAGGTGGAAGAATTATTTCATTTGGCAGGTAAAAACACAGCCGACTATTTTGAATACGAGCGCCTGGATGTGGTCTGTCACTATTTTTGGGAAGATGGGAAGAAGGTGAAAGCATGGGCAGATCCAGAGCGATTTGCCACTGAGGTAGTCACTCAACTCGGAGTTTCTGATCAGGGAATAAAGGAGGTGTTGAAGCGATCTGCTTTTATTTACGAGCACCTTGCCCCGTTATTTATGCATCGTTCCCTGCGAAAGCTTGGAACTTGGCTTGGTCCACAGGCGCTTAAAGCCTATTTGAAGTTGGGGAAACTGGGGCTTTTTTCTACCATGCATGCCTCTAATACCAAGTTGTTGCGTGATCCTAAATTGGTGCAACTCTTCAATCGCTATGCGACTTACAACGGTTCCGATCCCTACCAAACTCCAGCGACGCTGACCATCATTCCCCATCTGGAATTTAACCTGGGCGCCTATTTCCCAAAAAAAGGCATGCATGACATCAGTATGAGCTTGTATCAATTGGCCTTGTCCTTGGGCGTTCGCTATCATTTCAATGCGCCGGTAGAAGAAATTTTGGTGGAGAAGGGTCGTGCCTGTGGCTTACGGGTGCAGGGGAAAAATTTGGCGGCAGATCTTGTGGTCAACAACATGGACATGGTGAATGCCTACAAAACCATCCTCAAGAAGCAGGCCCAGCCCAAAAAATTATTGGAACAACCCAAGTCAAGTTCGGCTCTAATTTTTTACTGGGGGATTACGCAGGTATTTGAGGAAATAGGCATGCACAACATCTTTTTTTCTGAGGATTACGAGACGGAGTTTGCGCATATTTTCAAGCAGGGGACCATTTATGAGGACCCTACTGTTTACATCAATTGTACTTCCGTCACTAAGGCGGACGATGCGCCTTCGGGAGGCATGAATTGGTTTACGATGATCAATGTGCCCAACAACCAAGGACAAGATTGGGATCAACTGATTGCCAAAGCGAGAAAGGACATTCTTGCCAAGTTGAGTCGACTCCTTCATGCCGATATTGAGTCTTTGATCACTTTTGAAGAAATTTTGGATCCGAGAAGCATTGAATTCAAAACCTCTTCTGCGCAAGGCGCCTTGTATGGAAACAGTTCCAATACGAGATTCGCTGCTTTTCTGAGGCATCCCAACGTTTCTTCCCACATCAAAAATCTATACTTCTGCGGGGGTTCGGTTCATCCAGGAGGAGGGATTCCCCTAGCCTTACTTTCTGCCAAGATTATGGCTGAAGAAATCCCCGATTTGAAAAAGTAGCCAGTTAGGTAGTGCAAAAAAAAAGAGCGACCGATTGGGCCGCTCTTCCTGTTTTTGAGGATTGAATTAAAGCACTCGCTCGTACTGATTGAAGAAGAAGTTGCCTTCAATGGCAGCATTTTCGTCTGAGTCAGAGCCGTGTACTGCATTTGCCTCGATGGATTTAGCAAAGATTTTACGAATAGTACCGTCTGCTGCGTTGGCGGGGTTAGTCGCTCCGATTAGGGTACGGAAATCTTCCACCGCGTTGTTTTTTTCAAGAATAGCGGCAAAAATAGGTCCAGAAGACATGTACGAGCAAAGATCCTTGTAGAAAGGTCTTTCGCTGTGTACTTCATAAAATTTTCCTGCTAGTTCTGGAGTAAGTCGAGTAGCTTTCAAAGCAACGATTTTAAAACCTGCTTCTTCAATCATTTTTAAGATTGCACCTGAGTTGCCTGCTAGGAAAGCATCTGGCTTAATCATGGTGAATGTTCTTTTACCTGCCATGGGATTTGGAGCTCCATTGGTTTATTTCGGTTGCAAAATTAGCTCTTTTTGATTCATATCTAAATGGAAGATCTAGAATTCTATCCTAGGTGCTTCAGTATCAGTAAATTTCATGCTTTGGGAATTGTTTAAAATTTGCTGACCTTTGCTGCCTCCGAAGCCAAAAGTGTAGCTGAATCAAATTAATGGAAGCTTTAGGTACGTTTGTTCAAAAACTTTCCTCACCAAGGAAAATCGTCATTACCACCCATGTGAAGCCTGATGCAGATGCCTTAGGGTCTTCTTTGGGTCTGGCTAACTACCTACTCAAGAAAGGGCACGAGGTAACGGTCATTACCCCCTCCGACTATCCTTATTTTTTGACCTGGATGAAGGGCAATGATGCCGTTTTGGATTTCTCCAAGGATTCTGACAAAAAGAAGGCCTTACTTAAACTGGAAAAAGCAGAGGTAATTTTCTGCTTGGACTTTTCCGTTTTGAACCGGGTAAATGAATTGGGAGAGTTGATTCGTCAATCCAATGCCTTCATTGTCAACATTGATCATCATCAGGACCCCGAGGATTTTGCGCACCATAGGTTGTGGAGTACCCAGGCTGCTGCTACCTGCGAACTTGTGTATGAGTTGATTGTATCTCTCGGAGACAAAGCGTTGATTGATAGGCACATCGCCTCCTGTCTTTATGCGGGGATTTTGACCGATACGGGGGGATTTCGTCATCCCAATACCACCAAAAATGTACATTTGGTCGTAGCGGAATTGCTAGAGGCAGGGGCCAATGCCACGGAAATTGCAAATCTGATTTACGATTCCAATTCATTAAATCGTCTCAAATTCATCGGTTTTGCGATCACGAGTCGCTTGGTTGTCCGGGAAGATTTGCATACCGCCTATTTCGTTATCGGTAAAAAAGATCTTAAAAAATATCAAAGCCAGACCGGAGACACCGAAGGTTTGGTGAATTATGCCTTATCTTTGGATGGAGTGAAGTTAGCCGCTTTATTTTCTGAACGAGAAGACGGGGTAAAAATATCCTTTCGATCCAGTGCGGATGTAGCGGTGAACAAGTTTGCTGCTGCTCATTTTGGAGGAGGAGGGCATAAAAATTCTGCTGGAGGGAAATCTTCCTTAAGTTTGAAAAAAACGGTGGCACGCTTTGAATCCCTAGTTCAAGAGTATCAAGAAGAACTTTTTCATTCCGAAGCAGTATCGAATACCTAACCTCAAGACAAAAAAAATTGAAATTCACCCATCCATTTATGAAAAATTACAAATCCCTAGTACTCCTAATCGCCCTAGTTACTGGGGTAAGCACCCTTTCTTCTTGCCAAAAAACAAAGGTAACTGAGAAGGATGCCATCGAATTTACTTACATCAAAGAAGGTACTGAGAAGCCTGCCAATGGTAGTTTTCTATTGTACAATCTCGAAATTTTGACCCAGTCTGACTCAGTACTTTACAGCACCTTGACGCAGCCATTCCCAGGCTATTTAATGGCAAACGATACCATCAAGGCTCAGAATGGCATGGATGAGATCTTTTTGGCACTTAGAATAGGTGACTCGATCACTTTTGAGGCAGCTGCCAAAATTATTTTTAGCGGCAACCAGCCTGCTCCAATTAAAGAGGATGAGTTGATTAAGGTTCGTTTGGGAGCTTATGAAGTAAAAACCGAAGCTGAAATGCAGGCCTTCTACGAGGAAGCCATGCAGAAGGAACAAGCCAAGGCAGCGGAGCGTGCAAAAGCACTCCTACTCGAAGAAGCGAAGACCATCGAGGCTTACCTGACTAAAAACAATTTGAAGGCACAGAAGACCCAAAGTGGACTGTACTACGTGATTGAAAAAGAAGGAACTGGTGAAGCGACTACACCGGGAACCACCTTATATGTGAACTATGCAGGGTATTTACTCGGAGGCGCAATGTTTGATACTTCATGGCCAGATCTTGCTAAGGCAAACAACATGTTTAGCGAAGAGCGTCCCTACGAACCACTTCCAGTAAATGTAGGCATGGGCCAAGTAATCCCAGGATGGGACGAGGGCTTGATGCTTTTGAAAAAGGGTTCTAAAGCCAAGTTGATCATCCCTTCTCCTCTAGGCTATGGAGAAAGTGGAGCAGGAGCAATGATTCCGGCCAACTCTATTCTTTTGTTTGACGTAGAAGTCACAGACGTTCAGAAGTAAGAAAAAATCACAACTCATTAATCCAGGACCTATGAAATCCAGACTATTTGCTGCATTGGCTTTGCTATTCGGAGCGCTTTCCTTGATTTCCTGTGTGGATGCTGATCAAACGCAAGAAGTTATCTTGGAGCGGGATAAAGAAGCCATCCAAAAGTTTCTTCAAGAAAATCCAATTGCAAGTGTTAAAGAATACAGCGAGCCAATAGAAGGGTTTTATATGTTCTGGCAAGTTTCAACTAAACCAGAGCGGAATAACTTATTGCGCGGGGATACTGTATCCGTGAATTACGTTGGAAAAACGCTGGACAAGAAAATATTTGATACCTCCATTGAACAGGTGGCACGAGACAATGGCATTTTCAGTGCTGGAAGAAAGTACCAGCCCCTTCGTTATGCTGTTGGCTATGGGTTTACCATTACTGGGTTTGAATTTGCGATTTCCATGATGCATCCAGGCGAGAAGGCTACGGTTATTTTCCCTTCTCGTCTTGGGTATGGGACTCAAGCAAGCGGAGGTATACCTGCCAACTCTCCCTTGATCTTTGAACTTGACTTGGTACAGGTCAAAAAAGGACCGAATCTAAATCCATGATGCGTAAACTTCTCCTACTATTTATTTTTGCTCTAGTGGGCCTCAGTTCCTGTGAGACCCCCAACCCCTTTAATCAGGGGCCTGCCTATGATTTTGAGGGAAATCTAGCCATTGACCGCAAGAAAATTGCTGCATACCTGGATACCGCCAAGATTGATAGCGTCTACCGCATTCATGACCCAAGCGGTGTGGTGGTGATTGTTCAACAGGAAGGAAAGGGTTCGCGCCCAACCAACAATACGGTAGTCTATACGGATTACATTGGAAGGTTGATGGCTACTGGAACGGTGTTTGATACCTCTTATGAGTCGGTGGCCCGTCTCAAAAACATATTTGTAGAAGGCAGGGTCTATTCCCCACTTAGTTTTGTAGTGGGCGGCGCCAACGTAATTACAGGCTGGGACATTGGATTTAAACGACTTCGGCCTGGTTCCAAGGCGAGGATCATTATCCCTTCGCCCTATGGCTACAGCAACCAGAAAAACAACGATAAAATCCCAGAGAATTCGGTCTTGATTTTCGAGGTAGATTTCTTAGGAATTGATTGATAAAGGGGCTTCGAGCCCCTTTTTTGTTTTAAGTTCCATCTCTTTTTTCATGACTTAAGAAGGGTTTGGCTTCAAATTTCTTTCTAACTTGCTCCTGAAATGCCCCCTAGGTAGGACGTGTTTTTAGAAGATGAAAAGCGGGCCAAGTTCTCAGAACCAACGAACCCAAATGACTTACTTTTTATGAAAATTGGAATCATCCGAGAAGGGAAAATCCCAGCGGATCAACGCACACCCTTTACCCCAGAGCTTCTTCATGAAATCCAAAAAGGGGTTGGGGCTAGCCTGTCCTTCTGTGTAGAAACAAGTGAGGTACGCTGCTTCACGGCTGAGGAGTATCAGCAACAAGGCATTGAGGTGGTCAGCGATCTTTCCGATGCGGATATTTTATTTGGGGTGAAGGAAGTACCCATCGCCCAATTGATACCCGAAAAGACTTATTTTTTCTTTTCCCATACCATTAAAAAGCAACCCAAAAATAAGGCACTACTTCAAGCCATCTTGGCTAAATCCATTCGCCTAATTGATTACGAACTTTTGAAGAACCCGACCGGGGAGCGCGTAGTTGCCTTTGGGCGATGGGCGGGAATTGTGGGGGCTTACAATGCCTTTTGGACCTATGGAAAGAAAACTGGACTGTTTGAGATCAAGCGAGCGGCTGTCTGTAAAGACTTGGAGGATTTAAAAGTGGAGTTGAAAAAGGTAGTGCTTCCTCCCATAAAAATTATTGTGACTGGTAGGGGTAGGGTAGGAAAAGGGGTTTTGGAAATCTTGGAAATCTTGGGAATCAAGGAAGTTGAACCTCAAGATTTTCTTCTTAACGACTTTGAAGATCCAGTATTTGTATGCCTTTCCTCTTCCGATTATTTGCGAAGAAAATCGGATGGGACCTATGAACAAGCCGATTTCTATGCGAACCCAGAGACCTATGAAAGCCAATTTTTACCGTTTGCGCAGGTAGGGGAAATTTTAATTGCCGCAGCCTACTGGGATCCGAGAGCGCCTCGACTATTTGAGTTGCCCGCAATTCAATCCCCTGATTTTTCGATTTCAGTAATCGCCGACATTACCTGTGATTTGGATGGGTCAATTCCTACCACGCGCCGAGCATCTACCATCTTGGATCCGGTGTACGACGTAGATCGTCGGACCACAGGAGAGCTTCCCGCCTTCGGAAAACAAGATAGTATTTCAGTGATGGCCATCGATAATTTGCCCTGCGAGCTCCCTCGAGAATCCTCTGCTGAGTTTGCTCGCCAGCTTCGGGATTGGGTGATTCCAGAATTAGGGAAAGACATTTCGCCAATTCTAGAAAAAGCAACCATTGCCCGAGATGGAGATTTGACCTTGGAATTCATGTACCTGAGCGATTACGTGAGTGATGCTTCTTGATTTATTCAAATGAAACTAAATCGATACTTAGAAAGCACCCTGCTCAAGCCCACGGTCACGGATCGGGAAATAGATCGTTTGATCCTAGAGGCGATTGAAGAGCAATTTATGGGGATTTGTGTACCTCCTTTTTGGGTAAAGAAAGTGAAACGGGAGATTGGAACAGCCGATGTTCAAGTGGTGACTGTAATCGGTTTTCCATTTGGATATGAAACCACGGAGACGAAAGTAGCGCAAACCCACGCGGCCATTGAAGCAGGAGCGGATGAATTGGATGTGGTATGGTCCCAGACCGCCTTCCATTCTGGGATGTCTTGGCCAAAGATTGAGCTTGCCCAGCTCGCTAAAGTGTGCCATGCCTCCGAACGGATCTTGAAAGTGATTATTGAAACTGCATACTTGAGTCCAGCACAAATCCAGGAAGCCTGTTTGATTTGTCAGGATGCTGGAGCAGATTTTGTCAAAACTTCTACTGGGTACGCGCCTTATGGAGCTAGAGTGGAGGACATCAGTTTGATGCGACAAGTACTTCCCTCTACCGTGGGTATCAAGGCCAGTGGAGGCATCAAAACCCTTGAGTTAGCCTTGGCTTTAATCCAAGCAGGGGCAGATCGCTTGGGAACCAGCGCGGCCAAATCCTTAATGGATACTTGGAGAAGTGAAAAACCTTAGCCCTTGGTAAAGTAAATCAGGAGGAAAGGAATGATGAAGAAAGTGAGCAAGATATAGGCAAAAACGACTATCCTATACTTCATCGAAATTTTACCCATGTAGTTGGCCATGCCAACTGGAATTTTTCGGATAGCGGTGAAGGGTAAAAAAATTAAAGCTCCCAAACTATTGAATAAAACATGTACCAGAGCCAAGGCAATGGCTGCCTCTGGCTTGTAAATGGAAGCAATGACTGCGGTGATGGTCGTACCGATGTTTGCGCCAATGATGAAGGGGAAAACTCTGATTAGCGTGACTTTTTTGCTCGCCACAAGTGGCACCACCAGGGAAGTGGTCACGGTACTGGATTGAACAGCTGCAGTGAAGAAAAGTCCGTAAAAAAAAGCAAGTCCTGTTTTTTGAAAAATGACCTTATTGATATCCTGAAAGGTGTTTTTGATAAAGGATTTGTACATGGATGTTGACAAGACTTTGATCGCAAAAAACACAAGAACAACCGATAGGATCATGGATACCACAGGTTGATTGATCTGATTGACGACCCATTCTGTCCAGGTACGGGTAAACATCCGGTTGTATACAATCGGCCCTTCGAAATTATTGTCTGAAGCAAACCAGTCTGCAATGTAGCTTGCGGTATTGGAAAGAAACCCAAAGTAAATTTCAAGGGGGAAAAGCACAATGACTGTAAGAATATTGAAAAAATCATGGGAAATCCCTGCGGATAAGGCCCGGCGAAATTCCTTTTTATTCATTAAATAAGACAAGGATACCAGGGTGGAGGTAAGCGTGGTTCCAATGTTGGCCCCAAGTACAATCGGAACGGCTTGTTGCAGTGTGAGATTTCCTGAGGCTACAATGGCAACCACACTGGCGGTCACCGTCGAGCTACTCTGGATCAAGGCCGTAACCAATAAGCCAATAAACAGGCTGATAAATGGATTTTTTGTAGCATTAAGGATTTCTAATGCAATACCTCCATTGATGTTTCCCACGCCAATGGTAAGGAGATCAATGGCAAAAATGAAGAGCAGCAAGGCAAAGAAGACCTGTGCATACTGAAAAAAATTACCTTTGGCAGGGACTTCCTGCTTCTCCAAGTTTTCCATTTTTGTAGTAATGATGCCATTTTAGGGGCTTACCCGATGGTGTATCATCAAATCCTTTTCTAGACCTAGGATTGGGTACAAAAATTGACTTTTTTTCCCTAAAATCAATTTAGACTTCTCTTTTTGGCCATCGTTTTTCTTTCTTTTAACAATTTAATAACACGTGTTGCGGAATATCTTCTCTATTTTTGGGGCAAACACCGACCCACACTCATTCCTCATCCTATCATGGCCAAGCAAAAGCCTATTGATCAGAACATCAATCAATCAAATCTTACCAAAAAGACCTATTCGATTTTTGATTTTTCCAAGACTGAACGGCCCTTTTTGATCATTACGTTGATTCTTGTTTCCATCGCAGGGCTAATCACCGAATACACCTATGCCGCCATGTGGTTTGGTTTTGCAATGGCTGCCTATTCGGCCATCGCCAACGACAGTATTCAAACCATAGGAACCTTTATTGTATCCAATCAAAAGACGAAATGGTATTGGTTGTGGCTTTTTATTGGGTTGATTTGGGTGGTGACCATTACTTACAGTTGGATCGTCTTCAATGGGGACGTCTCATTTCAGTTGCTCAGTACTCCTGGTTTAGAAAAAGCACCCGAAAGTTTTGTTTTTCTACAATTGGCAGCCCCAATTGTCTTGCTGATCATGACCCGAATGCGGTGGCCTGTATCTACCACCTTTTTGTTGCTCAATGTATTTACATACAAAGCGGGTACGATCGTATCGGTAATGACCAAAAGTTTTTTTGGCTACGTCCTGGCATTTTTCCTAGCAATAGCGGTCTGGTTTATCCTAGAACGTTTTGTAAAAAATTATTTAAAAGGGGAAGCAAAGCCCTACTGGATGGTCCTGCAATGGATTACTTCAGGTACACTCTGGGCAATATGGATCATGCAAGATGCAGCCAATATTGCCGTATTTCTACCTAGACAGTTAGATACCCTAGAATTTGTTGTTTACACCGGGTTTGTTTTCTTGGGACTTGGACTTATTTTTTACCTCAAGGGAGATAAAATTCAGGATATCATCAATGAAAAAACGAATGTCGCCGATGTGCGTGCCGCCACCTTGGTGGATTTGGTCTATGCGGTGCTTCTGTTCTATTTCAAAATGTACAACAACGTACCGATGAGTACCACTTGGGTATTTATTGGCTTGCTGGCAGGGCGAGAATTTGCGATCGCCTTAGGGAAACATGGTAAAGCAAAAAGTAAAAATGCTTGGATAGAGCGTGCTTTCCGATTGGCTAAAAAAGACATGTGGAAAGCCTTGGCGGGGTTGATTGTATCCTTGATTTTGGCTGTTGTGATCAACAAAGGGGTTCGCGAAGAAATTTTCGCCCTCTTTAATTTCTAAGACTTTTGGAAATTTTCTCCCACGAGTACTTCATGAATGAAGCCTTCAAGCAAGCAAAGCTTGCATTTGAAGAAGGGGAAGTACCCGTGGGGGCGGTGGTCGTCGCGAAAAACAAGGTAATTGCACGAGCCTACAACCAAACTGAAAAACTAACGGATGTCACTGCCCATGCAGAAATCCTAGCGATAACTGCTGCTGCAAATTACTTGGGTGGCAAATACCTGAATGAGTGCCGCCTGTATGTGACCCTTGAGCCCTGTCCCATGTGTGCCGGTGCACTCTACTGGGCACAACTTGGTGAGCTTTACCTAGGAGCCAAAGATCCCAAGCGAGGCTTTCGGCAGTGCAATACGCACATGCTTCACCCAAAAACTAAACTGACCGAAGGATTATTGGAGAAAGAATCGGAGCAGTTGCTTCTCGACTTCTTCCAAGGCCTTCGAAAAAAGTCTTTGTGAATCAGCAGAACTTTTTCAAGAAAAGGCTGGTTTTAAGGACATAATCAGCAGAACTCCTTAATTTTATAGTTCATTAAACCCTACTCCTATGGCTTTTCAACTTCCTGCCCTTCCCTATGCCCTTGATGCATTGGAACCACACATTGATGCACGTACCATGGAAATCCACCATGGAAAGCACCACAACGCGTATGTGACCAACTTAAATGCTGCCATCGCAGGTACCGACCTGGAAAGCAAATCCCTCGAAGAGTTGATGAAAGTGGCAGGTTCAAATACCGCTGTACGAAACAATGGAGGCGGGCATTGGAACCATAGCCTTTTTTGGGAAATCATTTCCCCAACCGGGGGAGGCCTTCCTACAGGAGAATTGGCAGCTGCTATCGATGCCAAATTTGGCTCATTCGACGCTTTCAAAGAAACCTTCAATAAGGCTGCAGCCACTCGCTTTGGCTCAGGATGGGCATGGCTTTGCATCGACACCAAAAAAGAACTTTGCGTGTGCTCCTCCCCCAACCAAGACAATCCACTCATGGATGTCTCTGAGTGCCCTGGGACGCCTATCCTAGGCCTGGACGTATGGGAGCATGCCTACTACCTCCATTATCAAAATAGACGCCCAGATTACATTGCTGCTTTCTGGAATGTGGTCAACTGGGATGCCGTAAGCAAGCGTTACGCTGCTGCAAAATAATCCCCATCTAAGTCCGTGGTCATAGAACTCCTGAAGTATTGCTTCAGGAGTTTTTTTGTTCCATTCTGAAAAAGTACTGTTCGGAAATGAGACAATCTTCTCATTTACTTCATGTATAATCTTGGTTTACGGTCATTTTTCGCATTTTTTTCTACTTGGCACATCCTTTTCTTAGTTTTTTGCATCTACTAGAAAACTAAACCAACTATTTTCTTCATGAAGACCCGTCACTTTTTAGTCCTAGCGATTTTTGTATACCTGCTAGGAATGAGTACGCTTGCTGCGCAACCCAAGGAATCAGCCCTGTTGCGCGGAACCATTACCAACCAAAAAGGGGAGCCCGTGCCCTATGCAAATGTGGCCTTGCTATCTCCAGAGGGTGTACTTCTCGAAGGTGCCGTCACGGATGAAGAAGGGAATTTCTCAATTTCCACTACCAAATCTGCCCGGGTCAAACTGGTAGTATCTTCGCTTGGGTATACCTCCTACACCTCTGAGGAGTTTGAGTTGCAGGCTGGCTTGCAAAAGGATTTTGGAAAGCTCCTTCTCGAAGATGAACTCACGGGCCTAGATGAGGTCACTGTCAATGCGACACGTCCTCAAATCATCATCGAACCGGACAAAACCATCGTCAATGTAGAAGGAACAGTGATGGCCGAAGGGGCCAATGCCCTGGATGTATTGGGAAGATCTCCTGGGGTATTTATCACTTCGGATGGAAGCATCAATCTGAATGGAAGAACGGGAGTAACCGTAATGATTAACGATCGGCCCATGTACATGAGTGCAGCCGATCTGACTAGTTTTTTACGCTCCATGTCTGCCGATAACATCAAAAGTATCGAAGTGATTACGAGTCCATCCGCTCGCTTTGATGCAGAGGGTGCCGCAGGGGTGATTAACATTCAACTCAAGAAAAACACGGTAGATGGGGTTTTTGGAAATGTGATGCTAGGAGGCCAATACAATGGCAAAGCCTCTCCCAACACAGGGCTCACCCTCAATGTAAAAAAAGGAAAGTGGACTACGAACGGAACCTTCAATTACAATGAATATGTAGAAATAAATGACCTTGAAATCACGCGAAATTTTCAAGTGGAAGGAGGTAAATCCACCTTTTTGCAAGATTCACGAATTGTAGAACGAAGCCATACTCCGTCTTTCACAGGGGCTGCGAATTATGAATTAACTCCCACTCAGAATTTGGGGATCAACCTACAGGCATCCATCTCATCTAGCAATGGAATAAATAACTCACAAACAGGAATCTCAAATCCTGGACAGGCCAATGCGTCTAGTTTTACCTCAATCAATGATTCTAAGGACCAAAGCAGTCGGCTGTTCACCAACTTACACTACGATGCGAAGTTGGATACGCTTGGAGGAAAGATTTCTGCTGACCTAGACTTTACGGTGATGGATTTGGGAAGCAATGCCTTACTGAACAATTCCTATTCGAATGGATTGACTCCACCAACCCAGAGTACCGATCGCGTGTTGACATTGAATGACATGTACTACACCATCTTGACTTCCAAGGTGGATTGGATCAAACCTTTGAAAGGAGGAAAGGTACTCGAGGCTGGCCTAAAAGGAAGTTGGGTAGAATCAGACAATAACCTAGACCTAAGCCGAGGCATCGGCGATGGGCAATTGCAACCCGACCCCAACTCCAATCGGTTTATCTACCAAGAAAATGTATTGGCCGCCTACACTTCCTTGAAGGGAGATTTTTCGCCAAAACTATCCTATCAGGCGGGTTTGCGTATGGAAAATTCCGACGTCACAGGAACTTCCAAGACCCTCAACCAAGTCAACAAGCAAAACTATACTAACCTTTTTCCAAGTGTGTTTTTGCAGCATAAAATCAGCGACAATTACCAAGTGGTCTACAATGTGAACCGACGAATTACGCGACCCAATTACCGTTTGCTCAACCCTTTTGTGTATTACATCGATCCTCTCACCACTGAAAAAGGAAATCCGGGTCTGAGACCTCAGTATTCCACGAATCTGGAAATGGACCATGTCATCAAAGGAGCGTATCAGTTCACTTTGGGCTACAGTGTCACTGAGGATGCCTTTATGCAAATCTTTGAGCAGGATGAGGAGACGCGAAGCAGTACTACCTTCACGGCAAATTTTGATAAAACCAAGAATTTCAATTTTCAAGGAGTGGTGCCCATTGAATTGACAAAATGGTGGAACAGCTCCAATCTCGTTCAGGTAAACTACAATAAATTCAAGTCGCAACTTGGAAAGGACGTATTGGACGTAAGCCAGGTATCCTACCTCCTAAGAACCCAGCATAACTTCAATCTACCCAAAGGATTCAAGTTGGAGTTGGTAGGGATTTACCTCAGCCCACAGATTTGGGGGCAAGGAGAAATTGGAGGATTTGGATGGGTTGATGCTGGAATGACCAAATCGTTGATGAAGGACAAACTTTCCTTATCCATCAATGGGGGGGACCTGTTTCGTACCAAATGGATTCGGGCAGCCATCGATTTTTCCGATATAGATACCCAAATTCGCCAATACCGAAACGATCAGAATGTACGAATCACACTTCGGTACAACTTTTCCAAAGGTCAAAGTTTCCGCGTTAATTCCAACTCCGGTAGTTCTGAGGAACGAAAGCGCTTGGATTAGAAGAATTAGTTGAGGTTGATCCGCCCCCAAAAAAGCTCGACTTATTGGGGGCATTTTTTTGGCACTGAAAGGAAGATCCCGTTTTTTTCCAATTCTATTTTTTCGACCTTCGGAAATGCATTGTTGGGATTTCCATACACATCGCGAAGGGCAGTCCTTTGCCATCTTTCAAGCAGGGAGGAAGGCTATTGAAACCGAATCTTTCCTTTCCTTGGGAATTCATCCCTGGGAGGTAGCACCTAATTGGGAGGGGGATTTTGAAAAAATCAAACAGGAGGCAGCCCAGAATCCCCAAGTTTTAGCGATTGGTGAAGCAGGGTTGGACCGCTTGAAGGGCCCTGAAATTTCCTGTCAAAAAACTGCTTTTTATGCCCAAGCGAGTGTGGCTGCTCAACTGGAAATCCCCCTCATTTTACATTGTGTCAAGTCGCATGACTTGCTGATGGAATACCTGAAATCTACGAAGGATCCACCCGTTATCATTTGGCATGGGTGGAATCAAAAGCCTGAGTTGGCAGAGCAACTAGTGCCTTTTCCTATAGGGTTCTCTTTTGGAAAGCAGCTCCTTCATCCGGGAAGCAATGCGGCAAAATGGCTGGCAGCATGTCCGATTGAACGTGTATTTTTCGAAACCGACGATTCCGAGCTGAAAATCGAATCAATTTATCAAGCCGCTTCCCTAATTTTACAACTTCCCGAGGCAGTGCTAGCCGAACAGGTAATTGCCAACTGGAATGCCATTTCCAAAAGAAAGATTTCATGAATGAATTTGCCTGGCTAAGCCGGACCGAGTTGATCGTAGGGCGTGAGGGCCTTGAAAAATTAGCCACAAAACATGTTCTCGTGGTAGGACTTGGAGGAGTGGGCTCCTTTGCCGCCGAGTTTATTGCCCGCTCTGGGGTAGGAGCAATGACGATTATTGATGGCGATACCGTAGATATCTCCAATGTCAACCGGCAGCTTCCGGCTACACAACTCAATGTGGGACAGTCGAAGGCGGGTTGGATGGAGGATCGCTTGCTGGCCATCAACCCCAAACTGAAGTTACAGGCCATCAAGAAATTTTTAGATCCTTCGCAGATGACCGAACTTTTGGAAGCCAATCAGTATGATTACGTGGTGGATTGCATCGACAGTTTCACTCCAAAAATGCACCTCATTGAAGGGGCAAAGAACCGAGGGTTTCCTTTGGTGAGTTCCATGGGTGCAGGAGGCAAGGTAGACCCCACCCAAATCAAGGTAGTAGACTTTGAGGATACCCATCAGTGCAAGTTGGCCAAGATGTTGAGAAAGCGACTGAAAAGAAGGGATATTGCTGGTGGGTTCAAAGCAGTATTTTCCACCGAAGTAGTGATTAAAGAAAGCCTCATGCTCACGGATGGGAAAAACTTCAAAAAGTCCGCTTACGGAACGATGTCTTTTCTACCCGCTGCCTTTGGTTGTGCCTGTGCGGCTACGGTCGTCAATGACCTACTCGCTTCTTAATTACTCCTTAAAATGGTATAAGAAGATGAGCAGCCCTGCAAATGCTGGCTTTTTTTGATCTTTGATTTCCAACTTCACCTCTACTTCCGCTTTGATAGTTCCTCGAAGATTGCTGATGTTTTTTAAAGCTGCTACCAAGCGCACCTCGCTATTCACTGTGACAGCCTGGGCAAACCGAAGGTTTTCAATCCCGTAGTTGATCATCATCTTCAGGTTATTGACCTGCACGATTTGTTCCCAAAGGTAGGGGACAATGCTCAGGGTCAGGTAGCCATGGGCAATGGTATTCCCAAAAGCTCCTTCTGCCTTGGCGCGTACTGGGTCGGTATGGATCCATTGATGATCCAAGGTGGCCTCTGCAAAGCGATTGATTTGTTCTTGGGTGATTTGAAAATAGGCTGAGGCACCCAGTTCTTTTCCTAGATAAGATTCAAATTCTTCAAAGCTTCCAATAGCAATAGGGGGCATAGGTGGGGAGGTTTAAGAGATAAAGAATTCGAAAATAGGAAAAAGAAAGGATGTGGATTTTTCAATGGTTAAAAAAGTTTCATATTCGTCCCTTAAAGTACCTTCAACACACCTTACTTTTTACCAATGACAAACTATGTGCATGGCTTTAATCCAGAGGAGCAACTTCGGTTGAAGGAGCAGGCTGAGTTTTTGGCGCCTATGGTTTACAAGGGGGTAGATTTTAGTAATTGCAGGCATCTTTTGGAGGTGGGAAGTGGTGTAGGTGCACAAACACGCATTCTTTTGGAAAGATTTCCACAGCTCCAGATTACTTGTGTGGATTCATCCGCGGTACAGCTTGCTCAGGCGCGGATCAATTTAGCTTCATTTGGAACTCGTGTTTGCTTTGTGGAGCAGGATGCTTGTGCGCTGCAGCTTGGAGAGCGATTTGATGCAGCCTTTGTCTGTTGGACTTTGGAGCATGTCTCTTCTCCGATTCAACTTTTGATAAGGCTCAAAACCCATCTTCTCCCAGGTGCTCAGGTCTATGTGACCGAAGTCTTTAATTCGAGTTTGTATACTTCTCCAAGATTCATTCACCTTCAGCACTATGTAAAAGTCATGAGCGACTTCCAACGAAAGATTGGAGGCAATCCTGATGTGGGAATTGAATTGGGAAATCTGCTGACTGAGGCTGGATTCTCTGCTTGCTCCATCCGATTTGATGGATTCTACTTGGATGCTCGAAGTATTGGATACAGAAAAGAGGTGACTACGTATTGGAAAGAGTTACTGAAAAGTGCTGCGCCTGCCCTACTTGCTGAGGGAGTTTGCACCCTATACGCAGTAGAAAATATGGTAGATGATCTAGAAAAATTAGGCAATGATGAAAATGCCATTTTTTTCTACCAATTTGTACAAGCAAAAGTTACCTGTTAATTCTCGTTGATGAAAGTTATTCGTTGGATTGGAAAATTTATTTGGAAGTCCGCCTTATGGTTTTTTGGGCTTTCGATTGGTTTAGTCATTCTTTACCGATTTGTGCCAGTGCCCATCACGCCCTTGATGGTGATCCGCTTGGTGGAACAAGCAGTAGATCCGGAAAAAGACTTGCGTTTGGTTAAGGACTGGGTTCCTATTTCGGAGATCTCGAAGCATGCTCCACAGGCAGTGTATGCTGCGGAAGACCAAAAATTTTTAGATCACCATGGATTTGATATGGAAGCCATGGAAAAGGCTTGGGAAAACAATAAAAAAGGGAAACGCATCAAAGGAGCAAGTACAATCACGCAGCAGACGGTTAAGAACGTGTTTTTATGGCCTTCAAGAAGTTATGTTCGCAAAGGACTAGAGGCCTATTTTACCGTGCTGGTAGAATTGATTTGGTCTAAAGAACGAATCATGGAAGTGTATTTGAATGTTATTGAAATGGGAGAGGGGATTTATGGAATTGAGGCGGCCTCCCAAACTTTTTTTGATAAGAATGCTTCCAAACTTTCCAAAGGTCAGGCGGCCTTGATTGCGGCGGTATTGCCCAATCCGAGACGTTGGAGTCCAGCTCGGCCTACTTCCTACATTCAAAGTCGAAAAGGCTGGATCATGGGTCAGATGAGTAACCTTCCTTCCACTGGCTTCGGAAAATAATTTGAATATTTAAGGTAAAAATATAAATAAATCTAGGTGACAATTCTTAGAAAGTTCAAGCCTAGGCTTATTCACTCAGTACGATCACTTCTTCTAGGCCGGATGCCAAATATAATTTTATTTTGATCCTGAAATTCCAGCCAAACCTCTTCTATTTTTTTAAATTTTCTTTGGATAAATTTTTTTCAAAATGCCCTTCAAAACGGATTTAAAGCAGATTAAAAAATGCAAGAAAAATTTATCCACAATTTCAATAATTTATCCACATTCATAATAAATTAACATATAAAACATTGTTAATCAATGAGTTAAATTGATTTTTATTTAGTCGATTTTGTGGATAATCTTTGCTAACTACATGATTATCAAGCCTAAATGCGCTGGAAAAAGTGGATAATTTCAAACTCAAAATTTTATTTTAAATCCTTGCTTATTCTTCTTTTTGGCGCTGCAATTTTTTGCCACAAGTAGTGAAGATTTTTGCCATAGCTACAAACCCCTGCTACTGATTTTTCTCCACTACAGAAAGATTCCACGCTCCGGATTTTTCAAAACTTTCCATGGCCAATTGCATATTTTCTGTAGAGAATAGGATTTTGGAGGTCTACAGCAGGCCATGCAGAATACCCCCAAATTAGCCCACTTGGAATCAGAAAAAGGCATGATTGATTCCATGCCTGAGTCAGAAAATTAGCAGGTGGGGGATGAGTTTAAACTAGGACGGGTTACTGATTTTCAAGTAGGCCTTTATCTAAGGCGAGCAGGGATTTCAAGATTAACCGTACAGTGGCTTTGTAAAATTCAGGATGGATTCCCGCAAAGGAATCACTAGGTCGGTGGTAGTCCGCATGGTCCTCTACCCCAAAATACAAATGAGGAACCTTCTTTTCGAAAAACGCTCCATGATCTGAGGATCTGGTCCAGTCTTCTGCACCAGTACCTGGGATGTCGTGGCCAAACCGAAGGTTTGAACCGGCTTCTCCTGGGACTTTTTCAAGGATGGACTTAAATTGAGGATAATAATGGGTCCCTGATACATAGATTTCCTTGGCCTCACTTCGGGAAAGCATGTCCATATTCACATTCAATAGGACCTGTTCCAGGGGATAGGGAAAATCATTGACCAATGCTTTTGCACCTTGAAGTCCCATTTCTTCTGCATCCAAAGCCGCAAACAGCATTCCATGCTGGGGACGATTTTTGGAGAAATAATCAGCCAATACCAGCAGGGCTGCAGTCCCCGATGCATTGTCATCAGCCCCGTTGTAAATGGAATCCCCTGCTGCGTCTGGCCTTCCAATGCCTACATGGTCGTAATGCGCCGTGACCACGATTACTTTTTTGGAAGCGGCACCAGGAATGAAGGCCACAATATTGCTTGCATCTACCACCATTTTTTTGGACCGTCTATCCTCAAAGGAAAATTTTTGGATAAAACCTGGATAAAGCGGCGCTACTAAGTCAAGAGAAGTAAGTTCTTTTAAGAGGTATTTTTGAGCCATATCGCTTCCCTTACTCAAGGGTTTTCTCCCTTGAAGCGCATCGGAAGACAAGTACTCCAAGTGCCGGAGGAGTTTATCGCCGTCAATTTCTTGGGCATTCAATCCGGTAAAGGAGGCGAGAACTAAAATTATTGTAACTAATTTGCGTTGTAGGAAATGCATCTGTCAAAAGGATAAGTGAAGTACTGCTGTAAAAATACAGTCCTTAGGTTCGATTCCTCAGAAATTTTATGAAATATAGCGCTCCCCTTCTTTTTTTTCTTTGTTGTGCTCTCTTCGCACAGGCCCAAGGGACCTTGCCTCCTACTTTTTTTGAAGGGAAGTCCATTGTGCTGGTATCCAATGACCCCGGGGCCAAGCCATCCCTTACTTGGCAAGTCCTCGCGGATAGCATTCATCCGGATTTGGTACGCGCGGGAGGAGATCCAGTTGCCTACTACGAACTCGAACAAGTGGCCTTGTCAGCAGAGCGGCAAGCGGAATATGCCAAGGCCTTTTTGCAGCGACAAATCCAAAACGTGATTCTCATTACTCGTCAAAAAAACCAAACCAGCATCCATGTCGGCAAATTTTCCGGGGATGGTAAACTGATTTCCGATGCGAGTCTTTTTGGAGTTTCGGGAAAGGATTGGAAAACTGCAGGCCAACAATTTGCAGGGTATGGGGGGACCACTCCCACCAAAAATTTGCTGGTTTCTGACCTAGCAGAGTTTCCTGTGTTGGTGGCTCAAGCAACCACCTCGAGTGCCCAAAAATTTATTTCTCGAAACCCACTTAACTTAGAAGTATTTCGATTGGGAATCCCCTTGGAAGGAACTTCCGCTATCACCGGCCCAATTCATTCGTTTCGATACGGAGCCTATGGGAAGTCAGCAGAAACTGTATTGGCTGAGCAAAGTGCGCAAAAAGTAGGATTAGAAGAAATCTTGTCGAGCGCCTATCCACACGAAGTGGCCTGGTTGACAGAGGCGAGGAGCAATCCACAACTCCTAGCCGACCGCATCCAATTTGTACTGGTAAAAGTAGAAGGACGGCAGGGGGACCTCATGAAAAGTATGGGGCTCGAACCCCTTACGGGTGAGGAAGGAAGCAAAATAGTCGTGAAATACTACATCCGATTTTTAGTTCGAGAAGAACTGTATCTGGGACCTGTTTGGGATGCGCATCCGGATTGGCGAATTGCGTTAAGCCAATTTTTGGACAACCTGAAAAAGTAAGTTCTCTAGTTTTATTGCAACTTTAACCAACTCAAAGAAAGTGGTCCTCGAAATAGGTTAAGTTTATCGGAGGATCTTTCTTTGAGAAAGGTTAAAATTTAAATCACTAGTGAAAAAAGGGTTCACTGGATATAAATTTGAGGTGCTTTTGAATCATTAATTAGCAGCCGTTATTTTCATCTGCATAAAGAATTTCTTCTGTTGAATAATGTTTGCTACACTCATTTACTTTATCAGATACAGACGAATCCCCAGTATTCATTGCGGCTTCTGCGTTTTCCAAGAAAGCTTCATGGCATTCACAAATTGTAGGTTTTGAACCACATGAGGAGAATCCGATCAAGATTACTCCTAATGTGAATCCTAAAATTTTAAACGAGTTAAAATTTAGTGCGTTTTTTGATTTCATTTTTTACCTCCTTATTGATTTGGTTAGAACATTTAATCTATAAAAAATATTAATACTAAAAAATCAAATTGTGTTTTAGGTTAGGAATTAATATGCAATGAAAAATAAGCTCTTCTGATTACCTTAATAAATAAGGTACTCTGGTGGTTGATGTTTGATCGACTAGTATAAATAGCATACTAAATTTACCTAGTCTAAAATAATTTTTCGTTCAAAAAAGGGATTAAAGCCAATACCATGGCTTGTTGGTAATAGGCTTCCCGAGTGACGATACCCTGGGTAAGTAGGCCTACCGACCCGCCTTGCTGCTTGGAGTTATGTGCTTGAAACACCAGGTCATCCGCATGACCCAATTCCATACCCGCTCGAATTAGTGCGACCACTTGAGGGGGTAAGTAAAAAGTGCCAGTCTTGGATTGGCTGCACTTTCCCGAACGGTGCAGGACGTAAATCCAAGCAAAGGCATACATCCCTTGTGGGTCCTCATCCACACCTCCTTCTATGCCTACCCAATAGTTTGCTTCAGGAACAAGTATTTTGGCATGTGAAGCACGATTTTTGGCACCAAGAAGTGTTTCTGATTCAGATCGCGGCTGGGCAGGGATGTCTGACTGGGCATCGACACCTTCCACTTGACACACTTTCCCAAATGCTTGGGTAAAGGCCTCTCGAGTACAGCCCACCTTGACAGGATTTTGGCTACCCACGATTACGCGTAAGGGATTGGGTTGATTCTTCGACGTTGTAGTCAACGCTTTATGCCATGTTGGTAAATACCTGGTTGACATCGTCGTCTTCTTCCAAGCGATCGATGAGTTTGTTGATCAGTTCTTCCTGCTCTTCGGTCAACTCCGTGAGCGTGGTCGGGAAGCGTTGGAAATCTGCAGAAATGACCTCGATACTTCGGTCTTCCAAGGCCTTTTGCATCAATCCAAAATCTTCAAATTCAGTGTAAGCAAAAATCTCTCCTTCGTTCTCTGCAATTTCAGTCAGTCCAAAATCAATCAATTCCAATTCAAGTTCCTCAAGATCGTAGGCGGCTTTTGCGAAGCGGAATACTGCTTTTCGCTCAAACATAAAACTTACTGATCCAGAGGTTCCTAAGGAGCCTCCGGCCTTGGCAAAGTAGGAGCGTACGTTGGCCACAGTTCGGTTGGTATTGTCTGTGGAGGTTTCTACGATAAAAGGAACTCCAAATGGACCATATCCCTCGTATACTACTTCTTCGTAATCTTTTTCGTCCTTATTGGAGGCGCGCTTGATCGCTCCTTCAATGCGATCCTTGGGCATTTGAGCACCTTTGGCATTTTGGATGACGGTCCGAAGCTTGGCATTACTTGAGGGGTCTGGACCACCAGCCTTGACGGCCATGACGATTTCCTTCCCCAATCGGGTAAATACCTTGGACATTTTGTCCCAACGCTTGAACTTTCTCTCTTTTCGGAATTCAAATGCTCTTCCCATGGATATGCTGTTTATCGGAAACAAAAATAGCAATTTCTTTTCTTGGAAGAAGTGCAATTTTTCGGAGCAAATAGAAGGCCTTTGGGAATGGAAATTAGCTGGGGATAAGGAATGCTTCTCTGGAATTAAACCTTAGGCTTCTGTCAGGGTCTAAATTTCGAAACAAACCAATAGCAACATGAAAAAATGGATCCTAGGAGTAGCAATCTTTACCTGCCTAAGTTTCGGACTGGCTGCGCAGCAGCACAGAAATTTTAGGCAACTCAATTCAGCCGAACGAGCACAAAAAATGACCGATCGGATCGCTGAAGAACTCAAACTTTCGGAAGAGCAGCGAAAGCAGGTGAGCCTACTTGCTCTCGAAAATGCGAATCGTCAAGAAGAACTTTTAAAAAGCAGAAAAGCCGAATTCGAGGCACAGAAAGAATACAGAAAGGCTCAAGATCAAAAATTGGCCTCCATTCTGACTGCGGAACAAAGACAGATTTGGGAACAACGAAAGGAAGACTTGCGACATAGAGCTGGACATCCATCTCGTGGGGACCAGCCTAGGGGAAGGAGACCGAGGGCTCGTAGAGGACATTAAGTAGTGAGGGCCAGTTTTTCTGGCCCTCTTTTTTTCATTACTGCATTATAGGGGTACGCGCTCGGTATCCACCTCATACCTAGAGGCATCCTTTCGAGGCAAGGAAGAGGTACCCATCAAAAACTCATCGACGCTGAACGCGGCTTCACGGCCTTCTGAGATGGCCCAGACCACCAAGGATTGCCCCCGACGCATGTCTCCTGCAAGGAATACTTTTGGGTTCGTACTTTTATACTGGCGCGATTTGGGCAAGTTGTTTTCCATCATTTCCACCCCAAATCCGGCCAAGAGATCCACTTGCCCAGGGCCTAGGTACCCGATGGCCAAGAAGGCCAAATCACAGGGAAGCGTTCGCTCCGTACCTTCCACTAGGTCATAGGTCATGCGGCCTCCAGCATCCTTCCAGACAATATCTGCCACCACTAGTCCAGTCAATTCTCCCTTTTCGTTTCCTACAAATTCCTTGGTCAGTACAGAAAAGAGTCGTTCAGCTCCCTCCTCATGTGAACTGGAAGTTCGCAGAGTCATGGGCCATTCGGGCCAAGGATTGGCGGTAGTTCGTTGCACAGGGGGTTTGGGCAGCAATTCCAACTGGGTCACTTGCGCTGCTCCGTGCCTTCTTGAGGTACCAATGCAGTCACTTCCTGTATCTCCACCTCCGATGACCAATACATTTTTAGCAGTGGCAGAAATTGGATTTTTAGGAAGTTCGCCACCAATGACTTGGTTTTGAGGGCCAAGAAAGTCCATCGCAAAATGCACCCCCTTCAAGTTGTTCCCTGGAATGGTCAAGGCACGCGGTTGCTGGGCTCCCACAGAAAGAACCACTGCATCGTAATTTTTCAGCAAGTCAGTTGCAGTCCGATTTTTTCCGATTTCTATTTCGGTTTCAAACCGGATTCCCTCCTCCTCCATCACGGCAATTCTCCGATCTATCACCCATTTCTCCAATTTAAAATCAGGGATCCCATAGCGAAGAAGTCCACCCACTTTGGCATTCTTTTCAAAAATGGTCACTTCATGCCCAGCTTGATTAAGTTGGTCTGCTGCAGCAAGGCCCGCAGGTCCAGCACCCACTACTGCCACCCGCTTGCCGGTGCGACTTTTGGGTGGAGCAGCCTGAATTAAGCCGAGTTCATAGGCTTTTTCCACAATGTTTTTTTCGATCAACTCGATGGCAACAGGATCCTTGTTGATGCCGAGTACGCAACTGGCTTCACAGGGGGCCGGACAAATTCTCCCTGTAAATTCCGGAAAGTTGTTGGTGCTTTTTAAAATCCGAATGGCTTGATCCCAATTTTGCTCGTACACCGCTTCATTAAATTCAGGAATCACATTTCCAAGTGGACAGCCTTGATGGCAAAAGGGGACCCCGCAGTCCATGCATCGGGCAGCTTGGTTGTTCAACTGTTTTTCCGAGAATGGGGTATAGATTTCTTGGTAATCCCCCAAGCGAAGCTGAGGATCTCGGCTGGCGGGAGTTTCTCGGTTGTGCTGTAAAAATCCGTCTTTGGCACCCATATTAAGCGATTATTTTTTCGTGTTGGAGTGATTTTTTCGCCAGAACTGCTTTGTAGTCTCTTGGAATCACCTTGATAAATTTCGTCTTGGACTGCTCCCAGTTTTCCAAAAACTGTTGGGCGAGCGGACTTCGGGTAAAGGCAAGGTGTCGTTTGAGGTAAGTTTGCAGTGTAGCAAAGTCCTGTTCCTCCATTGGATCTAAGTCGACTAACTCGGGATTGATTTCCCCTTGATATTCTTGAAGAATATAGGCCAAACCCCCACTCATTCCTGCGGCAAAATTTCTTCCGATCTCACCAAGGTTGACCAGCAAACCTCCGGTCATGTACTCGCATCCATGGTCGCCAATTCCTTCAATGACCGCTTTGACACCTGAATTACGCACGAAGAAGCGTTCGCCCCCTTTTCCATTGATGTAGGCCTCACCCGAGGTAGCCCCATAAAAGGCCACATTTCCGATGAGTATATTTTCTTGTGCTTTAAATCGGGCATTTCGACTTGGGTAAATGATTAACCTACCTCCAGACAAGCCTTTTCCGAAGTAGTCGTTTGCCTCTCCTTCCAACTCAAAATTCACACCTCGGGCAAGGAATCCCCCAAAAGTCTGTCCTGCCGAGCCGCTGAATGTAACGTGAATGCTGTCTTCAGGAAGACCTACACTTCCATAGATTTTGGATATTTCGTTGGAAAGCATGGCACCCACCGACCGATCGGTATTCTTGATTTCGAAAAAGCCATGCACTGGAATGGCTTGTTCCAGAGCTGGAATTGCAGTTGCGATTAATTTTCTATCCAAGACTTCCTCTAAATCTACCTCCTGGTCTATTTGCTTGTGAATACCCACATGGCTTGGGACTTCTACCTTGTGAAAGATAGGGGAGAGGTCTAGTTTATCCCATTTCCAATGCTTGAGGTGGGCACTGGTCTGCAAGACTTGGCTTTGTCCCACCATCTCATCGATGGTACGGAAACCGAGGGAGGCCATGATTTCACGGAGATCCTGAACGATAAACTTGAAGTAGTTGACGACATGGTCTGGGTCACCTGTAAATAGTTTGCGCAACTCAGGATCTTGCGTAGCAATCCCTACGGGGCAGGTGTTGAGATGGCACTTGCGCATCATGATGCATCCTTGGGCCACCAAAGCACCTGTTGCGATACCCCATTCTTCTGCCCCCAAGAGCGTGGCTATGGCTAAATCCCTACCCGTACGCAATTGTCCATCTGTCTGTAATACTACTCGGCTCCGTAGGTTGTTTTTTACTAGTGTCTGATGTGCTTCTGCAAGGCCTAATTCCCAAGGAAGACCGGCATGTCGGATGGAACTTAGTGGGGAAGCGCCTGTGCCTCCGTCCGCTCCTGAGACTAAAATCACATCCGCCATCGCCTTGGCTACTCCGGCAGCCACGGTACCTACGCCTGCTTGAGACACCAGTTTCACATTGATTCGAGCCGTTCGATTTGCATTTTTTAGATCGTAGATCAATTGAGCCAAATCTTCGATGGAATAGATGTCGTGGTGAGGGGGCGGGGAAATCAAGCCTACTCCTGGAGTGGCATGGCGTACCCGACCAATCCAATCATCGACCTTATGTCCTGGAAGCTGTCCTCCTTCCCCTGGTTTAGCCCCTTGGGCCATCTTGATTTGAAGTTCTTCCGCATGAGTAAGGTAATGGGAAGTAACCCCAAAGCGGCCCGAAGCGACTTGCTTGATGGCAGATCGCTCCCAATCTCCATTCGATTTCCGTTCGTAACGCTGCTCATCCTCTCCACCTTCTCCAGAATTGCTTTTGGCTCCTATTCGATTCATGGCAATGGCCAAGGTGGTATGGGCCTCATGAGAGATGGATCCAAAGGACATGGCACCTGTAGCAAAGCGCTTCATGATTTTTTCTACCGGCTCCACTTCCTCAAGGGGGACGGGGATTTGTTTTTTGAATTCAAACAAGCCCCTGAGGGTCATTGCATCCTGACTTTGGTCATTGATTTTTTGCGCAAATTTTTGATAAAGCGCATAGTCTCCCAATCGGGTAGATTTTTGAAGTAGGTGAATGGTCTCGGGATTGAAGAGGTGTTTTTCCCCTTTCCGCTTCCATTGGTAAAGGCCTCCAGTTTCTAAAACTCCCGCTTGTGGAAGGTAAGCAGCACGGTGACGAATTAGCACTTCTTCTGCTAGTTCATCAAAGGAAATGCCGCTAATTCGGGAGGTGGTACCTTTAAAGCAACGGTCCATGACCTCGGGACCAAGTCCAATGGCTTCGAAAATTTGAGCCCCCTGGTAAGATTGGAGGGTTGAAATGCCCATTTTGGAGAGCACCTTGAGTAGTCCTTTTCCAATTCCCTTCTGGTAGTTGCTGAGAACTGTTTTCTCATCCTTGGCTCCAGGGAGTTCTCCTTTTCTATAGCGGTCCAACAGGGATTCCAAAGCCAAATAAGGATTGATAGCAGAGACCCCATAGCCTATGGCTGTGGCGAAGTGGTGAACTTCTCGGATATCTGCGGATTCAAGTACCAATCCTGCACGGGTACGAATTTTTTTCTTGACCAAATGCTGGTGGACTGCTCCAATGGCCAATAGGGAAGGAATGGGGGCATGGGATTCTGAACTTGTGCGATCGGATAGGATCAAGACATTTTTCCCCTCAATCAAAATCGCATCTTCTGCTTCTTGACAAATTTGGTCTAGAGCTGCCAAAAGTCTTCCCGGTTGGTGATCTGCCACAAAAAGGCCAAATATGCGCTTAGTTCGGTAGCCGAGGTGCTCGAGTCGGGTGATTTTTTCCAAGTCAGCATTGAGCAAAACGGGCTGTGAGATATGAATCTGCTTGGTATGCTGGGGGCTTTCTTCCAGAATATTGTGTCCTTCCCCAATGCGGGTAAATAGGGACATGACCAAGCGTTCTCGGATGGGGTCAATGGGTGGATTGCTAACCTGTGCAAAAAGCTGTTTGAAGTAATTGGAGATGTGCTGGCTTTGTTTGGAAAGCACCGCCAATGGAGTGTCTGCTCCCATGGATCCGACTGCCTCCTGGCCAGAGTCCCCTAAGGGACTTAGGATGACCTTCAACTCTTCGGACGTGTACCCAAAGATGGTTTGCTGCCGTTGAATTTCTTCAGTGAGGTAAGGGTAGCGGAGTTCTTCTGGATCGGGTACCAATCGGAGTTTGGTCCGTTGTTCGTTTACCCATTTTTCATAGGGCTGGCGGCGGCAAATCTCCCCTTTGACTTCTTCATCGAGAAGGACTCTTCCCTGCTCCAAATCTGCCCACAGCATGCGTCCTGGGCTAATTCGGCCTTTTTGGGTGATGGTTGCCTCCCGGATGGGCAATGCTCCAGCCTCTGAAGATAGAATGAGGCGTTGGTCCCGCGTGATGAAATAGCGGAGCGGACGTAAGCCATTACGATCCAGCGTAGCGCCCACCGATTTGCCATCCGTAAAGAGGAGGGCGGCAGGTCCATCCCAAGGTTCTACTAGGGAGGCGTGAAATTTATAGAAGGCCGCCCGCTCCTTGTCCATCACTTCATTGTCTTGCCAGGCTTCTGGTACGAGCATCATCATGGCATGCGGAAGACTTCTACCGCTGAGGGTAAGGAGCTCCACCATAGCATCCAAATTGGCCGAATCCGAATTGAGTTTGTTGGTGATGGGCATGAGTTTGGCCAATTCCTCCGGGCTAAAAAAGGAGGATTTCATCAAGGCCTCCTTGGACTTCATTTTAGTTAAGTTGCCGCGGATGGTATTGATTTCTCCATTGTGAGAGAGGTAGCGAAAAGGTTGTGCCAGTCTCCAGTTGGGGAAGGTATTGGTAGAAAATCGGGAGTGAACGATAGCAAAAGCGGAGGCAATTCCCGGATTTTGTAAATCCTTAAAAAACGGCAAAACCTGATCCGTTCGCAATTGTCCTTTGTAGACCACCGTCAAAGAACTAAAGCTAGCAAAATAGAAGGCTTGATTTACTCCTGGGATTTCTGAATTGATTTTTGAGCTCGCGTAATTTCGAAGTACATAGAGTTTACGCTCAAGGTCAAGGCCCTGAAGTCCATCCTTGTGGTGAACAAACACTTGCTCAATTATCGGCATCACCTCTAGCGCGCTTGAACCTGGGATGGTTTCATCCACCGGAACTTTTCGATAGCCTATCAGCTCAAAGTCCAATTCTTTAATCAGCTCGTTGAGTAATGCTTTTGCTTTCGAGTAGAGCTGCTTGTTATTTGGGAAAAAAGTCATCCCCAGTCCAAATTCACCACGAGGGGGTAACTGGATTTCTGTTCTAGCGGTGACGTCTTGAAGAAATTGGTGAGGAATTTGAAAGCAAATTCCTGCACCATCTCCCGTTTTGGGATCAGCTCCCCTCCCTCCACGATGCTCCATGTTGCTCAACATGTACAATGCGTCACTTATGGTTTCGTGGGTAGGTTCATTGGTAAGATCGACCACTGCACCAATACCACAGGAATCGTGTTCAAACTCCTGTCGATAGAGCCCTTGCTGCATTTTACTCAGTTTAATAGGTTTGAAAATTTTCAAAAAATAAGGATTTAAATTGAATTAAACACAATGAAAATCAATGATAACTAAAAATAATAGCCATGAAAACGATTGTTTTTGAAAATTAGGCAATATCTAAACCTGAAAAAAATCAGATTCAAGGTGAAAAAGTTGATTGTTTTAAAAAAAAAGACGTTTCTGAAGTTGAGAGGATAAAAAAACAGGAGGTTAAATTCACCGGAACTAAACCGAAATAAAAAATATATTTTCTGTAAATTTTTTTAAAACCTACTGAAACAAGGGGGTTGAATTGTATTGGCCAAATAAAAAATGGGCGATTGGACAAAAATTGAAATTACTTCAAAGTAAATATTAATCCGTAAATGGTCCTGAAAAATCCTTCTCTTCCCCCATCAAATGCACCTTTACTTTTTTGATTTTCCGTGCATCTACAGCAAGGATGGTGAATTCAAAATCCTTGTATCGGATTTTGGTTCCATTTTTAGGAAGTTTGGAGTTGAGCTCAAGCAGCAATCCTCCCAAGGACTCACTTTCACCCTTGACCTCGTCAAATTCTTGTGCGTCTAAATCCAGTTTTTTGCAAAAGTCGTTGAGCGAAACTTTCCCTTCAAAGATAAAGGTGTCTACATCGATTTCCTGAAAGAAGAGGGTGTCCGTGTCGTCAAACTCATCGTTGATTTCCCCAATAATTTCTTCAATTAGGTCTTCAAGAGTAATCAAGCCAGAGGTGCCTCCGTATTCATCCACGACTATGGCCATGTGCACCCGCATTTTTTGGAAATCTTTGAGTAGGGAGTCGGCTTTTTTGTTTTCAGGAACGAAGAAACTCTTTCGAATCAGGGATTTCCACTCAAAATTCTCGTCTTTATCAATATGGGGGAGTAGGTCTTTGATGTACAGAATACCTAGAATATGGTCTATGGTCTCCTCGTACACTGGGATTCTGGAATAGCCACTTTTATTGACCTTGTCCATTAGTTCATGAAAGTCGATTTCTGCATCGACTGCTGAGATTTCCATGCGGCTTTTCATGACCTGGCGGACGCTAAGTGTTCCAAAATTCACGATGCCGCGCAAAATCTCTTTTTCTTCTTCAGGGGTGTCCTCTGTAGTCAATTCTAAAGCTTGATTCAATTCATCTACCGATAGAGAATAGCCTTTTTGTTGGACGCGCTTTTCGATGACATTGCTAAAAGCAATCAAAAAAGCCGAAAGCGGCTTCAATACCTTTGTGAAAAAATAGATGGGCATCGCTAGGTTCAGTGCAAAACGTGTCTTTGCCTGATTTGCATAGACTTTGGGTACAATTTCCCCAAAAAATACAATGGCAAACGTAACGCAGACGGTTTGGATGAAAATCACGATAATTCCGATGGCATTCGCACCCAATAGCGTCCAAGTGATGAAGGTGGTTAGGGTGACAATGCCGATATTGATTAGGTTATTGAGAATAAGCACCGTACTCAATAAAATTTTGGGAGTCGCAAGAAGTTCAGTAATAACTCTTCCCTTTTTTGGATGTTTTTGATTCAACTCGGTGAGATCCTCTTTCGTGAGGGAAAAGAATGCGACTTCAGAACCAGAGGCCAAGGCAGAGCCCACTAAGAGAAGGAGGAGTGCAAGTCCGTTGGCGAAAAAATAGGAGAATGAAAAAGAATTAACCTGGGCTATCAGTAAGTAACTCGGGTAGGGATCATCCATGTTTTTGATAAAATAAGTGTTCAAAGGTAATCAAATCCCCTGAAATCAAGGAACAGGGGATTTGATTTTCCATTAAAAGGGGAGGTCGTCGTCTCCCTCATCTAAGGTTACCAATGGGGCCGCTGCAGGAGAAGTGCTTGGCATTGCTCCTGATACGGATACTGGCGCGGCTGTTGGTGCGCCTGGCATTCCTTCAGGTTTGCCTCCAACCATGGTAAAACTCAAGACGCGGATTTTCATCTTCTTTCGATTTTGACCTTGCTCATCCGTCCATTTATCGGACTTGATTTTGCCTTCTACATAGATTTGAGATCCCTTTTTCAGGTATTTCTCCGCAATTTTTGCCTGCTGATCCCAAAGTTCCAAGTCGTGCCATTCGGTTTGCTCCACACGATTGCCATTCCGATCTTGATAGGCTTCAGAGGTCGCTAGACTTAGGTTGGCGACCACCTTATCTCCCTCCAAATATTTGACTTCTGGATCTGCACCTAGGTGACCCAATAAAATGACTTTGTTTACTCCTGCCATAACATTTTGTTTTAGTAGTTAAAAAGTTTAGAAGATTGAAAGTAATCAAATCTCTCGATCGGTCAAATAGCGAAGGATCAATTTAGGCTTGGGTAAGGAGTCAATTTCCTGTTCATTCACCAAGTCAAATCCCTTTTTTTGGCACCATTTCGCCAGTTCAGGAAGTTTTTCTGGAGAAAGGTCGATTTCCCAAAAACTTCCAAGTATCCGTTGATGCGACAGAAGATGTCGGTATTTTTTAGGAAATAAGGATGCTTCTTGGTTGAGCTCTTTTTGCCAAGGGAAGCCTTGCTGCTCGAGGAGGGGGAAATCATACAAGCCTGTCCAAATATCTCCTTCCCCTCTTTTGTTCCATACGATCCGACCGGCACAACGAATCACTAGGTAATTGAGGGCACGTTCCTTGACTTTGGTTTTATTGATTTTTACGGGCAAGGAAGGGATGAGGTCTTTTTGAAAGGCAAAGCAAGAACTTGTTAGCGGACATGCTTCACAATTTGGATTTTTGGGCACACAGCATCGGGACCCAAAGTCCATCATGGCCTGATTGAATTCTCCAGGGGCATCTTTGGGGATAAGCTGGTTGGCCAATGCTTCAAACTCCTTTTTCCCCTTGCCGCTAGCGATATCAGTCGCGATTCCAAAATAGCGGGCCAATACTCGAAATACATTGCCATCTACCACGGCCTGCACTTCTCCAAAGGCAAAACTCGAGATGGCTGCCGCGGTGTAACTCCCCACTCCCTTGAGTTGAATCAAGGTGGCGTAGTTATTGGGAAAACTCCCTCCTAGTTCTTTCCAGATGTATTTTGCACAGGCGTGGAGGTTTCGGGCCCTGCTGTAATAGCCCAATCCTTGCCAAAGGCGAAGCACTTCTTCTTCTGGGGCTTCCGCCAATTCTTGTACGGTGGGATAGGTTTTTGAAAACGCTTCGTAGTAGGGCAATCCCTGTGCTACACGGGTTTGTTGTAGAATAATTTCGGAGAGCCAAATTTTATAAGGGTCTCGGGTTTCTCGCCAAGGCAAATGCCGAGGATTTTCACGGTACCAAGAAATTATTGAATTTGAAAACAATTGATTTTCAGTTACTTTGCTCTTCATGGGGGAAAGATTGTGGGACTACAAACCAAGGTATTTTTTTTGAATATCTTTTTTAATTGCGTTGATTCTTGTACATTTGCAGTCCCAAAAATACTTGGTTAATAGGTTGTTAAGGGTATATCGAAATTTCTAAATTTTAATCACAGTGACTAAAGCAGAAGTAATTACTAAAATTTCCGAAAAGACAGGAATTCAAAAAGACGATGTAACTCAAGCAGTTGAGGCGTTTTTCAAGGTAGTAAAAGATTCCATGGCTGATGGAGAAAACATCTATGTCAGAGGATTTGGAAGTTTCATCAACAAGAAAAGAGCAAAGAAAATTGCCCGTAACATTTCCAAGAATACGGCAATTGTAATTGACGA
>JACCDJ011483850.1_pt1 | contig 42842 bp, 50 predicted proteins | sample 7444481 | NCBI WGS metagenome assembly JACCDJ01 (sample SAMN15323435, study PRJNA562643) | freshwater metagenome | isolation source: river surface water | place: USA:Blue River Watershed | collected 2017-08-15
GCTAGAAGCAGAAATCTTTAATCTCTGACAGAGGCTCTAATGATTTTGATTGAGTTAAAGATGATTGTGAGAGCAACCACAACCATTGGAATTGCTAGTCCGTAAAGCCCTGCTTCAAATTGATACTTCGCAACACCAAGTGAAATCAGGTTTGCAAATATCGCAGGAGAAGTTGCCCAGCGTTTCTCGTTAGCAATTCCCCAAGAGAGAGCGTAAAGGGCAGCGCCACCAATAAAGGCAAATGCAATAACTCCTGCCAGGGGAGCAATCTCCTTTTCTTCATGGGTAAATCCAAGAATTAACATGTATAGACCTAGGGAAGTTACGAAGAGAGCTTCAACAATTAGTAAGGCTCTCGTGATTCTCATGGAAGAGTAGGGAGTAACAGAATCTGCGCTCATGGAGAGAAACTTAGCATTCGCGAAGTTCGACGCATTGAAATTGGAATTACATTCCCATGCATAAGACATTCCAATTAAGAGATTTCCCAAGTCTGCCTTCCCGCTATCCTTACGCCCATGGCACGCGAGTATGGTCTTGAGATAGCTGAGATTAGCGCGACCCTAAAATCAATTGAGCAGGTTCTAGATCTTCCCAAGTTAGAGAAAGAGGCCGCCGAGCTTGAAGAAGCTGCTGGTGTGCCAAATCTCTGGGATGACCCTGAAGCTGCCCAAGCGGTGACAAGTAAGTTATCGCGCACTCAAGCGGTGATCACAAAGCTACGAGGACTTCGTTCCCGTGTTGATGATCTGCCAATTCTCTTTGAACTCGCCGCAGAAGAAACCGATGGTTCAGCACTTGCCGATGCTGAAGCAGAACTTGAGTCGACAAAGAGAGCAGTGAGCGAACTAGAAGTAACAACTCTTCTTAGCGGTGAGTATGACAACCGCGATGCACTCATCACTATTCGATCAGAGGCTGGGGGAGTAGAGGCGGCTGATTGGGCCCAGATGCTCTATCGCATGTATTTACGCTATTGCGAACGTCACGAGTTTAAGGTTGATATCTTAGAAACTTCATATGCTGAAGAAGCAGGTATCAAATCTGCAACCTTCCGGGTAAGCGCCCCATATGCCTATGGAACCCTTTCGGTAGAGCAGGGAACTCATCGCCTTGTTCGTATTTCACCCTTTGATTCGCAATCACGTCGCCACACATCCTTTGCTGGTGTTGAAGTAGTTCCTGTTGTGGAACAAAGTGATCACATTGAGATAGATGAGAAAGAAATTCGCGTCGATGTGTATCGCTCATCAGGTCCTGGTGGACAAGGTGTCAACACAACTGACTCTGCAGTGCGCCTTACACACATTCCGACGGGCATAGTTGTCTCTTGTCAGAATGAGCGTTCGCAGATTCAAAATAAAGCGACAGCTATGGCAGTACTGCAATCAAAATTGTTAGAACGTCGCCGCCAAGAAGAGCAAGCGAAGATCAATGCCCTCAAAGGTGATAACTCTGGCTCTTGGGGAAATCAGATGCGTTCCTACGTTCTTGCGCCTTATCAAATGGTGAAAGATCTTCGAAACAATCATGAGACAGGAAATACATCTGCTGTTCTTGATGGTGAAATTGATGACTTCATTGAGGCCGGAATTCGCTGGCGTCGCTCTTCTGCTTCCTAAAGTCCTATAATTCACATAATTTCCTGAGCGTGAGTCACGCTCATTTCCGCTCATCTATGGGGTAAGTGCCCTAAACTCGCCTCAATTGCTCGCAAGGGTGTTTTAGAGGAGTACGTCATTGATTCGCTTTGAAAATGTTACGAAGGTCTATGCCGGTCAAGAGCGCCCAGCTCTCGATAGCGTCAACCTCGAAATCACTAAAGGTGAGTTCGTCTTCCTTGTAGGAAAGTCAGGTTCAGGTAAGTCAACATTCTTGCGTCTTATCCTCCGTGAAGAGCGTCCAACATCGGGCACGATTCACGTCGCAGGTAAAGATCTTGGCAAGCTTGCCAACCATAAGGTTCCAGATCTTCGCCGCCAGCTCGGCACCGTCTTCCAGGATTTCCGCCTTCTGCCAAATAAGACAATTTCAGAGAACATCGCATTCTCACTGCACGTCCTTGGATATTCGCAGAAAGAGATTAATCGCGAGATTCCAGAGATGCTTGAGCTTGTTGGACTTGAAGATAAGGCTGATCGCCTTCCATCGGAGATTTCAGGTGGAGAGCAGCAGCGCGTGGCAATTGCACGAGCTTATGTCACCAAGCCACCAATCATTATTGCTGATGAGCCAACAGGAAACCTTGACCCAGAGTTATCTGTGGGAATTATGAAGTTGCTCGATCGTATTAATCGCGAGGGAACAACCGTTTTGATGGCTACACATGATTCAGGAATCGTTGATCAGATGCGTAAGCGAGTCATCGAGCTTGATGGTGGCCACGTTATCCGCGATCAGGTTCGCGGTGTTTATGGATACACAGGTTAAGGACGAGGGGTAGAAGAAAATGCGCGCAGGTTTCCTCTTTAAGGAAGTTCGTATCGGACTTCGTCGTAACCTCACAATGACATTTGCTGTTGTTGTCACCGTAGCAATCTCCCTTTCACTTCTGGGCGTCGGACTTCTCTCCAATGCTCAAGTCAATGCAATGAAGGATTATTGGTATGACAAGATTGAGGTCTCAGTATTTCTCTGTGGCACTCTCTCTGAATCGCCAACATGTTCTGCAGGCGTAGTCACTGCCGAGCAGCGCACAGCGATTAAGACAGATCTTGAAGCTCTATCTGTCGTAGACACTGTTTATTACGAGTCACAGACAGAGGCTTTCGATCGCTTTAAGGAGCGCTTCAAGAACTCTGCAATTGCTCAGAATGTGACAGCTGATCAGCTTCCAGAATCTTTCCGAGTAAAGCTGACAGATCCAACACAATTTGATGTTGTCGTGAGTGCGTTTTCAGGGCGCCCCGGAGTAGATATTGTTCAAGATCAGCGCACCATTCTCGAGAAGTTCTTTAAACTTCTTGATGTACTTCGCAATGGAGCACTCCTTGTCGGTCTCTTCTCAGTAATCACCGCAGCGCTTCTAATCTCCAACACCTTGCGCATTGCAGCATTTAACCGTCGTCGCGAGACCGGTGTGATGAAGCTCGTGGGCGCGAGCTCATGGTCTATCCAGCTTCCATTCTTACTTGAAGGTGTCTTCTCGGCGATTATGGGTTGGGGATTTGCAACTGGCTTGCTCGCTGGTTTGAAGTATGTGGTCGATACAAAGGTCGCTCCTCTTCTTACCTTTACCAAGTTCTTTGCATGGGATCAGGTCTGGATTTCATCTGCAATCTTGCTTGGCGTTGGCCTCTTCGTATCAATCTTCGCCTCAGCAATTACGCTTCGCCGTTATCTCAAGGTTTGATACTTCGATACCCTTAGCCCATGGTTAAGGAAGTGGGTCAGAAGCTGATCGCGCAGAACAAAAAGGCGCGTCACGATTACTCCATCCTTGATACTTACGAGTGTGGTCTTGTCTTGATGGGCACTGAGGTGAAATCACTTCGGGCCGGCCGTGCATCTTTAGTCGATGGCTTTGCAATGCTTGAGAGTAATGAGATCTGGCTTCACGCAGTGCATATCCCTGAATACACCGAAGGCACGTGGACCAATCACACTCCGCGACGTAAGCGAAAGCTGTTGCTACATCGTGAGGAGATTCGCAAGATTTCAGGCAAGTTGAAAGATTCCGGTGTCAGCCTTGTTCCGTTGCAGCTCTACTTTAAAGATGGTCGAGCAAAGATAGAACTTGCACTTGTGAAAGGTAAGAAGGGTCATGACAAACGTGACTCATTGGCAGAGAAGCAAGCACAGTTAGATATCAATCGAGCCCTCTCTCGTCGTCAATCTGGTAAAGATTGGTAGCGCACTCAAATGGCAACGCCTGAAGGTGTTCGCATTCTTGAAACGAATCGTTTGTTTTTGCGCACCTTTAAAGCAACCGATGTCGATGATCTTCTTGAATATCAATCAAATCCAGAAATTGTTCGCTACATCCCTTGGCCAGAACGCACACGCGAGCAAGTAATTGCCGCGATAGAGAAGGCCCTCACACTTGGCAAGTCCGAAATCACAGAAGATGGGGACTTTATCTTTCTAGCTTGGCAGCTCAAGAGAGTTGCTGGCCTAGAACAGTTTGAGGGAAAGGTGATTGGTCAATCTAACCTCAGCTTGAAGTCCCAGGCCGATCAATGTGGAGATATCGGCTGGGTGACTCACCAAGACTTTCACCGCAAAGGTTTTGCTTATGAGGCAACGCGCGCGATGATGAACTTTGGTTTCGAAAACTTTGGACTCCATCGCCTCGTTGCAGATATCGATACCCGCAACCCAGAGTCAGCTGAGTTGGCAAGAAAGCTCGGCATGCGCCGCGAAGCTGAATACAAAGAGGTTGAGTTCTTCAAGGGTGCTTGGTGCGATATGTGGCTCTATGCAATTCTCAAGAGTGAGTTCTCTGCTCAGGCTCAGTAAGTGAGGGAATTTCCCAACTCGCCGGAGCGTTCTCTACACTAGAACATACAAATAAATAGGGGGGTGAACGGTCTCGACTTTAGTTGTTGAGACAGGGGAAGCGTGTCGAGGAAGCCGGAATGATCTCGTAAACCATGAAATCCGTGCACACATAACTGCAGACAACAGTCGCAGTGATTTCGCACTAGCTGCATAAGCTAGTCTCGAATCCGTCAGCCCAGGGGCGCTCTCGCTCTGGAATCTGGCGTCGCTAGAGAGCTTTTCATCTACATAGCGTTGCGAATGTGTAGAGAGAACAGTTTCGCAAATGAGTTCGTTGAATACTTGTGTTTGAGAGATTCAGGACTGAGAAAACGCCAATAACACTACACACGTAGAAGCCCTGTTTGAGCTCTGAAGGACCCGGGTTCGATTCCCGGCACCTCCACCGTTTACTAAACGGAATACACCCTTAGCTCTAAAGGCTCTGGGTGTATTTTATTTCACGGCGAAGTGCGTAGATGTTTCCTGCAATGGTTGAAATTGAGAACAATTTAATGGGAAGTGCCGCTTCAATATAGAGAAATTGAATTGCAAGACCAATCCCAATTAAGCCAAAGAGAACGCAGAACCCGCGGCGAATAATCTTCAAGACAAGGCTTTTCTCAGTTGCCTCTTGCAGAGGACGACTTGTCAGAATAATTGTGATTGGACCAGAGATTAGAAGCGCTGAGAGAATGATTGTGACTGCAAGTGCCAAGCTCTCCATTACTTAATCTCCAATCCTTGTTGGTGACTCACCTTCGAGAATAGAACCATATCAATCTGGCGACCATCTGGTTTTGTTAGACGATTGCGCAAGATGGCTTCTCTTTGAAACCCTGCTCGCTCCATAACTCGCTGAGAGGGAATATTGTCAAAGTCTGCTAAACCTTCAATACGACGGAAAGTTAAGACATTGAGAGTGAACTCTGCAATCAAGGTAAGTGCAGCCGTGCAGAGCCCTTTTCCACGGTGTGATGCCTCCATCCAATAACCCACCTCAGTGCAGTGATCTCCAAGGTTGATAGTGTGAAGGCCGATAGTGCCGGCTAATTGCCCCTGGTATTCAATGAGAAAAACAATTCCTTGGTGATTGCGATACGAAATAGCGCTACTGCGCACAAAGTTCTCTGCCTCTTCTAAATCATAAGGAAATGGGACTCGTGTGCGAGCTGAGATAAGTGGGTCTTGGCAGGCACGCAAGATTGGCTCTATATCTTCCTCGCGCAATGGGCGAAGAGTAATAAGGCCGTCACTGAGAGTTGGTTGCTCAACCGGCCAATTGATCACGCTAGAACCTAGCCGACGAATTCGCGGTCGCGACGCTTGCGATTAACGCTGTGATTGCAAGTTAAATTGCTTGGAAGCTCTGCGCAGTGATCACACAGAAGAATCAATTGATGGCAACTCTCAGAATTACAATTGCGGAAACGTTTGGTGGGAGCGTTGCACTTTACGCATTCGCCGATCACCTTAGTTTTATCGGAGAAGTCATGAATCATCCGATCGTCAAAGATATAGAGAGAACCTTCCCACAGTGAGTCATCTCCAAACTTCTCGCCATACTTCACGATACCACCATCGATTTGGTAGACCTCTTTAAAACCGTTATCGACCATGATTGCCGACAAGATTTCGCAGCGAATTCCGCCGGTGCAGTAGGTGACGATTGGCTTATCCTTAATATCGTCGTATTTACCGCTCTTAATCTCTTCAATAAAGTCATGTGAAGTCTGCACATCAGGAACGATTGCATTCTTAAACTTACCGATCTTCGCCTCGTAGGCATTTCGGCCATCAAAGAAGATCACATCATCGCCACGTTCTTTTACAAGGGCATCGACCTGTGCTGGGCGTAGGTGCTTTCCTCCGTTAATGACACCGGTCTCATCAACTTTAATTGCATCGGGATTGCCAAAACCAACGAGTTCTTTACGAACGCGCACCTGAAGGCGAGGAAAGTCAGAACCGGTTCCGTCAGACCACTTAAAGGTAATCTTCTTAAATCCTGGATATTGACGAGTCATCTTTACGTATTTCTTAACAGCGGCCATATCGCCACCGACAGTTCCGTTGATGCCGTGCTTTGAGATGATGATGCGTCCCTTTAGGCCAAGGCTCTCGCAGAGCTGCTTCTGCCAGAGCTTGACCGCCTCAGGATCTTCTAGCGGCGTGAAGCCGTAATAGAGGATTACCTTCGGAATCGATGGCGCATGCTTGTTCACGGCTCCATTCTAAGCCCAGGCAGGAAGGGAATAAACCGTCCTATTTTCCAGTTGTAGGTAGTTGAAAGTTCAACTAAACTTTCGCCTAAGAGAAGGAGCCCACAATGCCTGCAGTAACAGTTAGCGATATCACCGTTCTACCTCGCATCACATCAGGTAGCGATCTTCGGGCGCGCACAGTTAAGAGCATCACGACTGCGCCACAAGGTTATGAAGGTGAAGGTTTCCCAGTTCGTCGCGCATTTGCAGGTGTTGAACTTCAACAGCTTGATCCATTTATTCATCTTGATCAAATGGGTGAAGTTGAATATGCGCCAGGAGAACCAAAAGGAACTCCGTGGCATCCACACCGCGGATTTGAAACAGTTACATACATCATTGATGGAATCTTTGATCACCAAGATTCAAATGGTGGTGGCGGAAGAATTTCTAATGGCGATACACAGTGGATGACTGCGGGTGGAGGAATTCTTCACATAGAGACTCCACCAGAATCTTTGGTGATGTCAGGCGGTTTGTTTCATGGATTCCAACTATGGGTCAATCTTCCTGCTGCAAAGAAATGGTCACCACCTGCTTATCAAGATGTGCGCGCCAATGATGTTGCACTGTTGACAACACCAGACAGCGGAGCGCTCTTGCGCGTTATTGCAGGAGAGCTGGGTGGACACATGGGTCCAGGAAGCACACAGACTCCCATCACTTTGCTTCATGCAACTGTTGCACCAGGTGCTGAAATTCGTCTTCCATGGCGCAAGGATTACAACGCACTTGTCTACACAATGTCAGGGCACGGTTTTGTTGGAGATGAACAGCGTCCAGTATCAATGGGACAGCTCACTGTCTTTGGTGATGGTGATGCAATCGTTGTTCGCGCCGCACAACAGCAAGAATCACGCTCTCCAAACCTTGAGCTTTTTATTCTCGGTGGCGCGCCAATCAAAGAACCTGTCGCCTGGATGGGTCCATTTGTGATGAATACAAAGCGTGAAGTACTCCAAGCTTTCGAAGATTTCCAGAAGGGATTGCTGGGATCTATCCCTGCCATCTATAAGGAAGATGCGAAGAAGCCCCTAAACCGCACAGATAAGTTAAGTGGCGACGTTCTAGATGTACACGGAGCACCGACTGACCTACAAGAAGGCTAATTGCCCTTAAGGTCTCCGCGAGTTAAGTGATAGAGCAACGCTTGAATGGTTGTGCGGCGATGGTATGCCTCACGCCAAATCACTGACTTTGGACCATCGATTACCGATGCAGCAACTTCTTCTCCACGGTGTGCGGGTAAGCAGTGCATAAAGATTGAATCATCTGCTGTCAGCGACATTAAACGATCATCTATTGCAAATGGTGCCAGAGCTACGAACTTCTCTTGACGTTCGCTCTCTGGATCCCCCATGGACATCCAGACATCTGTATAGAGAACGCTTGCATCTTTCGCGGCAGCCTCTGCATCCTCTGTCACTTCAATCTTCGCACCAGTCTTTGCAGCAATTGCTTGAGCTTTTGCAACAACCGTGGAATCGGGTGCGAACTTTCCTGAGGGAGTTGCTGCGACAACGTGTGCTCCCATGATTGCGCCCATCATCAACCAGGCATGCGCCATATTGTTTCCATCACCAAGATAGACAAACTTTCGACCCGAAATATCTTCGCCAAAGTTCTCGCGAATCGTCACCCAATCGGCCAAAAGCTGCGTTGGGTGATCATCATCGGTAAGGCCGTTGATCACAGGAATTGTTGCATTAGCGCCAAGCTCATCGACATCGGCTTGGGCAAAGGTGCGAATAATCAGTGCATCACAGAAACCACTAATGATTCGGGCTGTATCTGCGATGGTCTCTCCGCGACCGAGTTGAAGCTCATCTCCACGAATAAAGATCGGCGTTCCACCTAAATGGGCAACTGCGGTTTCAGAAGCTAAACGGGTACGGGTTGAAGGCTTTGTCATATAGATGGCAACGCTCTTATTGCGAAGGGCGGTATCTGCGCGCAAAGGGTTTGCAGCAAAGTCGCTGGCGGTGGCAAGGAGGAGTTCTACATCTTCTCTAGAAAGATGTTCGGTGCGCAGTAGGTCCTTCATCCGTGAATTCTACTCAAGGAAGGTAAACTTCCGCACATGGGTTTCTTGACTAAAGATCGCACTGAGACCGCCCCGGTTACGCAAGATTCCGATGGCGGACATGACCTCTTTGCGCATTACATCAAGAAAGAGAAAGTTGTTGAATCTGCCGTCACAGGCAAAGCGGTAAGAGCTCTCTGTGGAAAGAAATGGGTCCCATCGCGCGATCCATCAAAGTATCCAGTCTGCCCTGCTTGCAAAGATATCTTTGATGGGCTTCGTCCTGGCCCTGATGAGAACGAATAATTCACTCACATGAACCTGCCTCCCCGACTCAGAGCTTTCGCACGCAGGTTCACCGTTGCTGCTTCAATTACTGCGCTCCTGATTTCGAGTTCAGCAGCGATCTTTCCGGCAATTGCAGATAATCCTCCTCGTAAAATTTTCTCAGGTTGGATTCCTTACTACTCAATTAAGACTTCTGTTCCTGCAGCTGTTAACAATGCAGATCTCATTAAAGAGGTGATGCCATTCTGGTATACCTTGAAGTACAACGGTAAGACTAAGAGCACGGTTGTCACAGATCTCTATGCCCCAGCTAATCCAAGTATTCCAATGGCGCAAACGCTGACTTCCTTACGTAACGCGGGTTTTACAATTATTCCAACCATTACAGACGGCACCGAAAAGGGAGTGCTTGCATCTCTTCTTGAAAAACCTGCATCGCGCGCTCAGATTGTGAAAGCGATTACTGACACTGTCGTCAACAATAATTTTGATGGTATTGATCTTGACTTCGAAGGCTTTGCATTTGTCGATGGCAATCAAACTTGGAGCAAGACAGCGCCACTGTGGACAGCCCTTGTTAAAGAGCTTTCAGTATCCCTTCACGCTCAAAAGAAGATTCTCTCTGTCTCAACACCGTATGTGCTCGATCCTGCTGGAAAGCAGAAGGGTTACTTCGTCTACGCCTGGGCTGCAATTGCATCTTCAATCGACCGTCTTCGCATCATGACCTATGACTATTCAGTTTCACGACCGGGTCCGATTGGACCAATCTCGTGGACCGAGAGAACTCTTCAATATGCAGTCTCGATCATGCCGGCATCAAAAGTCTATGTTGGAATTCCGGGTTATGGTCGAGACTGGGTGACTGCGGTAACGGGAGTCTGTCCCGCAAATGTTGCATCGGTGATTAAACCCGGTGCAAAGGCTGCAACTTTTCTGATGCGTAATGCACAATCACTTGCTGCTTCGTATGGAGTTGTTCCTACCTATAACGAGCAATACGGCGAGATGACCTTTACATATCAAAAGGTTTACAACGGAACTACAGCCGCAGGACTTTCGACTTCTTGTACAGCTACTCGCACCGCGTGGTATCAAGATGCACGCTCTTACACTCTTCGCGCCGGTCTAGTAGATAAGTATCGTCTCGGTGGTTTAGCTGCATGGACTATCGGAATGGAAGAACCGCTAGCCCTTGATGGAATTCGAACTGTTGCTAAATCAATAGCTCCAGATCAAGTCACTGCAACCATCACCTCAAGTGCAACTTCCATTGAATACGGAGATCCGATTACGATCTCAGGAACATTTACGATTAAGGATAAGTCACCTCTGGTCAATGTTCCCGTTCGCATTGAAGGAAAGTCTGCAGGAGAGAGCACTTGGCGCGTTCTCACACGAGCAACAACGGATGTTGCAGGTAAGTTCACTAAGCCACTTTTGATAAGCAAGGGCATGTCGATTAGGGCATTTACAGAGGGCTCTTGGGAGCGCAATGAAGGAATAAGTAATGAAGTTGCAATCTCTGTAACTCGCTTGCTGCTTCTGACAGCTCCAGCTTCAGTAAAGAAGGGCGAGACAATAACTGTTTCAGGCTCACTTCGCCCTCGCACTGCTGGAACATTTATTTCTCTTGAAGTCCTTAAGGGGGGTAAGTGGAGTCCACTTACCCCAACTATTCCGACCGATAGCCAAGGCGCATTCACATTTGCCGTACCGGCCACAACTCGTGGCGTGCTCACTCTTCGAGTCAGCGCCGCGGGTGAACTCGCCTTCCCAATCACAACATCACCACCATTCTTACTCTTGGTGCGCGCATCAGGCCCGCCTGAAGTAGTGAAGTAATTCCGGAAAATTGGTTTAATCAGATATGGCAACGAAGACACAGGATGCAATTGAAGAGCAGATCCGTGAGATCTTCTCGAATAATTCGCCTTGGGTAACCATTGTCTGGGACGACCCTGTAAATCTTCAGAGCTATGTCACATATGTTTTTATGGAGCTCTTCGGTTACTCCAAGGAGAAGGCCACTGAGTTGATGCTTCAAGTTCATAATGAAGGAAAAGCGATTGTCTCAACCGGATCTCGCGAAGAGATGGAACACGATGTTGCACGACTTCATGAGTTTGGCCTCTGGGCGACAATTCAACGCGGGGATCAAGCACTTTAATGGCTGCTACTGAAGGCTTTAAGCGCCATGGTGCACATAGCTATGTAGTTCAATTCGTTGCAACAGAGCAAGAAGTTCTGATCAATCTTGCAGAACAGTTAATCGAACTTCTCTCGGAGCGAGTTGATCATGGCCATGAAGATCCATTGGCTGCGATGGTTGGGATCACTTCACACGACTCTCCTCCGGAAGATGAAGTGCTTCATCGACTCCTTCCTAATGCTTATGCAGATGATGTTGATGCTGCAGAGTTCCGACGTTATACCGAATCTACTCTTCGCCAAAAGAAAGAGGCACATGCGATTTCAATTCGTATGGCTGTAAAGAGTTCACCAGAGGGAGATATCGAATTAGATCACGAGGGTGCAAATGCATGGCTCGGTGGTCTCAACGATATGAGATTAGCGTTAGGCGTTCGCCTCAATATTGAAAACAGTGATTACCAACATCTCGAGCTCTTGGCCCCTGATGATCCACTTCGAGGCGTATACATGGTCTATACATGGCTCGGTTGGTTACAAGAGAGCCTTCTCGAAGCGTTGATGAGCGAAGTAGATTAGAATCCGCATCTATGTCACTGACCATCTCTCAAGCAATCGTTGATGCAATTCTCGAGCAGTCACGTGCTGAGTATCCGGACGAGTGCTGCGGTGTCATCCTTGGACCCGTGGGAGCCGATACACCGGTGCGCCTTAAGCCGATGATTAATGCAGCTCATTCACCTACTTTTTATGAGTTCGATCCCAAAGATCTTCTTGCACTCTATCGCGAAGTTGATGACAACGATGAAGAGATTGTCGTGATCTATCACTCCCACACAGAGACAGAGGCTCGTCCATCACGTACGGATATCGCCTATGCAGGCGAGCCGGGGGCTCATTATGTGCTCGTCTCTACACGCGAAGAGATTGCACCTGCAACAGAATTTCGTTCATTTCGCATCGTTGATGGCGTTGTGACTGAAGAAGAAGTTTCAATTACCGCATAGCCCTTTTCTTCGCCATAATACGGGCATGGCTATCGACGTACGCATCCCAACAATTCTTCGCCCATTCACAAAAGATCAGAAGTCCGTAGAGGCATCTGGTGCAACTCTTGGCGCACTAATTGCAGATCTTGATGCACAGTACGCAGGTCTTGGAGAGCGTCTGCTCGAGAATGGTGCACTTCGCCGATTTATCAACGTCTACATCAATGACGAGGATGTCCGTTTCCTCGGCAGCCTTGAGGCTCCACTCAAAGATGGCGACTCGGTAACAATTCTTCCTGCAGTTGCAGGTGGCAGCGCCCATGGCGCGATTTGATTCGCTTGAATCTTCAGTAGGCAATACACCTCTGATAGGTCTTCCGCGTCTATCGCCTGCTCCAAATGTTCGCCTCTGGGCGAAGATGGAAGATCGCAATCCCACAGGTTCAATTAAAGATCGCACAGCAATCTCAATGGTTGATGAGGCGGAGAAAAGCGGTCTCCTAAAACCCGGAGCAACAATTCTCGAACCGACAAGTGGAAATACAGGCATCTCTCTCGCGATGGCTGCAAAGGTGCGCGGCTACAAACTTATCTGCGTCATGCCAGAGAACACCAGTCCTGAACGTCGCCAACTTCTTGAGATGTGGGGCGCGCAGATAATCTCCTCACCTGCAGCTGGTGGATCTAATGAAGCGGTGCGCGTTGCAAAAGAGATTGCAGCTGCAAATCCTGATTACGTATTTCTCTATCAATATGGAAATCCAGCAAACACTTTGGCGCACTACCGAGGCACTGGTCCAGAGATCCTTGCAGATCTTCCGACGCTCACACACTTTGTTGCAGGTCTTGGCACTACGGGAACATTGATGGGTGCTGGTAAGTATCTGCGCGAACAAAAGCCGGATGTTCAGATCATTGCGGCTGAACCTCGTTATGGAGAACTTGTATATGGACTTCGTAACATCGATGAGGGATTCGTTCCAGAGCTCTATGACGCATCAGTGCTGACACGCCGATTCTCAGTTGGCGCAGAAGATTCTGTGCGCCGAGTGCGCGAGCTACTTCATATTGAAGGAATTTTTGCTGGAATATCAACGGGTGCGATTCTTCATGCCGCTCTTGCGATCGGTAAAGAGGCCCTTGCAGAAGGAAGAAGCGCAGATATTGCATTTATCGTCTGCGATGGAGGATGGAAGTACCTCTCAACAGGCATTTATGGCAGTGATGTCGATGGCGCTACTGAAGAGCTAGACGGAACTCTCTGGGCGTAATTCCTCTTTTACCCCATCCACCTCGTACGATTAGCGCATGAGCAACGCACCTATCGGCATCTTCGATTCTGGTGTTGGCGGACTCACCGTAGCTCGTGCAATCTTGGATCAGCTACCCGGTGAATCTGTTCTCTATATTGGAGATACCGCACGCGGTCCATATGGCCCAAGACCTCTTGCTGAAGTTCGTGACTTCTCATTGGAGACTCTCGACTTTCTAGTCGATCAGGGTGTTAAAGCACTTGTTATCGCTTGCAATACAGCTAGCGCTGCAATGTTGCGTGATGCTCGAGAGCGTTACTCAGTTCCAGTAATTGAAGTTATTCAACCCGCAGTCCGTCGCGCAGTTGCAGCAACTCGCACCGGAAAGATTGGTGTTATTGGAACTCGGGCGACAATAGATTCTCAGGCCTATCTCGATGCTTTTGCGGCAGCGCCCCATCTGACGATTACTTCAACAGCGTGTCCTCTCTTTGTTGAATTCGTGGAACGTGGTGAGACATCAGGGAAAGCAATTACTGATATCGCACGCGATTATTTGAAGCCCATGATTGACGCCGATATCGACACACTCGTTCTAGGCTGCACCCACTACCCATTACTGACTGGAGTCATCTCCTATGTAATGGGTAATGACGTTTCGCTTGTCTCAAGCGCCGAAGAGACAGCAAAAGATTTGTATCGCGTTCTCGTTGAGGGCTCTCTTCTACGTGATGCAGATTCACCAGCACCAACTCATCGCTTTTTAGCAACGGGGGATGCAGCGGCATTTGAGAATTTGGCACGTCGTTTCTTGGGTCCAGAAGTTGGATCTGTCCAACAACAGAAAATAGGTAGTTAAATGGCACGCAATGATGGACGTTCAGTAGATCAACTCCGAGATATCAAAATCACTCGTGGATGGCTCGACCATGCAGAAGGTTCTGTATTAGTTGAATTCGGAAAGACTCGCGTTCTCTGCGTTGCATCCTTTACACCAGGAGTTCCACGTTGGCTTAAAGATAGCGGCACCGGTTGGGTGACATCTGAGTACTCGATGCTTCCTCGTGCAACACATACCCGTTCAGATCGCGAGAGCGTGAAGGGCAAGTTAGGCGGCCGCACGCAAGAGATTTCACGCCTTATCGGTCGTTCACTTCGCGGAATCGTAGATATGAAAGAGCTTGGCGAGAATACAATCGTTATTGACTGCGATGTGTTGCAAGCCGATGGCGGAACTCGCACAGCAGCAATTACAGGTGCATATGTCGCACTTGCCGATGCAATCACATGGGCAACAAAGCAAGGACACATCAAGGCTGGTGCTAAGCCTCTTGCAGATTCAGTTGCGGCCATCAGCGTTGGAATCATTGATGGAGTTCCAATGCTTGATCTCTGCTACGAAGAAGATGTCCGCGCAGAGACAGATATGAATGTTGTCTGCTCAGGTGATGGCCGCTTTATCGAAGTGCAGGGAACTGCAGAAGGTACCCCTTTTGACCGCGCACTTCTTGACTCCCTCCTCGACCTTGCTGTCGCTGGAACTCAGACACTGACTGAGTTGCAGAAGAAGGCACTTGCATAAGTGGCTTCGAAGCTGCTTCTTGCAACGCGCAATCAGGGAAAGATTGTCGAGTTTCGTAGAATTCTTGATGCGATATCACCAGGGGCAATTGAACTTGTGGGACTTGATCAATTTCCAGGATTAGGTGATGTCGAAGAAACCGGATCGACATTTCAAGAGAATGCTCTCTTGAAGGCGCGCGAAATGTCTGAGGCGACGGGTCTTGCAGCTATAGCCGATGACAGCGGACTCTGTGTTGATGCCCTTGGAGGAGATCCAGGAATTTTCTCTGCTCGTTGGGCTGGAACCCATGGTGATGATCGTGCCAACCTTGAAAAAGTCCTCAGTCAATTAATTCAGACTCCCGATGAAGAGCGCACCGCTTACTTTATTTGCGTTGCAGCCCTCTATCTTCCAAGTGGCCAGACCCATTGCGAGGAAGGTCGTTTCTATGGCTCGATTTTGCACTCACCCGTAGGTGAGAATGGTTTTGGATATGACCCAATCTTCCAGCCTCAGGGCTTAAGCATTTCAAGCGCACAGATGAGCGCAGAAGAGAAAGATGCCGTGAGCCATAGAGGCAAGGCTCTTCGGGCTATCGCGCCTCACGTCCTATCTTCGCTGAAGTAGCTTGCCAATCCTGGGGTAAAGTTCTCCCTATAACTCACGTGGGCACGAGTACCGCTATCGCAAGGAGAAAAACGTGGCAGTAAAGAAGAAGGCAACAGCTAAGAAGGTCGCCAAGAAGGCACCTGCAAAGAAGTCTGTAGCTAAGAAGACGACGGCAAAGAAAGTTGCTAAGAAGTCTGTAGCGAAAAAGTCAGTGGCTAAGAAGTCGGCTACAAAGAAAGTTGCAAAGAAGGCAGTGGCTAAGAAGTCAGTAGCTAAGAAGACGACTGCTAAGAAGGTTGCTAAGAAAGCTCCAGTCAAGAAGGTAGCGAAGAAGGCCGTTGCTAAGAAGTCTGTAGCGAAGAAGGCTCCTGTTCGCAAGAGCACAACAGCTGCTGTTGTTGTCCCACCAGTTCCAAGTGGTGCACCACGTGATCGTGTCAACGTTTCAACAACTCCTGTAGCCCCAGTTGCTGCTGCAAAGGCGGCACCTGTTAAGCCATCAGCTGCTCCACGTCAGGGATCATCAAAGGGAGTACTTCTTGCAGTGCTTCTTGGAATAGTCATCCTTGCTGTCATCGTTGTTACAGGCCAATCAAAAGATTCAGATGACTCAAAGCCTGCACCTGCTCCTTCAATAACAGCAGAAGCAACAGAAGAGGCAACAACTGAGCCATCAGCAGAAGCAACAGAAGAGTCAAGTGCTTCAGCTGCATCAGGTGAGGCTCCATCACGCTTCATCGGTAACTGGAAGAGCGGTTCAGAGACAACTCTCGTTCTGACTTGGAAGGCACCAGCAGGCGATGTCACCGGCTATAAAGTAGAGATTTCATATAACGGTGGAGCATGGAAGGAACTTGCTGCTCTTCCTGCATCAGCTCTCTCACAAGAGGTAGAGAAGGTTTCTTCATCTGCCTATACATCATTCCGTGTATCTGCAATCTACGGTGATGGTTCAATTGGAACAGCAAAGGCATTTGGTTTCGCTGGAGAGTTCAACTAAGTTCTAAATTAATAGAAAGAGCCCGGCCAATTGGTCGGGCTCTTTCTAATTTTCACGACTTTGAATTAATCTTCTAATAACTTAGATATCTCTTCAACGTAAATTGCTACACCCGTAGGTACGAGGTGCACGCCATCGGGGGCAAAGTACTCAGGATGGCCATATGAGAGCTCTCCCCAATTCATCACCTTTACGTTGGGATAACGGGCAGCGACCACGGAAATCAGCTCATTATTGCCTTCACGCCAGGGACGCGGAACCGCTGTATTTACAACCACTACAAGCTGCGCATCTGCGAGTGCATCAAAGATTGAAACTATCTCTGATTCTACGAGCGCACCATTATTGCCAAGGTTCATTACTACCGGCCCAACTGGAGCGCTCTCTTTATCGCGAAGGATCTCTTCGAGCAGTTCATCGGCCTGGCGTCCAACTCGAGCATTCACGAGGGCAACGGGAAATCTTTCTGCTAGAGCTGTGCGGATACCGAGAATAACTGAATCACCAGTCAACCAAATACCTTCTTTTGCTGAAATAGTGGTGACAGACTCAGATGTGTATTGCTGCATTAAATCAGAGCGTTTCTGTTCTGTGATTGCAATAGCTCTAAAGCTCAGAGCGCTGACTCCAAGAATAAGGAGAGTGACTAACGCAAGAGCGCGAAGTTTTTGGACCTTCTTCTCTTGTGCCGTGCGGTACTTCAAGCCTTTAATCCAATAACTGAGAACCCCACGTCGAACAGGTAGTTCGATATAGCGCAACGAGATATCTGCAAGAGCTAAGACAATCAAAATACGAAGTGCAAGAAGTGCCCAGCTCTCTCCAGCTAGATCCACATCAGGTCTGGTAACTTGGAAAATCACCCAGTGCCAAAGATAAATGGCATATGAGCGTTCACCGATCCAGAGAAGTACTTTGTTCTGAAGTAGTGGAGCAAAGCGAGAAACCGGATGAACAATCGAGGTGATGATTGCTGCACCGAAAATGCCTGCTAGTGGAAATGCGATCTTGTAGAGAGTTGGGTCGTTGGAATCAATCAAGAAGAAAGTGCCCAATATTCCAATAAATCCAAAGACGCCAATTCCATCGATAAAGTCTTGGGCTTTTCTGCTGACGTTCTCCTTAAAATTCTGTGGAACCCAACTGACCGCTAACGCTGCGCCGAGAAACAATCCAATGCTATGTGTGTCTGTACCAAAGTAGATGTGGCTTACATCGGAACTACCTGAAGCATCTAGCGAAAAAGAGACGAGCATCAGAGCTACACCAGAGAGCGCTGCAATTGCCAGCGATGCAATTGCTACTCGCTTCTTGCCGAAGAATTTAAGTACAAGAAGAAGAATGAGAGGCCAAAGAAGGTAGAACTGCGCTTCTACAGCTAATGACCAGGTGTGTTGAAGCAGAGGGGGCCGGCCGATCGCCTCGAAGTAATCCAATTCGCGCCCTACAAGCCACCAATTCATAGTGCCAGTCAGTGCAAACGGAGCATCAATGAGAAGCCGTTTAATTGTGTCTGGAGCCCAGATTGCCAGTGCAAGGGCTGTTGAGACCAACATAAATAGAAGAGCGGGGAAGAGTCGTCTGATTCGCGCAAGATAGAAGGCGCGAAGATCGAGTCCGCCACTCATCTCGATTGAATCGAGTAATAGTCGGGTGATGACATAACCGGAGATCACGAAGAAGAGATCAACACCGAGGAATCCACCAGGAATCCAATCAAAGCCAAGGTGGTAGAGGATGACAGCGATGACAGCGATAGCACGAAGACCATCGATTGCCGGAATGTATTGGATACCGCGCTTGGTAGCCATGGAGATTACTTACGCTTTGTAGGTGACTTCTTTGCTGTGCTCTTCTTTGGTGCACGACGTGCAGGTGCATCAAGAGCTGGAGCTGTACGTCGACTTTCAACCTTCATTGGTTCCTTGTTGCGTACGGTGCCATCTTCATTAAGTGAGTCATTTACAACAGCTTGCATATTTGCAAGGCGAGCAAATGCTCCATCAAGACGTTGACGAGATTGTGAAATTGCCTGCTCTGCAGCAACAAGTGCTTGTGACTGGAGTCGATAGAGGCGCTCAGATTCTGCAATCACTTCAGCAAGCCAGCGGCGATACTCAATTACTTCAGTTGCTGCATCAGCGACAATGCGCTCACCTTCGCGGCGTGCAGCAGATGCAATTGCTGCAGCTTCGCGTCGTTTTGTGTCAATCACAGATTCCGCTTCACGGGTTGCCTCATTGACGATGTCTTGGGCTTCTGCTTCAGCTGTGGAGATGTACTTACGGCCACGTGCTTCTGCGCCAGAGAGAATGCTGCGAGCCTTTGACTCAGCGCCTTCTAGGAGATCTTTAGCATTGCGATTTGATTCATTGATTAAGCGCTCGGATGCGGCAAATGCCTTGGATTCGCGAGCCTGCGCTGACTTGATCATCATCATCGCTGTCTCTGTTGCGAGGATTTCAAACTCTTCCTTGCTCAAAGATGTGATGTCGCGACGAGAGCGAAGGTCTGAGAGTTGTGACTCGAGTTCGCGAATGCGATCGACAGGGTTGCCTACTGAGGTGCGCTCGGACTCTTCACGAAAGCCAACCCAGTTAAGAAAGTCCTTCTTCTCTGCCATTGAAATAACCCCATTTAGATCGCTATAGAAAAGCCTCTTGAGTGGCCAAGATTAGAGCATTGGACAGCTCTGGGTAAATTGCCCTCGCCTCACCCCAGTTTCAGCGTGAACGGGCGATGGAGAAGCAGACTGCAACGTATTGAGAGATCCAGGCTGCGAGAACAAAGATATGGAAGAGCTCATGGAATCCGAAGTACTTAGCAGCACGACCTGGGCGCTTGAGCGCATAGAAGATAGCTCCGACAGAGTAGAGAACGCCACCAAAAATGATGGGAAGAAGTACCCAGAGACCACCTCGCTCATAGAGCTTAGGGGTGTAGAAAATCGCAACCCACCCCAGCGCTAAGTAATTTGCGACGTAGAGCCAACGAGGCGCACCAATCCAAAATACTCGAATTGCAACTCCAGAGAGTGCGCCAATCCAGACCACCGCGAGCAAAACATTGCGATCGCGTGGTTCAAGAAGTGCAACAGCGAAAGGGGTATATGAACCAGCAATTAACAGATTGATATTTGCATGGTCCCACTTGCGCCACATCTTCTTCTTTGCAGGAGACCAGGGAACGCGGTGATAAACGGCTGAGACGCTAAAGAGCATGATTGCAGTGATTGAGTAGAGAGCAACAGCAAATTTGAGAGACTCTTTGCTTAAGATAAAGAGAACAAGAGAGGCGATAAAGACTGCAGGCGTGGCTCCTAAGTGAAACCAGCCACGTAGCTTCGGAGGAAGCGCAGGTTGCTCCTCGGTTGTATTGCTCATTGTGGAAGCCTAACCGTTAGATGCGGTTATGACTGACCGCAATCCTGGGCTGAGGCGAGCGGATTTGAGAAACATTCACCGGGAGTTAATCTAAATTAAGGGCTACAAACCTATGATGCACTCATGTCTGATCAGAGCTCACTATTGAAGTCCTCACAGGGGCTTATTGCAGAATTTCTAGGAATCACCATACTTGCCATGGTCGTTGTGGGCTCTGGTGCGATGGCTCAAGATCTGAGTGAGGATGTTGGTCTGCAATTGCTCATCAATGCAGCCGCTACCGGCGCGATTCTCTACCTTTTGATTTCACTCTTTGCACCTATCAGTGGGGCGCACTTCAATCCACTAGTCACCGTCATTGAATTTCTACGAAAGAAAATCAGCGCCGCCATTGCTCTTGGATTTATCGTGGCCCAAATCATGGGCGCAATTGCAGGCACAGCTCTTGCAAATCTGATGTTCTCTCGCCCGGCACTTGATATCTCAGAGAAAGTCAGAGAGGGATCACATCTCTACCTCGCAGAGGTCATCGCGACTGCGGGATTAGTATTTATTATCTTTTTATTGGTCAATCGCGACCAGATAACCATAATCCCAGCGGCTGTCTCACTCTGGATATTTGCGGCCTACTTCTTTACATCATCAACATCATTTGCAAACCCTGCAATTACTATCGGCCGAATCTTCACAGAAACCTTTGCGGGTATTTCACCTGAATCGGCGCTGTGGTTTATTCCTTTTCAAGTTATTGGTGGCGCAATTGGTTATGCCATCTGTAAATTCTTCTCACATGAGAAAACTTCAATACGAGAGGCCGCATAAGAATGAGTGATAAGAAGACGATCCTCTTTGTCTGTGTCCATAATGCTGGCCGGTCACAGATGGCTGCCGGATTTGCCCGCACGCTCGGTGGCGACCGCGTTGAAGTGCTCTCTGCTGGCTCTGCGCCTAAGGATTCAATTAATCCAGTAGCAGTTGAGGCGATGCGCGAAGTCGGTATCGATATTGCCGACCAGCAGCCGAAGATCTTGACGCCTGAGTCAGTTCAACAATCAGATGTAGTGATCACCATGGGCTGCGGAGATGCCTGCCCGTATTACCCAGGAAAGCGCTATGAGGATTGGAAGCTCGATGATCCTGCAGGTCAGGGCATTGAGCCAGTCCGCGTTATCCGCGATGAGATTAAGGCTCGCATCCAGACCCTTTTGGGTGAAATTCTCTAAAAACTTTCCCCAGCCACGCTCAACCACCCTCATTTTCACCCTAAAAAGGTGCGAATTACTCGCAGGTAAACAGGAAATATTGACCAGACAGGTTCACAATTGGGGTATCGACGGTCAATGGTGCCCTGGGCTTCCCTCTTGACCTCTCGGTCTTACGAACCAAACGGTTCGCACTGTTGAAGAGTCACGAAAGGCTCAGGAGATATGACAGAAGTAATTCTCAGTCCAAACCAGTGGAACGCCGTTTATGCGGTCTTCTCATTGGGTCTAGTGTCAATGCTCGCAACAACTGTATACACACTCGTTTCACAAGGTCGCGTTCTTGCGAAGTACCGCACAGCACTTGTAATGTCATCAATGGTGACATTCATCGCTGCATACCACTACTACCGCATCTTCAACTCATTCAATGAGGCTTCAACACTCGTTGAGGGTTCTACAAATGTATCAATTGACGTTTCAGGCACAGAAGGTGCATTTAACGAGGCATACCGTTATGTAGATTGGCTTCTCACAGTGCCACTACTTCTCGTTGAGGTAGTTGCAGTACTTGCTCTTGCAGCAGCTGTTGCAAAGTCACTCATGATGCGCCTTGTTCCAGCATCTGCTGCGATGATCGCACTTGGTTACCCAGGTGAGATTTCAAACGATTCAACCATGCAATGGACTTTCGGTATTCTCTCCACAATTCCATTCCTTTACATCCTTTACGTACTATTCGTAGAGCTTGGAAAGTCATTGGATCGTCAGCCAGCTGGTGTAGCAGAGACAGTAGGACGTCTACGTCTTCTCCTCATCGCTACATGGGGCGTCTACCCAATCGCTTACATCTTGGGAATGGGCCACGATGCAATGACTCCAGCAAGTGAACTCGCTACATCCTTCGTAGGCGTACAGGTCGGTTACACAATTGCAGATATTCTCGCAAAGTGCGTATTCGGTCTAACAATCTTCAAGATTGCACGTATGAAGTCACATGCAGAAGGCATGCCAGCAGATCACTAATTGATCTCAAGAATATAGCGAGGGCGCCGGGAAACCGGCGCCCTTTGCTATTACCCTTATCTTCATGAACTCACCACGCATCAATAACTATCGAATGGCGGCCTATGCAGCCCTTGCTGCGGGATTGATTAATCTTCGCTATCAGACGGGTGATTCAGGCAATCTTGCAAAGAGTCTCCTGCTTATCATCCCTGGTGCTGCGCTTCTGCTGATTTCACTCACTTCTTTTGGTAAGAAAGTACTTGCGACAAAGCAAGCAGCGTATATTTCAACTGCAATTGGAGCAGTTTTATTGGGGTATAGCTTCCTAATCTGAGCAAGGGCTGATAGACATTGCCCATGACATTTCGCTCACCTATCTTCGAACTTGCCGATCAACACGTTGAGGCACAAGCACTCCTATCTCCGATTACCTGTACTTACCTAGGTAATGGAGTCGATCAAGATAAGTGGGATGACCTCTCACTTGCTGGCGCTGAAAAGGGAGCTGCCCTTTACCGCAAATCTTTAGCTTCTCTTAAGTCGCTTACACCAATAGATGATGTTGACCGCATTGCTAAGAAGGTCATGGAAGAGCGTCTCGAATCATCATTGCTCTTGCACGATACAGAAGAAGAGCACCTCATCTGGTCTGTGCTCTCATCTCCTCCCACCAATATGCGCGGCGTCTTTGAGTTGATGCCACATTCAACAGAGCAAGAGATTGCAAATATCACTGCTCGCCTAGCTGGCCTTGGTGCTGCTTTTGATTCTTGGGTGGGAACGATTTCAACCCTTGCTGCAAAGGGCAAGGTGACTGCTCGTCGCCAAGTTTCTGGCGTCGTCGATTCACTCCGCGGTCATGCAAATGGTGGATACAGCGCGATGACAAAGCGCTTTGATCCAGAAGGTAAGTACCCAGAACTTCACGCACAGGCACTCGTCGCAGAAGCTGCATGTACAAAGTTGGCTGATTATCTTCACAATGAATATCTTCCACTTGCAAACCCGGTTGATGCAGTGGGCGCAGAGCGATATGCAATCTGGGCACGTTACTTCACGGGTGCTGATCTCAATCTACGTGAGACATACGAATGGGGGGTCGCAGACCTCAAGCGCATCAACGATCGCATGTGGGAGATTGCAGAGCAGATTAAGCCAGGTGCAACATCACTGCGTGAAGTGGCCGATGTTCTCGATAACGACCCTAAATACTTCATTAAGGATAAAGAAGGCATCGTTGCATTCCTTCAAGACTTTACCGATAAGACAATCGAGCGCATGAATGGCGAGTACTTTGAGATCGATGATCGCATCAAGAAGTGCGAAGTGCGTTACGCGCCAGAAGGAAGCGGAACCGCTCCTTATTACAACCCACCTTCAGAAGATTTTGCTCGTGCAGGATCTACTTGGATTCCAAGCCAGGGTACAGAGGGCTTTACATGGTGGCACCTGATCTCAACTTGGTATCACGAAGCAGTTCCAGGCCATCACCTTCAATTCGGAACATCTGCTGTTGAGAAGGAGAACCTCAGCCGTTTCCAACGCGCATCTGCATGGATTAGCGGATACGGAGAAGGTTGGGCGCTCTATGCAGAGCGCTTTATGGATGAGCTCGGTGCATTTGATGAACCTGGAATTGAGATGGGTTATCTCTCAAATCAAGCGCTCCGTGCAGCGCGCGTTGTTGTAGATATCGGAGTTCACCTTGGTTATACCGATGAGAATGGCAATGTGTGGAATGCAGATTCTGTAAAGGATGTTCTCTTCGAGAAGGCACTTCAAGGGGATGCAATTGCAGCTTCTGAACGCGATCGCTACCTCGGACTTCCTGGCCAAGCAATCTCTTACAAGGTAGGAGAGCGCGTATGGATGCAGGCTCGTGAGGATGCAAAGGCTCGACTTGGATCTGAGTTCTCATTGAAGAAGTTCCATACTCATGCACTTCGTATGGGACCAATGGGACTTGATCCATTTGCACAAGAGCTCAAAGCCTGGGATGGAAAGTAACTCTTAATTACGGAAAGAGATATCCCGACTCTTCAGCTCCTTTAAAAGGATGCGGATCGCATTTGGTCCCATCCCATGAAGGTCCTTGATTGCATCGAGTGAAACTTTACGAAGGTCACTGACTTTGTAGAAGCCCTCATCAATCAAGGCGCGACGGGCTGGTGCAGCTAATCCAATTTCGCGCCATGCGCCATCGACTGCGGCATATGCATCGAGATCGACTTCGCCATTTGTGACAGCGCATCGGGATTGAGCTTTAGCAGCTCTTCTGGCTGCGCCATCGCGTTTAGCTTGGGCAGCAAGCTTCTTCACCTTAGCGCGCGATGGTTTCTTCATAATTGTGCGGGAGGCGGGACTTGAACCCGCACGCCGAAGCACCAGTTCCTAAGACTGGCGTGTCTGCCATTTCACCACTCCCGCGTACAACAAGTGGAGGGCTAAGGGTAAGGGGCTCGCATCTCTGGCGCAAATGAGCGCTCAAGAGCGTAGGTGCGACAGGTAAACTACCCAAATGTCTTCACTCGCAGATCAACTTTCAGCCTCGATTCAGGCGCTCGTTGTTGCTGCCATTGATGCGGGAGATTTGTTGGGTACAGCCCCTGAGGCCATCACGCTAGAGCGCCCGAAAAATCGTGACCACGGAGATTACGCAACTTCTATTGCTCTCCAATTAGCAAAGGCTGCAGGCAAGAATCCTCGCGAAGTAGCCACACTTTTGCAGAGTGCTATTGCAGCTCTTCCAGGAGTGGCAAAGGTCGATATCGCAGGTCCTGGATTTATCAATATCACTCTTGATCGCGCCAATCAGGCAGAGCTTGTCCGCACGATTCTCAACGCTGGCGATAAATACGGTCGCGGCACATCTCTCAATGGCGTTGCAATCAACCTCGAATTTATCAGCGCTAACCCAACAGGGCCATTGCACTTAGGCCATACTCGTTGGGCAGCCGTTGGTGACGCACTCGGTCGAGTACTCAGCGCTGCAGGGGCAAAGGTCACACGCGAGTTCTATATCAATGACCGTGGTCGTCAGATGGATCTCTTTGGTCAATCTGTGCAGGCTGCCGCGCAGTCACAGCCGATTCCTGAAGATGGATATCAGGGCGAATACATTAAAGATTTAGCAGCTGTAGTAGTGGCAGAAAATCCGGGTATCGAGTCAGTTGAGGATTTCCGTGAAGCTGCCTACAAAGTTCAGTTATCTCAGCAACAGAGCGTTCTCGATAAATTTAATACCCACTTTGATATCTGGTTCTCAGAGCGCTCGCTCCATGATTCAGGTGCTGTTGATCACGGCATGACTAAGTTACGCGAGCAGGGACACGTCTTTGAGCAAGATGGAGCGGTCTGGTTACGCACCACCGACTTTGGCGATGACAAAGACCGCGTTCTGATTAAAGAAAATGGCGAACTTACATACTTTGCTTCAGATACCGCCTACTACATCAATAAGCGCGAACGTGGAAACGATATCTGTATCTATATGTTGGGAGCCGATCATCACGGTTATATCCACCGACTTCGCGCAGTTGCAGCGTGTGCTGGTGATAACCCTGATTACAACATCCATGTTCTTATTGGCCAGCTTGTGAAGATCATGGAAGGTGGCGAAGAGGTAAAGCTCTCTAAGCGCGCTGGAACAATCATTACACTCGAGGAGCTCGTTGAAAAAGTTGGCGTCGATGCGGCTCGTTTTACGCTGATTCGCTATCCAGTCGATACGCCAATGGTGATGGATATCGATATCTTGCGTCGCAACACCAATGAGAACCCGGTCTATTACGTGCAATATGCCCATGCTCGAATCGCTGCAGTCCTTCGAAATGTTGCAGAACTCGGTATTGATTACGACCTCAGTAACTTTGATCCATCACAGCTTTCACATGATCGCGAAAATGAACTTCTCGGAGCACTTGCCGAATACCCACGAGTTGTGGCAACGGCTGCAGAGCTTCGCGAACCACACCGCGTAGCTCGTTACCTCGAAGAGCTAGCTGGCCTTTACCACGGCTTCTACGCAGATTGTCGTGTCTTGCCTTTGGGTGATGAGGCAGCTGCGCCAATTCATAGTGCACGTGCAAACCTCTGCGCTGCAACGATGCAGGTCATCGCAAATGGCCTATCACTTCTTGGTGTCAGTGCACCGGAGCGCATGTAATGAGCAATTCAATGTGGTCGAAGAACGTCTCATTTGTTGATGGCCAACTGACTTTGTCAGGAATTCCTGCCCGTGCACTCGCTCAGGAGTTTGGTACGCCTACCTTCTTTCTAGACGAAGAAGCTTTTCGATCTCGCGCACTTGCTTGGAAAGAGGGATTGATTGCTGAGTTCGGCAGTAGTGCCGGTCATGTCTTCTATGCATCAAAATCATTTACATGTACAGCCGTTGCTCATTGGATTGCTGAAATGGGTATTGGTATCGATGTTTGCACTGGGGGAGAGCTCGCTGTTGCACTCGCAGGTGGAGTAGATCCTTCACTTATTCAACTGCATGGAAATAACAAGTCGCTCTCTGAGATCGATCGCGCTGTCTCCTTGGGCGTCAACGCATTGGTTGTTGACTCACTCTTTGAGATTGATCGCATTGCAGAGGCAGCTCGAAAGCATGGAAAGTGTCAAGCCATTTTGCTACGCCTCACACCAGGCATTGAGGCTCATACCCACGAATCCATTTCAACCGCTCATGAAGATGTGAAGTTCGGATTCTCAATTGCATCAGGTGCTGCTTGGGACGCTGTCGAGAAAGTTTCTGGTATCGCTGAGATAGAACTTCGTGGAGTGCACTGCCACATCGGTTCGCAGATATTTGGCACTGAAGCTTTTGAGATCGCTGCAGATCGCCTCCTTCAATTTATGGCTAAGTATCGCGATGCCTATAAGAGCGAACTCCCAGAGCTTGACCTAGGTGGAGGTTACGGAATCGCCTATCTTCCTTCTGAAGTAACGGTTGAGCCATCAGATGTATTGCCAACAATGGGAAAGGCAGTTCGAGCAGCGTGTGAAAAGTACTCACTCGCTATTCCTGCAATCTCAATCGAACCTGGTCGCAATATTGTGGGTCCAACGATGTTTACTCTCTATGAAGTAGGAACCGTTAAAGATGTTGTACTTGAGGATGGTTCAACTCGAAAGTACATCTCAGTCGATGGCGGAATGAGCGATAACGCTCGGACAGCTCTCTATGATGCCGAGTACTTTGCATGCATTGCAGATCGCACCTCTTCTGCCCCTGTTGTGCAATCTCGTATCGTGGGAAAGCATTGCGAGACAGGTGACATTGTTATCCGCGATATCCAATTTGCAAGCGATGTTGCTCCAGGAGATCTCCTTGCAACACCTGCAACTGGGGCATATGGACGATCAATGGCAAGCAATTACAACCATGTTCCTCGCCCGCCTGTTGTTGCTGTCATCAATGGAAAAGCACGCGTTATTGTGCGCCGCGAGAGCGAGGCTGATTTGCTCGCTCTTGATGTAGCTAAGATGTGAAAGAATCACCCCATGAGGCCCGTAGGTAAACCAGTCCGCATCGGCATGCTTGGATGTGGCGTTGTTGGCAGCGAAGTTGCCCGCCTACTGCTCGCAGATTCAGCTGAGCTCTCAACTCGCGCTGGGGTTGAAATCGAGCTAGCAAAGATTGCAGTGCGCACAATAAAGGATTACCCAGGTATCAATCCAGGGCTCTTCACAACCGATCCATTCTCTATCGTCAATGATCCAGAGATTGATCTGATTGTTGAGGTCATGGGTGGCATTGAGCCAGCTCGCGAGCTGGCACACCTTGCAATCTCTAATCGCAAATCAATCGTCACAGCCAATAAGGCCCTTCTTGCTAGCCATGGTGCTGAGCTATTTACCGCCGCTTATGCCCAGGGCGAAGATATTTACTACGAAGCATCTGTAGCTGGTGCGATTCCGATTATTCGTCCATTGCGCGACTCATTGGTCGGCGACTTTGTTGTTCGTGTAATGGGTATCGTTAACGGAACAACAAATTACATTCTCACAAAGATGCATGAAGACAATAAAGAGTTTGAAGTTGCACTGAAAGAAGCGCAAGAGCTTGGCTATGCAGAGGCGGATCCCACTGCAGATGTCGAAGGCTTTGACGCTGCTGCCAAGGCTGCAATTCTCTCGGGTCTCGCATTTCACACACGTGTAACTGTCGACGATGTCTACCGTGAAGGCATTTCACATATCACTCTCGATGATGTTCAGCATGCCAAGTCATTAGGTTATGTCATTAAGCTTCTAGCAATTGCAGAGCTCACACCTAAGGATGAGATTTCGGTTCGAGTACATCCAGTGATGCTTGAGTCAGCGCACCCACTTGCATCTGTTCGCGATGCATTTAACGCAGTCTTTGTTGAGGCAGAGTCTGCAGGACCATTGATGTTCTACGGCCGTGGTGCAGGTGGAGCTCCTACAGCATCTGCAATTCTTGGCGATGTATTGGCGGTCTCTCGTCACATTGCACATAACTCTGTTGGTCAGCGCGAGACAGATTATGCAGATCGCGATATTGCACCTATTGAAACGACAAAGACCAAATTCCTTATACGCCTTGAAGTGCAAGATAAATCAGGTGTTTTGGCCTCAATAGCGCAAGTTTTTGCAAACCATGGCGTCTCAATTCAAACTGTTGATCAAAATGGCCGAGATGAAGATGCTGAACTCATCATCGTCACCCACCTTGCAACCGAAGGCGAACTCAAAGCTACAGTTGATTCGCTGAAGAAGATGGAAATTGTTAGCAAGGTATCAAGCGTCATCCGTGTCGAAGGAGCCGTTTCTTAAATGTCAATCTTTTCAAAGAAGAAGGAAGGTGCTCATCAGTGGCTCGGAGTCATTGAAGAGTATCGCCATCGTCTACCTGTCAGTGCAAAGACACCAGTTGTCTCATTGCGCGAAGGTGGAACGCCGCTGATCTATGCGTGCAACTTATCCGAGATGCTAGGCAACGAGGTCTGGATTAAGTTTGAAGGTATCAACCCAACGGGTTCATTTAAGGATCGCGGTATGACGATGGCGATCTCAAAGGCTGCAGAAGATGGAGCTAAGGCGGTTATCTGCGCGTCGACAGGAAATACATCAGCATCAGCTGCAGCTTATGCGGTTAAAGCTGGAATGGTCCCTGCCGTCCTGATTCCACAGGGAAAGATTGCAATGGGGAAGCTGGCACAAGCTGTTGCTCATGGTGCAACGCTTCTGCAGGTTGATGGAAACTTTGATGACTGCTTAGTCCTTGCACGTGAACTTTCAGAGAAGTATCCGGTCTCTCTCGTAAACTCTGTCAATCCATATCGCATTGAAGGTCAGAAGACTGCTGCATTTGAGGTAGTTGATCTTCTTGGCGATGCTCCAGATATTCATACCCTGCCAGTTGGCAATGCAGGAAATATCACTGCATATTGGAAGGGCTATAACGAGTACTTCACCGATGGTCTTTCAAAGCGCAGACCTGCCATGTGGGGTTTCCAAGCAGCAGGTGCCGCACCTTTAGTATTGGGCCACCCAGTTGATAAGCCAGAGACAATCGCTACTGCGATTCGAATCGGAAAGCCCGCATCATGGGATCAGGCAATTGCTGCTCGCGATGAATCTGCAGGATTGATCGACTCTGTTACAGATGAAGAGATATTGGCTGCATATCGAATCCTCTCTTCACAAGAAGGAATCTTCTGCGAGCCCTCATCTGCTGCTGGCCTTGCTGGTCTGATCAAGTACAAGGCTGCAGGAAAGCTTCCAAAGGGTAAGAAGATTGTCATTACCTGTACTGGAAATGGTTTGAAAGATATCCCTTGGGCACTCGAAGGAGCTAAAGATCCAATTGTGGTCCCAGTCAACGCTGATGCAGCAGCTGCTGCACTCGGTCTGAGCAAGGCGTAAGCAGCCATGAGTAAGCCAACCTTTAAGGCAAAGCCAATGCAGGTTCAAGTTCCTGCATCTTCGGCAAACCTCGGTCCGGGCTTTGATTCATTTGGTTTAGCACTTGCAATGCACGATCGCTATGTTGCACAAGTTCTCGATGATGCAGTTCTAGATATCGATGTTACTGGCGAAGGTGCAGACGAGGTTCCACGTACAGATAAGAACTTGCTCGTTAAGGCAATGTATAAAGGTTTTGATTATTTAGGTGGTCGACCAAAGGGCCTTGCGATTCGCGCGCTCAACGTTAATCCTCATGGTCGAGGACTTGGATCATCTGCAAGTGCAATCATCGGTGGCCTCGTTTTGGCTCGCTCATTAGTTTTAAATGGCGAAGATAAGATGACTGATGAAATCCTTCTCTCACTTGCTACCGATATGGAAGGTCATCCAGATAACGTCTCAGCTTCACTATACGGAGGAGCAACAATTTCCTGGTTTGAGACTGTGAAGGGTCATGCACAAGCCCACTCAATTCAGCTAGCGGTAGATCCACGCGTTCAAGCGATTGCCTATATTCCAAGCAAGGCGCTAGCAACTTCGAAGGCACGCAAGATGTTGCCAGAATCAATTCCATTTGCAGATGCAGTTCGTAATACTTCAAATGCAGCAATCATGAGCCACGCACTCACTCAGAAACCTGAACTTCTCTTTACTGCCACGGAAGATTTCTTGCATCAGAGCTATCGAGCAGAGGCAATGCCAGAATCAATTGCCCTTATGCAGAAGTTGCGTGGCGCAGGCCTTGCAGCATTTATCTCAGGAGCCGGCCCCACAGTCCTCGTTCTGCACACTGCAGATCAAAGAGAGGCAGAAGAGCTGAAGTTAGCTGGCGGCACACACTTTGTAGCCCACCCGCTTGAAATTGCCCCTCGCGGAGCGACCCTGCTATAGTTCCACCCATCACGTTCGCCTGGTTACTTAAGGCGCTCTACGCTGATAATCAATTAAAGCAAGTCAGATTAAATCTAAAACACATTCTCCTTCTACGCCTGTAGAGGGACATCCAAGAAAAGAAATCAATGACAACAACAGAACTCGCTGCAATGACACTTCCAAAGCTTAAGGAAGTCGCCTCCCAACTCGGTATTGAAGGTGCAGCAAAGCTCAAGAAAGATGCACTCGTTAGTGCTATCGCAGATCTTCAGGCATCAAACCGTGAGGCAGCAAAGGCAGAGCGTGAAGCTCGCCGTGAAGCGCGCAACGCAAAGCGTGGCAATAAGAAGGCTGACGATTCTGGAGACGATCAGGATTCAGATAACAATTCAGGAAATTCAAACAACAGCTCTGATGAAGATAACGACTCATCAGATAACTCACGCGGTGATCGCAACGACCGTGGTGATCGCAATGATCGCAACCGAAATCGTCGTGATCGCAATCGTGGTCGTGATCGCAACCGTGATCGTAATGACCGTGGAGGTCGTGAAGATCGTGAGCCAGTTATCGGCGAAGACGATGTACTCGTACCGGTAGGCGGCCTTGTCGATATCCTCGATAACTACTCATTTATCCGCACAGCTGGATACCTTCCAGGACCTAACGATGTTTATGTCTCACAGGGACAGGTACGCAAGTACGGCCTGCGTAAGGGCGATGTTGTTACAGGCCAGGTACGTCAGGCTCGCGAAGGTGAGCAACGCCAGAAGTACAACCCACTCATTACTCTTGAGACAGTTAATGGTGTTCCAGTAGAAGAGGCGAAGGCTCGCGTTGAATTCGGCAAGCTCACACCTTTATACCCACAAGAGCGCCTTCGCCTTGAGACTGAGCCGAATATTCTGACTACTCGCGTAATCGATCTGATTGCACCAATTGGTAAGGGCCAGCGCGGACTTATCGTTGCTCCTCCGAAGGCCGGTAAGACCATGGTCTTGCAGGCAATTGCTAATGCAATCACCGTTAACAACCCAGAAGTTCACTTGATGGTTGTGCTCGTAGATGAGCGCCCAGAAGAAGTTACCGATATGACTCGCTCCGTAAAGGGTGAGGTCATTGCATCAACATTTGATCGCCCAGCAGAAGATCACACAATGATTGCAGAGCTTGCAATCGAGCGCGCCAAGCGTCTCGTTGAACTCGGTCACGATGTAGTAGTTCTCCTTGACTCAATTACTCGCCTTGGTCGTGCATATAACATCGCAGCACCTGCATCAGGTCGCATCTTGTCTGGTGGTGTCGATTCAGCAGCTCTCTATCCACCAAAGAAGTTCTTCGGTGCAGCCCGAAATATTGAAGATGGCGGATCACTTACCATCCTTGCAACTGCGTTGATTGAGACCGGTTCACGCATGGATGAAGTTATCTTTGAAGAGTTCAAGGGCACAGGAAATATGGAGCTCATCCTTGATCGTCGCCTTGCGGATAAGCGCATTTTCCCGGCTGTAAACGTTGTTTCATCTTCAACTCGTAAGGAAGAAATTCTCATGGGTTCTGAAGAGCTCAACATCGTCTGGAAGCTACGTCGCGTTCTACACGCACTTGAGCCACAGGCAGCACTTGAGCTCTTGCTTGAGAAGATGAAGGGCACAAAGTCCAACGTTGAATTCTTGATGCAGATCCAGAAGACAACAGCAGGACCAGATAACAACTAGCTCACAGAGCTGGCTCTATAGCCTTGATAAAGCCCCGTCGATATCGCGTTGACGGGGCTTTTTCACATATCTCTCATGAGGCCATCACAGAGCTTCCACAAGGTTTGGATGCATTCTCTTCCTAGGAACTTCGTATCCGGCGCTGTTCCTTCAAATTTCCAATAATGGAGAGAATGTAGGTAAAGACTATGAAGGCAAGAATCTTTAATTCACGCAATGTGGCGCTACTGGTAGCAGCAGGGCTCCTTGCAGGAACAGGTACTGCAATTGCAGAAGAGGCGCCAGTCGCCTCACCATCTCCAACAGCCTCAGCACCAGCTAAGCCACTCACGGAGTATCAGAAAGCTCGTGCGGCATTTAAGAGCGCTCATGAAACTTACGTTGCAAACCGTTTATCGTCAATGACTCAATACAAGAGTGCTCTAGAGGCATATAACGCTCTTCGCGAGACCTATAGAGAAGCACGTAAGCCAATTGCTGAGGCATTTAAGGCAGAGATCGCAGCGGCAAAGAGTGTTCGTGATGCAGCTCTTGTCCTAGCGATTACACCTGATGCAAAGCTTGTTGTGCAGAATGCATATAAGACAGCAGTTGCTGCAGCCACAGCAAAGCGTGATGCAGCAGTGACAGCACTTGGTCTTGAACCAGTTCGCCCTGCGAAGCCAAACCTTGGAGCAAAGCCAACTCCTCCAGTTAAGCCAAGTAAGGCTCCAAAGAGTAATTCATAAGCAATTCCCCATCCCCAAGAAAAAGAGATCCAGTCCGCAGGCAATCATGCGGGCTGGATCTCTCTTTTCACATTAAATTACTCTGAGATTTCAACTCCCAATGATGAGCAAATCTCACTAGCTTCAATGCCAGCTGTTGTATCAATATCCCATCCATCCATACCTGCAGAGCGCTGGATTGCATTCATCATCATGTCACTGACGATTTCATAAAGCGGTCCATATGTTGGATGTTCATTGAGCTCTGTCACAGTCTTGGTCACTGTGTACCAGTATGGATACTGAGCGCTCCAATCAGCATATAAAGAGCCGAGTGCTAAATTGAAAATCACTTTGTATTCAATGCAACCTTTAGCTGCAACAGATTTGAAATCCTCTTCATCCCACAATGAAACATCTGATTCCACTTCACGAGCAGCCAGCTCTTCAGCAGAGGGTGTTCCACACGATGTGATTGAGGCTAATGAGAGGGCCATTAAAATGGCCAGGGTCTTCTTCTTCAATTGAGTCATTGCTCAATAGTTCAGTACCGCTCTTGGTTGTGAAAGAGCCTGACCAGCCACACAAGGGGAGATGGCCAGTCACTTTTTCGCGTGGATTTTGAGGTTGAGCCCATCTAGGGGATGATTACGACCCTAGACGCCCTCCTGGTTCACCGACCACCCTCGATTGATCGAAGGTTCGGACCCAGGCATAGAAAAGGAAGAGCTCATGAAGAAAGAGATCCACCCAGAGTACAAAGAGACCCAGGTAACTTGTGGTTGCGGTGAGAAGTTTGTAACTCGCTCAACAGTTGCTAGCGGATCTATCTACGTTGAAGTTTGCTCTGTATGCCACCCGTTCTACACAGGTAAGCAGCGCATCCTCGATACAGGTGGACGTGTCGCGAAGTTCGAAGAGCGTTTCGGCAAGAAGTAGCTTTTTCAAAGAGACCGTTGTGCAGCCCTTGTGGTTGCACCGCGGTCTCTTTATTTTTTCACTTAAAAGTTAATCTATCGAAGGGAGAAGTCATATGAGCGATGATCGTTTTGCATCTGCACACGAGATGGTGCGCGAATATCAAGAACTTGAGACACAGATGGCAGATCCTTCGATTCATGAAGATCAAGGCAAAGCTCGTTTATTAGGTCGCCGTTATGCCCAACTTGGCCCAGTCGTTGCAGGCTTTAAGGCCTGGAAAAGCGCCAATGAAGATTTAATCGCTGCGCGTGAAATGGCAGCAGAAGATCCAGAGTTTGCTGCTGAGATTCCTGCAATGGAGTCCGCTGTTGCCCTTGCAGCTGAAAAACTGGAAGAGCTTCTCTTGCCTCGCGATCCTAATGATGATCGCGATGTAATCATGGAGGTTAAAGCTGGAGCTGGTGGAGATGAATCCGCTCTCTTTGCTGGTGACTTGGTCCGTATGTATCAGCGCTATGCAGAAAAGCACAATTGGAAGGTTGAGATTATCGACCTGACAGAGGCAGACCTTGGCGGCTATAAAGATATTTCTATGGCGATTAAATCAAAGGGAACACCTGAACCAGGAAACTCTCCTTATGCTCGCTTGAAGTTTGAGGGTGGAGTCCACCGCGTGCAACGTGTTCCAGAGACAGAGTCCCAGGGACGTATTCACACATCAGCTGCTGGTGTTTTGATTTTGCCAGAAGCAGAGGAGATCGATGTCGAGCTTAATATGAATGATGTGCGCGTAGATGTTTATCGCTCATCAGGGCCTGGTGGGCAATCAGTGAACACAACTGACTCTGCTGTCCGCTTGACTCACGCACCTACAGGAATCGTTGTCTCATGCCAGAACGAGAAGTCCCAGCTACAAAATAAGGAGTCCGCTCTGCGCATCTTGCGTGCACGTCTGCTTGCACATGCGCAGGAGCAGGCCGATGCTGCAGCAGCTGCTGAGCGAAAGAGTCAGGTTCGCACAGTCGATCGCTCAGAGCGAATCCGAACATATAACTTTCCTGAAAACCGCTTAAGCGATCATCGCGTCAATTACAAGTCAAACAATCTTGATGCAGTTCTCAATGGTGAGCTGGATGATGTTATTCAATCGCTTCTCGATGCTGACAAAGCTGCAAAGCTCTCTGCAACGAGTTAAGACACCTCATGGAATTAATCTAGATATGGAACTCACACTGAAAGAATTCCTTCAAGGAGGAAAAGATCAGCTCACTTCTGCAGGATTTGCCGCAGTTGAAGCAGAACATCTCCTTGCGCATGTTCTCGGCATCTCTCGCATGGATCTTCATAATCCTTTGCAATTAGAGAATGCCCTTGCCGCAATTGGTGATATGACTTTCGTTGAGGAAAATTTCTGGCAACTTCTCGATCGCCGATGTGCACATGAACCACTGCAATACCTGACTGGTAGCGCTTACTTTAGATATCTCGAACTTGAAGTAGGGCCAGGTGTTCTCGTTCCTCGCCCTGAGAGTGAGTTATTGGTTGAAGCGGTTCTTGAGAACATTCAATCTCGCCCTGAAGGACCTGTCAGTGTGATTGATCTTGGTGCAGGTTCTGGTGCATTAGCTTTAGCGATCGCCACAGAGGCACCGCAGACGCACGTTATCGCCGTTGAGGTAGATGATGCAGCAGCACAATGGTTGCGCACCAATGTTGCGCGCATCTCTGAAGATGTTCGAATCGTTGAAGAAGATGTTGCAACTGCCCTCGATGGAGTCAAGTGTGATGTTGTAATCGCAAATCCTCCCTACATTCCTGATAGCCAAGTGCTACCGAAAGATGTGTCAGAGCATGAACCCGCTATCGCGTTATTTGGCGGCCCTGATGGAATGGAAATTCCACGTCGGTTTATTTCAGCAGCAGCTCGCTTGCTCAAGAGCGGTGGGTTTATGGCAATCGAACACCACGAAAGCCAAGCCGATGCCATCGCTCAAGCGATGTCTGCAGACTTTGAGCTCACTCAGAGTCACTTAGATTTACTTGAGCGCCCTCGATTTACTACCGGTATCAGGAGATAATCAGACCATGGAGAGAGTCAATATTCTTGAGGGAGACCTCGATGAACATATCCGTCTTGCTGTTAAAGGAATCCGAGATGGCTATGTCATCTGTGCACCTCTAGAGCATGGTTATGTCTTTCTCGCTGATGCATTCTCTGAATTTGCCGTGCGAGCCATGCATGTATTGCGTGGAGATAACTTGGGAGTTGCCGCTCAGGTGTTAATTCACTCAGCGGATACTCTGTCAGGCCTTGCTCGAGAACTCACAGATGACTCTCGCGCTCTTGTTAAAGAATTTTGGCCAGGACATCTTTCGATGAATCTTCGTCCCAATGTTGGACTCAATTGGAACCTTGGCGATAATAAAGAACTTGATCGTTTTAGTGTGCGTGCACCTCAAGCGCCATTTGTTTCGGCACTCCTCAAGGAGACCGGCCCACTTGCAGCAGCCAGTGCTGTGCGTGCCGGTCAGAAGCCAGCACTAACAACTGATCGCATCTGGGTTCTTGAATCAGATCTTGCAGCGATGTTTGATGGGGGAGAACTCACAACAGGGCCTGCTTCGACAGTGGTCCAGGCAGATAGCACTGGAGTGACCATTATTCGAGAAGGGGCTATCACTCGTGAGCAGCTTGCTGCAGTCGTACCCGCTCTCGCGCAAGATGAGGCAATAGGCTAACGCTATGTCCAATACCTTCTATGGCCCAGATTTCGAGCTCCTGACAAGCCAAGATCCTGCAATTGCTGCAGTGCTTCTCTCAGAGCTCAAACGTCAACAGACCAATCTTCAATTGATTGCTTCAGAGAACTTCACATCACGGGCAGTACTTGCAGCGCTCGGTTCAACACTTTCAAATAAGTATGCCGAGGGTTATCCAGGAAAGCGTTACTACGGCGGCTGCGAAGAGGTAGATATCGCAGAGAGTATTGCAATCGATCGCGCAAAGTCACTCTTCGGTGCAGAGCATGCAAACGTGCAGCCACACTCTGGAGCCAGTGCAAATGTTGCTGTCTACCAAGCGTTTACAAAGCCAGGTGACACAGTTCTAGCGATGTCACTTCCACATGGAGGCCACCTCACGCACGGGTCAAAGGTGAATTTCTCAGGTAAGTGGTTCAACATCGTTTCCTATGGTGTTCGCCAAGATAATGAACTCATTGATTATGACGAGCTTCGTGATCTCGCAATCGCCAATAAGCCAAAGATGATCTGCTCAGGAGCAACTGCTTATCCATCACTGATTGACTTTGAAAAGGTTCGTGCAATCTGCGATGAGGTCGGTGCAATCATGTGGGTTGATGCAGCACACTTCATTGGTCTGGTGGCAGGTAAGGCGATTCCATCTCCTGTTCCTTATGCAGATGTTGTCTCCTTTACTACACATAAAGTCTTGCGCGGCCCACGCGGAGGAATGATTCTTTCGAAGGCAGAGCATGCAGCGGCAATCGATAAGGCTGTCTTCCCAGGAATGCAGGGTGGACCAATCATGTCCGCTGTTGCAGGTAAGGCGGTCGCTCTTGCTGAATGTGCAACTGCTGACTATCAAAAGTACGCAAAAGATGTCATCGTTAATGCTCAATCACTTGCTGCAGCGCTAGAAGATGAAGGAATGCGCGCGGTCTCCGGAGGAACGCAAACTCACCTCGCACTCATTGATATTCGCGCCACAGGAGTTAATGGCAAGGTTGCCGATGAGCGCTGTGGAGCATCAGGAATCGTTCTCAATAAGAACTCCATCCCGTTTGATCCAGAAGCGCCTTCAGTTACTTCAGGTATTCGAGTAGGTACCCCTGCGACAACAACACAGGGAATGGGAGTAGAAGAGATGAAGACAATCGCATCTCTTATCTCACGTGCAATTAAGAGTGATGATGCGAGCGTTCATGCAGGAATCAAATCTGAAGTTCATGCTCTCACCGAGCGCTTCCCTATCTACCAGGCATAAGCAAGTAGAGAGTCCAGTACAGCTGCTATGCGCGAGTATCTCGTAACCCTTCTGATTGCTGCTGCAATCTGTTACGCGGTCACGCCATATGTACGCAAGTGGGCAGTTAAATTTGGAGTCGTTGCAAAGATTCGCGAACGCGATATTCATACAACACCAACTCCTCGCTGGGGCGGTTTGGCGATGTGGATCGGAATGGCAGCGAGTTTTGCCATGGTCCATCACTTCTCACTCGTAGGTAAATCATTTACTCGCGAATCAATCGGTATTTTCTTAGCAGCGACTTTTCTTGTCCTTTTGGGAATGATCGATGATCGCTTTGAATTGGACGCACTCACCAAGCTTGCTGGCCAAGCGCTTGCTGCAGGAATTCTCCTGATTTACGGAGTTCAGATTTTCTGGCTTCCTATCAACGGTGTGATGATTTTGCCTGCGAGTATCGGTCAACTTCTCACTGTTGTGATTGTCCTTGTCACTATTAATGCGGTGAACTTTATTGATGGACTTGATGGACTAGCAGCAGGAATTGTGGCCATCTCAGGCGCAGCATTCTTCGCCTTTGCATATCTTCTCAATGTGATCTACGGCTTTAGCCGCGCTGGTTCACCATCACTGATCACAGCAATCATTATCGGCGTCTGCATTGGCTTCTTGCCGCACAATGTCTATCCGGCAAAGATTTTCATGGGCGATTCTGGATCAATGCTATTAGGCCTATTGCTAGCTGCTTCAGCGATTACATTGACAGGTCAGATTGACCCTAATGCAATTGAGTCAGAGAATCTTGGGCCAACACTTCTCCCGCTGGCTCTCCCACTTGCAGTTCTGGCAATTCCATTAATCGATCTCTTCTCTGCCGTTATTCGACGCATTCGTGCAGGCACCTCACCATTTGCCTCTGACAAAGAACATATCCACCACCGTATTATGCGAGCAGGAAATTCTCAGGCTCGAACTGCGATGATCATGTATCTATGGACTGCAACGATTGCATTTCCTGTTTCCATCTCAGCATTTACACCATTGTGGGTTGCAGGAATTGTCTTTGCATTACTTCTCACCTTCACAATTTTCTTCTCCCGTCGCAAAACTCGTAGAGAGTCTCCGGTGCAAAAGTGAGTAGCGAGCGCGCAATGTTGAGGGGAGCACTCATTCCAACCCTGATTATTGCCATGATCTCTTTGGTTAGTTCGTCCCTCTATTGGGGTACAGCAGGATTTGTCGGGGCCGCCCTTGCCCAGTTCATAGTGATTGTTTTCTTTGCATCCAATCTTCTGGCTGCGCGAATCTCTCGAGATCTTGACCCGACGATGACAATGGCGATTGCGATGTTTAGCTATGTCGCAAAGGTCGCCATGCTCGGGATTTTTCTATGGTTGATTACAACCTATGTCCCTGAGAGCTCCTGCAATAGGGCAGCCTTTGGAATCAGCGCAGTCGGAGCAACCTTTGCCTGGCTAGGCGGGGAGATTGGCGCGTATCTCAAGCTCAAACTTCATCTACAATTACCACCCCCAGCAAAGTAATTCCCAGGGTTGATTCCCGGGCTTGAAAAGAGAGTGAGCCACCATGGCAGGCAAGAGTGAGGCAGATGCCCTTTGGTCGATTGTGGGCTACATGCTCTCTGGTCTCCTCTTTTGGGGCGGGGTTGGCTACTTCGCCGATAAGTACTTCAAGACTGGATATTTGACCCTAGCCGGCTTTCTACTCGGCATGGGTGGCGCGCTCTACCTCATTTGGTTGAGATTCGGGCGCGAATAGCGCCCTCGAAAGTGGCCAGGGACACGCCAAAATCACTCCATTTCGATTTCGCATCTAGGCTTCTGACCCTCTAATCTTTCCCACGACTCGCAAGCGTCTGTGAGCCTAACGATATCGGGGGAGTACCGGGTGATTAACCTGCAACTCAGCGGTGAAGAGGGATTTACGCCTCCTGGCGTTAAGGATTTTGATCTCCCACCAATTCTAGAGAGCCTTCCTTATTTAACAAAGGTAAATCTTCTTGTATTTCTCGCAGTATTGATTATTTCAGTATTTTTTATCGCAGCTTCACGCAAAGCATCAGTTGTCCCTAGCAAGCTTCAATTCTCAGGCGAGCTGGTCTACAGCTTTGTTCGTGATGGATTGGCCAAAGATATTCTTGGGCCAGAGTTCATGCGCTTCGTTCCATATCTCTTCACGCTATTCACTTTTGTTTTGGTTAACAATGTCTTTGCAATCGTGCCTGGTCTTCAATTTTCATCAATGATGCACGTTGGCTTCCCATATGCGTTAGCGATTCTGACTTATCTCGTTTACCACTTTGTTGGCATGAAAAAGCAAGGAGTAGGTCACTACCTCAAGGGCATTGCGTTTATGCCAGGCGTTCCAAAGCCCATTTATGTTCTACTTACTCCAATTGAGATTGCGACATTTTTTGTAGTCCGCCCATTTACATTGGGACTTCGACTCTTTGCAAATATGTTCGCGGGTCACTTGCTTCTTCTCGTTTTTATCCTGGGTGGAGAACATCTATTGGCAGGAACAATTGGACTTAAATTAGTGAGCCCATTCGCCTTTGCAATGGGCATCGCGCTTACATTCTTTGAATTTATGGTCCAGTGCCTACAGGCCTATATTTTCACTCTTTTGACCGCTCTCTATATCGCTGGCTCACTCGCCGACGAGCACTAAACAATAAATTTGGAGAAGTAACTTCGCTTCTTCAAGCAAGAAAGGTAGAAACATGACAGGCTCACTTAACGTCATCGGTTACGGCATCGCTGCAATCGGACCTGCTATCGCGACAGGCATGATCTTCGCTGCTTACATCAGTGGAGTTGCACGCCAGCCAGAGTCACGTAGCGTCCTCCAGCCAATTGCGTTCCTTGGATTCGCTATGGCAGAAGCGCTCGCTCTCTTCGGTCTCGTACTCGCATTCGTTCTCTAATCGGTTATCTCAAGAATTATTCATCAGGTAACTCTCTAAGGAGAAAAAATGCAGCAATTTAAACTTTCGGATGTAGTGGTCCAAGCCGCTGAAGAGCTAAACCCACTTATTCCGCACCCAATTGAGATGGTCGTTGGCACAATTGCCTTCCTACTTCTCCTGACTGTGCTCAAGCGCAAAGTTGTACCAATGTTTGAGAAGGCATATGCCGAGCGCACAGAGGCAATTCAGGGAGGAATTGAAAGAGCCGAGAAAGCACAGCTAGAAGCTGCACGCGCTCTCGCTTCTTACAACGAACAACTCTCATCAGCTCGTGACGAATCCGTACGACTTCGTGAAGAGGCTCGAGTACAGGGCGCCGCAATTGTTGAGGACCTTCGCTCAAAGGCGCAAGAAGAGGCAGCACGCATTATCGCCACTGCACACGCGTCTATTGAGGCTGAGCGTCAGCAGGCGATCACCGCACTTCGCAATGAAGTCGGCGCACTAGCTGTTGAGCTCGCATCAAAAATCGTTGGCGAAGCACTTGATGATCAAGCACGTCAGTCACGAATTGTTGACCGTTTCATTGAAGACTTGGAAAAGAGTAAGTAATGCGTATTCATCTCGGAGGAAGTAGCCGTCAATCACTCGTGATTGCACGCGGCGCACTCGATGCTGCCCTAAAGGGTGCATCAGCGTCGGCTGCCTCTGAGCTTTCTGCGCATCTCTTCTTTGCATCAGACACCTTTGCAGCCAATACATCTCTACGTCGCGCCTTCACTGATTCCTCTCGCGATGGATCATCAAAAGGCGCGCTCGTGAAGGATCTCTTTGGCGCAAAGATTTCACCTGCTGCCAGCGAAGTTCTCTCATCTATCGCCGTTCTTCGCTGGTCAGCAGCTGCTGATCTCGTCACGACCCTTGAGCAGCTAGCCATTGAGGCTGAAGCCTCCGCTGCCAATATTGGGAACGAGCTGGATCGTCTCGAAGCAGAGTTCTTCTCAGTTTCTCGCTTGGTTGCAGACAATTTCGAACTCCGCAAAGCTCTTGTCGGACATGGTTCAGTAGAGTCCAAAGCCGCGCTTATCTCTGAGGTTCTCTCAAAGAGCGCATCTGCCTCTACTGTGAAGCTAGCCATGGCACTGGTAAAGAACTTACGTGGACGTAGCATTGAAGCAGCATTTGCAGACTATCTATTTGGTCTTGCAAATCGTCGTAATCGCCTTGTCGCACTTGTACGTGTAGCTACTGAAATTTCAGACGTTCAGAAGACACGACTTGCCGCAGCAATTGAAAAGCAGATTGGCCAGCCAATCAGCGTCAATATTCAAGTAGATCGATCAATAATTGGTGGAGTTTCAGTGAAGTTTGCGGATGATCTAGTTGATGGAAGTATTTCAAACCGACTCGCAGGTGCCGGTCGTGCACTTGTTGGTCAAAACTAAGACAGGAAAAAGGGGAAACTCATGGCAGAGCTCAAGATCCAACCGAATGAAATTCGGGATGCCTTAGCGAACTTCGTTAAGTCATATGATCCAGCTACCGCGACTCGTGA
>JACCDJ010285884.1_pt1 | contig 42803 bp, 40 predicted proteins | sample 7444481 | NCBI WGS metagenome assembly JACCDJ01 (sample SAMN15323435, study PRJNA562643) | freshwater metagenome | isolation source: river surface water | place: USA:Blue River Watershed | collected 2017-08-15
GTTGGCTCAGGCCAAAGTTCTCGGCGCGATCGATGATCAGCGTGTTGGCGTTCGGAATATCGATGCCCGTCTCGATGATGGTGGTACTCACCAGCACGTCGAACTTCTTCTGCCAGAAGTCGACGACCACCTGCTCGAGCTCGTGCTCCCCCATCTGACCGTGTGCCACGGCGATGCGCGCCTCGGGCACCAGTTCGGCCAGATCCTTGGCGACCTTGTCGATGCTCTGCACTCGATTGTGAACGAAGAACACCTGGCCCTCGCGAATCAGCTCGCGACGAATCGCCGCCGCAACCTGCTTTTCGCTATAGCCGCCGATGTAAGTCAGGATCGGGTGGCGCTCCTCGGGCGGAGTGGCCAGGGTCGACATCTCACGGATGCCGGTGATCGCCATCTCGAGCGTTCGCGGAATCGGGGTCGCCGACATCGCCAGCACGTCGACGTTGTGTTTGAGGTCCTTGAGCTTCTCTTTGTGCTCGACACCGAAGCGCTGCTCCTCGTCGATAATGATCAGGCCCAGATTGCGGAACTTCACGCTGTTCGCGATGATTCGGTGCGTGCCGATGACCAAGTCGACGGTTCCGTCGGCCATACCGGCGAGGGTCTCCTTGGCTTCTTTATCGCTCTGGAAGCGACTGAGCTGCCGAACGTTCACCGGGAAGCCCGCGTATCGCGCCGTGAAAGTCTCGAAGTGCTGACGCGCAAGCAGCGTGGTTGGTACGAGCATGGCAACCTGCTTGCCATCCTGAATCGCCTTGAAGGCAGCGCGAACGGCGACCTCAGTCTTGCCGTAACCAACGTCACCGGCTAGCAATCGGTCCATAGGAATCTCGCGCTCCATGTCGCGCTTGACCTCGTCGATGGTGGTCAGCTGATCAGGCGTCTCGACGTATGCGAATGCCTCTTCGAGTTCGCGCTGCCAAGCGGTGTCTGGGCCAAAGGCGTGCCCCTTCGACTTGACTCGAGTGCTGTAGAGCTTGACCAGGTCGATAGCAATCTTGCGGATGGCCTTGCGGGCATTGCCCTTGACCTTGGCCCACTCGGTGCCGCCCATCTTGTTGAGCACCGGAGCCTCGCCGCCGACGTATCGGGTGAGCATGTCGAGCTGGTCGGTTGGCACATACAAAGTGTCGCCCGGGTAGCCGCGCTTGCTCGGCGCGTATTCGATGAGCAGGTATTCGCGCTCGTGCTTCTGAGTGCCGACGCCGGCCTGGCGTGTGACGAGCTCTTTGAAGCGGCCGATGCCGTGGATCTCGTGCACGACGTAGTCGCCCGAGCGCAGGTTGAGCGGGTCGACCGCTTGACCCCGTTTGGTGGCGAGCTTGCGGCGTTCAGGGTTCAGGTATGCCGCATTGCGACCGAAGAACTCTTGCTCGGTCAGCACGATCAGGTTGGCCTCGGGAGCGGCGAATCCGCGACGAAGCGTGGCCTGAATCGTCACGACTGCCGCTGCTGGCCACTTGCGCTTGTTGTGATCGCCGGGCATCTGGTCTTGCAGCTCGGCCTTGAGCCCCTGCGCCTTCAGCATCTCGGTGATGCGCTCGATTGTGCCGTGTCCCTCGGCGGTGATCAGCACGCGCTGGTTGTTGGCAACCTGGTCGCGAATCCAGTCGAGGATGCTGGTCTCGCGCTGGCCGTCAGCTCCCACAAAGGTTGGAATCTCGAGCAGGCCTAGGTCGATCAGGCTCTCATCGTCAGCGCCAAACTGGCTGATGGTGACGAGTTGGCGGCCATCCAAAGCGTCTTTGAACTGACTCAGGTCGATGAAGCCGCCAGCGCTCAGGTCGATTGGAGCTTGGGCTCCCTCGGTAGCTGCGTCCCACGCTGCGTGCAGGAATTCCTCGTTGGTCTCGACCAGGCTTGCCGCGCGTGCTGCTGCCTTCTCTGGCGCAATCAAAACGACGGATGCGTCCGCCGGCAGAGCGTCGGTCAGCGGGCTGAGTTTCTCGGCCAGCGCTGGTGCGAGCGATTCCATGCCCTCGACCGGAATGCCCTCGGCAATCTTGGCGAGCATCGTGCTGATGTTCGGAAACTCGTGCAGCATCTGGCGCGCGCGATTGGCAACGTCTGGGGTGATTAGGAGCTCGCGGGCCGGATAGATCTGCAGCGCCTTGACGCGTCCTTGTTCGTCGGCCCCGGCGACGTGCGCTGTCTCGCCATGCAGCGTGCGCTGGTCGGCCACGGCGAAGAGGCGGATTTCTTCGATTTCGTCGCCAAAGAACTCGAGGCGGTACGCATGTTCGGCGGTTGTCGGAAAAACGTCGAGAATTCCACCGCGAACGGCGAACTCGCCGCGCTTGGTGACCATGTCGACTCGCTCGTAGGCGAAGTCGATGAGCTTGAGCGGGAGCTCGAAGAGTGAGTACTCGCGCCCCTGTTCTAGGGTGACCGGCTCGCGTTCCCCCAGCCCGGCGACGATCGGCTGCAAGGCCGCACGAATGGATGCGAGCACAAAGATCGGGTGATCGAGAGTCTCTTGCGATGTAGCGACCTCGTGCAGGCGTCGCAGCGCGCGCACTCGCCTACCGACGGTTTCGGCACTCGGGCTAAGCCGCTCGTGCGGCAGGGTCTCCCAACTCGGGAACTCAATGACCTCGGCGGTTGGTTCAAGCGCGCGCAGGCTGGCGGCAAGGTCTTCTGCCTCGCGTCCCGTTGCCGTGATCACTAGGTTCACAGGGGTGAGGCCGTGCCCGAACCGAAGGTCGCTGATCGCGCTGGCAATGGTGGGATGCGCTCCGGCTGGGGCGATGAGGTCTAGGCGCTTGGCAGTGACTTTGGCCTGCAGCTTGGCGAAGCTGTAGCCCTCGATGGTCAGGTCGACCAGGCCGTGAAGCGGATTTGGATGAGCGGGAGCGATTGATTTTGCGGCGCTTTCGCCCTCGTTCTTCGACTTTTCGGGCGCGTCAAGGCGCGAAAGGGCCTCAGAGTTTTTCGCGCTCATGCCCTCAAGTCTAAACGGCCACGGTTGGTGACGCTTCGTTGTGGTTTGACCTGGAGTTGCTAGGGGAAGCACTCGATTTGCGGCGAATACTTGCCTGATTTGCGGCCTTCTTCCGAAATTAAGTACTTATTTTGAACCCAAATCCATCCTCTGGAAATGCCTTACTTGAGTTGGGTCTGGAATTTTGAATTGGGGTGATTTAAAGGCTTATTTTCGGGAAGTGCATAGAAAATGCGGCGGGATATCGCCTTAAATCGCGGTGATTCCCTAGCATCGCTGGGCTAGTGCCGTTTCCGAAGCGATGTGAGGCTAAGCAGGCGAATTGAACTTTTGCTGAGCGGCAAGAGCCCCGCCCTGCACAATCGCCTCAACCGCATCCGCCGCGATTTCTAGCGTTACCGGCAGCGACTTGCGCTCGGTCGACGAGAAGTCCTTGAGCACGAAGTCGGCAACCTCCATGCGGCCTGGTGGACGGCCGATGCCGACCCGCACACGAACGAACTCCTGAGTGCCAATAGCGGCGATGATGTCGCGAAGACCGTTGTGTCCGGCGTGACCGCCACCAACCTTGACCCGCACTTCATCAGCGGGAATGTCGAGCTCGTCGTGCAGCACGATGATGTGCGACGCATCCACGTCGAAGAATTTTGCGACTCCCGAAACCGGCCCGCCTGAAGTGTTCATGTATGAGCCCGGCTTAGCCAGGACTACCTTTGGCCCGCCGAAACCGAGCCGAGCCTCGGCTACCGAGGCGTTTGCTTTGTGGGCCTTAAAACCCACCCCCAGACGGTCTGCCAGCACAGCCAGCACCATCTGCCCTACGTTGTGACGATTGCCTGAGTAGCCGGGCCCGGGGTTACCGAGCCCGACTACCAGCCAAACGTCATTGCTCATTTGAGCGGAAGAACCTAGTGAAGACTAGGCGTTAGCCTCTGCGAGCTCCTCCGAGTGAGCTGCCTTCGACTCGAGGATCGAGACGACGAGCTCGTCTGCTGCGAGGTCCATCTTGACGCCAGCAGGCAGAACGACGTCTGCAGCGGTGAAGTGGGTGCCAGCAGCTGGCTTGTTGATGTTGACAACAACAAACTCAGGGATTGCGTGCGAAGGAGCCTCAAGCTTGACGGTCTTGTGCTCGAGGTCAACGATGGTGCCCGAAAGGACCTCGCCGTTGACGTGAACAGGAACCTCGATGTGAACCTTCTCACCCATGACAACGACGATGAGGTCGATGTGCTCGATGACCTGGGTCACTGGGTCCTTGGTTGCGCTCTTGACGAGAACGAGGTTCGACTTGCCTGCGATGTCGAGGTCAAGGAACGCGTTCTTGTGGCGCAGAACGAGAGCGATCTCGTGCGCTGGAAGAGTGATGTGCTGTGGGTCGTTGCCGTGACCGTAGATCACAGCTGGGGTGCGGCCTGCAGCGCGGGCCTTGCGGGCAGCGCCCTTGCCGAACGAGGTACGAACCTCGGCCTGCATCTTGATTGCGTCGCTCATAGCGATGCTCCTTATCTGTCAGATTTCTAATCAACTCAAGCGTTTTACGCGAGGATTACTGGCAAAGAGCTTCGCCGAATCACCCCGTCGATCACGGCTTCAACTCGCTTTCGCGAACATCAGCCCTCGCCGTTGTTACTCGAAAGAGTTTACAGGCGGGATGCGCTTGCGGGCAAGCCGCGCTGTGGGTGCATGGCTCAGCCCCGCCGCACAACCTTGCGCGCGAGTACGGCAACCACGAGCACCGCGCTGCTGACCGCAAAAGCCGGACCGGGCACACACAGAGCGAGCAACAGGCACAGCGCAATGCCGGTCACGGGTGCAAAACGAGCAATCGGGTTGGTCGTGACCTCGACACCGGCGCCGCGCAGGTAGCAGATGCTTAGGTGCGCCACCGCGTAATAAAACAGCACGCTGAACGAGCTGAACCCGATTGCCCACGCGAGGTTATCGGCTGCCAAAACCAGAACGGATGCCCCGATCGCAATCGCAACCTCGGCCACCCAGGGTGAACCAAAACGGTTGCGCGCCTGGAACAAAGCCGGCAGCTCGCGGTCGCTGGCCATCTCGGCAGCGGTGCGCGAAACTCCGGCAAGAAGCGCCAGGATCGACCCGAGAGTCGCCATCACCACAACAGGAAGAACGAGCCAGCCGAGACCAGGCATAGCGCGATCAAAGAAGGCGACGAATGGGGCATCCACTATCGCGAGGTTGGTGCGCAGCCAGGTCTGAAGCACGTAAAGCACGCCAAAGTACAACGCGGTCACCACAGACATGACGATGACTATCGCGCGCGGGATGTTGCGCTTGGCCTCGCGAACCTCGCTGCCCAGAGTCGCGACGCGAGCATAGCCCGCGAAGGCGAAGAAGAAGATCGATGCGGCGGTCACAATGGCCCAACTCGGTTCCTGTGGCAACAGCATGCGCACCTCAGGTCCTGGCACCACCGGCAACAGCACGCCAACCGCGACCGTAACCAAGACGAAAGTTGTGGTCACGGCCGCCAACACCCCGGCAACGCCAGCCGTGCGCTGAATGCCCAGCACGTTGATGATGGTCATGATGGCGATGGCGGCGATGCCGACCGCCTTGCGCGCTGGCGAATACATGTATTCACCCAACGCGAGTGCGATGGCCGCAATCGAACCGATCTTGCCCGCGACGAACGCAAAGCCGGCCGCAAACGACCAGCCCTCACCGATGAAAACGCGGGCATACGCATACGTTCCGCCCGGGCGATCGACGATGCGAGCGAGGCGAAACACCGAGGAAGCGTTCAGCGTTGCAACGAGTGCCGCCAGTCCCAGCGCCGCCCACACCCAAGCGCCGGCAAGCGCATACCCCTCGCGGAATACGACGAAGACGCCAGCACCGAGCATCGAGGCCAGGCCGATTGCAACAGCGCCCGCCAGACCTACGGTTTGACGGGCAGCCATTGAATTGCGTTCGTGGTGTTCGGGCCGAAGACAGGCGCGCTGTTTAGGCGTGGCCAGGGAACAGCTTGTTCACCGAGTCGTCGCCGAAGACGGCCTTGATTGCCGAAGCGATCAGCGGAGCCACCGAGATGACGGTCAGGTTGTCGAACATCTGGTCTGGACGAAGCGGCAGGGTGTTGGTGACGAGGACCTCGTCGACCACGCCCGATGACAGGCGCTCGGCTGCCGGGTGCGAGAACACCGCGTGGGTGGCTGCGACGATCACCTTGGCGGCGCCGTTGGCCTTGAGGGCCTTTGCAGCGGCCACGATGGTGCCGGCGGTGTCGATCATGTCGTCAACCAGCAGACAGGTGCGGCCGGCAACATCACCGACGAGCTCGTGTGCCTCGACCTGGTTTGGGCGGTCTGGGTCGCGACGCTTGTGGATGATCGCGAGCGGAGTGCCGAGGCGTTCTGCCCAGATGTCGGCGACGCGCACGCGACCCGAGTCAGGCGAAACGACCGTGAGGTTCTCGCTTGGGTACTTCGACGCGACGTAGTCGGCCAGCATCGGCAGAGCCCAAAGGTGGTCCACCGGACCATCGAAGAAGCCCTGGATCTGCGGGGTGTGGAGGTCGATCGACATGAGTCGGTTAGCACCCGAGGCCTTGAACAGGTCGGTCATCAGGCGGGCCGAGATTGGCTCGCGTCCCTTGTGCTTTTTGTCCTGGCGGGCGTAAGGGAAGAACGGAGCCACGACGGTGATGCGCTTGGCCGATGCGCGCTTGAGGGCGTCCACCATCAGCAGCTGCTCCATGACCCAGTTGTTGATGCCGTTGGCGTGCGACTGAATTACAAAGGCGTCGACACCGCGCACCGACTCTTCGTAGCGAACGAAGGTCTCGCCGTTTGCAAAGTCGTATGCGGTGGTCGGCAGCAGGCTGGTGCCTAGCAGCTCGGCGACCTCTTCGGCCAGGGCCGTGTGGGCACGACCGCTAACGATTACCAACTTCTTCTGGTTCTGAAGCGTGATTTCACTCATGGTTTGCGGGTGCCCTTTGCCTTGTTGTTTAGTTTTCGGAGGAATTCTTGCCGGATGCCTTGGCCGCCTCGGCCGCGTTTGCGGCTGCCGAGCCAGGACGCTTCTGGATTACCCAGTCGGCGAGGTTGCGCTGAGGTGCCACGTTCATCGCCAGCTCGCCCGGAGCCACATCGCGTCGAACGATAGTTCCGGCCGCGGTGTATGCGCCATCGCCAATCTCGATCGGCGCAACAAAGACGTTGTCGCTGCCGGTGCGCACGTGCGAGCCGATCTTGCTGCGGTGCTTGTTGACGCCGTCATAGTTGGCGAAAATCGTGCCGGCACCGATGTTGCTGCCCTCACCGATCTCGGCATCGCCGACATAGCTGAGGTGCGGCACCTTCGAACCCGCGCCAATCTTGGCGTTCTTGGTCTCGACGAACGTGCCGATCTTGCCGTCGGCACCGAGGTCGGTGCCAGGGCGAAGGAAGCTGAATGGGCCAACCGATGCGCCTGCGCCGATGCGCGAGCCAGTGGCGTGGGCCTTGATGACGGTTGCGCCAGCGCCAACCTCGGTGTCGACCAGAACGACCTCTGGGCCGACGGTGGCGCCAGGGCCAATCTTGGTCATGCCGCGAAGGTATGTTCCCGGCAGGAGCGTGACGTCTTGGCCGAGTTCGGCGGTGACATCGATCCAGGTGCTGCTCGGGTCGAGAATCGTGACGCCGGCCAACTGCCAGGCCTCGCAGATGCGACGGTTGAGCTCGGCGGTGACCTCGGCCAACTGAACGCGATCGTTGATGCCCGCGACCAGCCAGTTATCAGTCACCGGAATGCCCTGAACCTCGAAGCCCTCGGCGAGCAGTTCGGCAGCGACGTCGGTGAGGTACTTCTCGCCCTGAGCGTTGTGCGAGCCAACGCGTCCGAGTGCAGTGCGCAGGTGCTCCGCATCGAACACGTAAACGCCGGCGTTAACCTCGCGGATCTCGAGCTGCTTCTTGCTTGCGTCGCGGTCTTCGACGATCTTGAGGAAGCTGCCGTCGCTGGTGCGAACCACGCGTCCGTAGCCCGATGGGTCATCAAGAATCGCGGTCAAGACTGTTGCGGCAACGCCCTGGCTCAGGTGGGCGTCGATCAGACCCTCGAGGGTTGGCACGTCTAGCAACGGAACATCGCCCGAGGTGACGACAACGGCACCTTTGAAGTCAGCCGGGATAGCGTCAAGCGCGCATTCGACGGCGCGACCCGTGCCAGGAATTTCGTCCTGGTCGGCGATGACTGCATTCGGGTAGAAGGCCTCGATGTATGGCGCGATGACTTCGCGCTGGTGACGAATCACAGGAACCACAAAGCTGGCGCCGAGCGAAGAAGCGGTAGCGAGAGCGTGGCCGAGAAGGGGAAGACCGGCGATCTCGTGCATGACCTTGGGCTTGTTCGACTTCATGCGGGTGCCGGCGCCTGCGGCCAGCACGACAACGGCAAGATGCTGTTCGCCCATAAGGTTCATCCTCGCTCCGTTGTTTCGGTTACTTTCCGGGCGGGGCTTGTGACCTCGCCAAGACTTGCTGCTCCACCAGGATTCGAACCTGGACAAACGCCTCCAAAGGGCGCGGTGCTGCCGTTACACCATGGAGCAACGCAATGATTTGGCGGCCAAGCGACCACCGACTCGCTGCCCCTCTAGTCTGCCAGAAAAACGGTATGCGCCGAGGCGAGAACCGCCAAAGAAACCGCTGCGTTCGAGCGGTTTGCTAGCCGAGTTGGTCCGATAGCTCGAGCCACTCGAGTTCGAGCTCCTCGCGCTTGCCGTTTAGCTCGTTTTGCTTGGTCGCGAACTTGGCCAGGCCCTCGTAATCGCTCTGATCGTGGGCGGCCATCTGCTGGTGGAGTGTGGCCTCGTCGCCAGCGAGCTTCTCAAGTGCACGCTCGATGCGCGCGAGGTTCTTTTCGGCGTCGCGAAGGGCGGCTCCGCTGAGCTTGGGCTGAACCGGTGAGGCACTCAAGCTGGAGGCTGCGGGTGCCGGTTGCGCGGTGCCGGCGGCCGGCTTGGCGGCCTGAGCCTTGCCGGTGGTGAGGCTGTGCTTGCGCAGGCGCAGGTACTCGTCGACACCGCCGGGCAGGTGGCGCAGGCGTCCGTCGCCCATCAGCGCGTACTGCTGGTCTGTCACGCGCTCGAGCAGGTAACGGTCGTGGCTGACCACGATCAGCGTGCCCGGCCAGGTGTCGAGCAGGTCCTCCATGGCAGCGAGGATGTCGGTGTCGAGGTCGTTGGTCGGCTCGTCGAGGATCAGCACGTTTGGCTCGCCGAATAGCAGCCTCAGGAACTGCAGGCGGCGGCGCTGGCCACCCGATAGGTCTTCGATCGGGGTCTGCAGCTGAGCCTGCGTGAAGCCGAGCTGTTCGACCAGCTGACCAACGCTGACCTCTTTCTTGTCGACGATGAAGAAGGCCTTTTCGCGTGCGATCAGGCTGAAGATGCGTTCGCCGTGGAACTCGTCCAGCTCGCGCACCTCCTGGCTGAGAGTCGCGATGTTGACGGTCTTACCAAGCTTGATGCGGCCGGCGTCTGGCAGCAACCCGCCCTGGATCAGGCGCAGAAGCGTTGTCTTGCCGGCGCCGTTGACGCCAACCAGACCGATGCGATCGCCCGGACCTAGGCGCCAGGTTACATCTTTGAGCAGGCTCCGACCCTCGATCGAATAGTCGAGGTTTTCGATGTCGATGACGTCTTTTCCGAGACGCTGAGTGGCCATCTTCGAGAGCCCAACGGCATCGCGCACCGGCGGCTCGTTGGCGATGAGTTCGGCGGCGGCGTCCATTCGGAATTTCGGCTTTGAGGTGCGGGCAGGGGCTCCCCTGCGCAACCAGGCGAGTTCCTTGCGCATCAGGTTCTGACGGCGGGCCTCTGAGGCCGCGGCCGAGCGATCGCGCTCGTTGCGCTGAAGGATGTAGGCGGCATAACCGCCCTCGAACGGCTCGATGATGCCGTCGTGCAGCTCCCAGGTGAGGTTGCAGACCTCGTCGAGGAACCAGCGGTCGTGAGTGACCACGATTAGGCCACCGGCGTTCTTGGCCCAACGGGTCTTGAGGTGCTCCGCAAGCCAGGCCACGCCCTCGATGTCGAGGTGGTTTGTCGGCTCGTCCAGCATGAGCAGGTCGAGGTCTTGCACGAGCAGCTTGGCTAGCGCCACGCGACGGCGCTGACCACCGCTCAACTGACCGACCGGCGATGCCCAGTCGAGGTCGTTCAGCAGGCCGGCGATAACCTCGCGGATGCGCGGATTGCCCGCCCACTCGTGCTCGGGCGTATCCCCGACGACGACCTGCCCGATCGTGAGCGCCTGGTCGAGAGTGTCGGCCTGATCCAGCAGGCCAACGGTGAGGCCGTTACGCACGGTCACGCGGCCGTCATCCGGTTCAATTCGTCGCGCGAGCAGTTTGAGCATCGTCGACTTGCCGTCGCCATTGCGACCAACGATTCCGATGCGATCGCCCTCATTCACGCCGATCGTGATGGCGTCAAAGACCTTCTTGGTCGGGAACTCGAGCGTGACCTGCTCGGCTCCGAGTAGATGCGCCATTAGTTGCCGCCGTTTTCGAGCGATGCACCGGCGGCCGGACCACTGGCAACTACGGCGTATCGGCCAATCTCGGCAAGTTGCGACTGGAAAAATTCGGCACCCTCGCGGTCGACACAAGCGAAGGCGATGGTCGGGCCACTGCCCGAAACGAAGGATGCGTATGCGGTGGCGCGCGGCGCCTCGAAGCGTGCTGGCAGGTCGAGGTCGGCATCGAGTTCGGGCAACTGGTCGAGTGCCGGCAGCTCAAGATCGTTGAAAATGATGGCCTCGAGCGGGGCATCCGAATCTGCGTTGAGCTCGGCCAGGGCCTCGGATTCGGGGGTTGGTGTGGCAATGGTCGCGGGGTCAAACCCCTGCTCTGCGACAAGCTCGTCGAAGCGACGGTATGCGCCAGGCGTGCTGATCGGCTTGTCGTTGGCTAGCAACACGAAGGCGTGCTCGCGTGAAACCTCGATGCCCTCGAGCAGCTCTCCCGCTCCCCTGCCAATCGCGCAGCCGCCGAGCAGGGCGAAAGGCACGTCGGCACCGAGTTGGATGGCCTCGGCAATCAGCTGCTGTGGGCTCAGCCCGGCGCAGTAGAACTCGTTGACGGCAACCATCGCTGCGGCCGCATCGGCCGAACCTCCGCCCATTCCACCGGCAACCGGAATGTTCTTTTCGATCGCGAAGTGCAGCGGCTGTGGGTTGGTGATGCCAGCCAGTCGGGCGACCAACTTGGCAGCGGCAATCACGATGTTTGTTTCGTCGCGCGGCACGCGATCGAGATGCGCCTGCGGAAGCGAACCCGAAACCGATACACCCCACTGGTCGGCTGCGGTCACGGTTACGCGGTCGCGAAGATCGAGCGCCAGATAGACGCTGCAGACGTCGTGGTACCCGTCGGCTCGCAACCCTCCGACACCGAGGAACAGGTTTACCTTGCCCGGCGCAGACGCCGTAACGCTATTTGTTGGTGAGACTCCAGCCATCAGGCACCTAGCCTTGCGGCAACAGATTCGAGCAGGCGCGTCCAGTACGCCTCGACCATTTGGGCATCGCGTTCGGTCTCAAGAAGTTCGTGTGCCACGACCACCGTGACGTATGACGGCTCGTGCTCTACGAAGGTGATCATCGCGCGCGAGGCATCCTCGAATACCACCTGAAAACGCTCATTTTCTTTGCGCAACAGCATGCGCGGCGCTGGGGCCGCCGGCCAGTTCTGCAGGTCGACAAGCACGGTGAACAAGCGAGCCATTTCGACCTTGAAGTCGCGCGAAACCGACGTGGCGAAGAGTCCATTCGGCAGCTCTCGAACGTCGCCGATGCCGCGTGCCGCGATGTAGCTCTCGGCAATGTGTCGGCTCCACCAGTCGTCGAGTTTGGTGTTCGCCTCGAGCCAGCGAGCAATCTCTTCGAAGTCCCAGGCCTGAGCGTGACGCGCATCGAGCAGGCGATACCAGTCCTCGCGCTGAAAGCCCGTTGCCCGCACGACGAGGTGCGCCTCGACCTGCTGCATTACTTGGCCTGCGCGATCTTTACGAAATCGTGCACCGTCAGCTGTTCGCCGCGCTTCTGCGGTTCGATTCCGGCAGTAATCAGGATGCGCTCCGCCTCGGCCGGGCTGCCCGCCCAACCGGCCAGAGCCTGACGCAGGGTCTTGCGCCGCTGCGAGAATGCGGCGTCGACAGCCTCGAACACGGCGAGGCGAAGCGCCTCGTCGCCCAGTGGTTGCTCGCGCTTGGCGAAATAGACCAGCGCGGAATCGACGTTCGGAACCGGCCAGAAGATCGTGCGGCCCACGTTGCCGGCCAGCGCGCGCTCCGCGTACCAGGCCAGCTTCACGCTCGGAACGCCGTAGACCTTCGAGCCGGGGTTGGCGGCCAAGCGATGCGCTACCTCGGCCTGAACCAGCACGAGGCCGGTCTGCAGGCTCGGAAATGTCTCCAGGAAGTGCAGCAGCACGGGGACCGAGATGTTGTAAGGAAGGTTGGCTACGAGTGCGTGTGGAGCCAGCAGTTCACCACTCGCTGATGGTAGTTCGGTCACCTGAAGCGCATCGCCGCGCACGAGAGTGAAGTCGCGACCGATGGCGCGCTTGGCGACCGTCGATTCGAGTTCGCCGGCGAGTTTCGGATCAATCTCGACCGCGACCACGCGTTTGGCAACCTCTAGCAGACCCAGGGTGAGCGAACCGAGGCCGGGCCCGATCTCGACGACGGTCTCGTCGCCAGTCAGCTTTGCCGCCGCGACGATTCGGCGAATCGTGTTCGGGTCGGTGACGAAGTTTTGGCCGAGCTTCTTGGTCGGCATCACGTCGAGCTTCGCGGCGAGTTCACGGATGTCGACTGCGCCTAGCAGCTGCACCTCTGGGGTCGCACTCATGCGGTCATCCCCTCTGCCCACGAGCCATAGACGCGCTCGGTGTTGGCGTTCAGAATGCGAGCCATTTCGTTGACTTCGAGACCCAACTCGGATGCCATGAAGCGCAGAGTGACCGGCACGAGGTATGGCGCGTTTGAGCGACCGCGGAACGGCTCAGGGCTCAAGAATGGCGCGTCGGTCTCGATGAGGATCAGCTCGCGACGGGCTAGCTTGAGCGAGTCGCGCAGGTGCTGATTGCGCTTGATGGTGATGTTGCCCGCGAACGACATGTACCAACCGTGCTCATTGCAGATCTCGGCCAGGTCGGTCTCGCCCGAATAGCAGTGGAAGACGACCTTTTCGGGTGCGCCGACTCGCAACAGAGTCTCGACCACGTCGGCGTGCGCATCGCGGTCGTGAATCATCAGAGCGATGTTGTTGTCTTTAGCAATCTGGATGTGGCGCTCGAAGCTGTGGCGCTGTGCCGCGATCGATTCTTCGCCCTCGGTTCGAAAGAAGTCGAGACCGGTCTCACCGATGGCACGCACGCGCGGCTGGGTCGCGAGCTGTCCGATCACGTCGATGGCGGCATCGAGTTCGGCGCGGGTTTCATAAAGCGGCGCCTCGTTCGGGTGGAGAGCAACGGCAGCAAGCACGCGCGGTTCGCGAGCCGCGAAGCCCGCCGACCAGACTGAACTCTCGAGTGTCACGCCCACCTGAACGACACCCTTCATGCCGACGCCGCTCGCCAAATCAAGGTTTGCGATCGGATCCATCGGCGTCTCGGCATCGTCGAAAGCGAATTCGAGGTGGCAGTGGTTGTCGTAGACACCGATCTCGAGCGGTTCGGGCACCGGGGCGTAGTTCATCGGGCGCTTTTCGAGGTCTTCGCCACCGGCCGACTTGTTGCGCACGAAGGCTTCAGCACCGGCAGCGGCAAGCTGCTCGCTAGCGCACATCGAGGGCTATTCCTGCTCGACGCGAGGGAAGAGGATCTCGAGCGCGTGAATCTGAACTCCAGGCTTGAGAGCGCCAAAAACACCGGCGGATGCGATGCTCTGCTCGCTCAGGTCGCCCAGCGAGTCCTGACCGACCGCCGCCCAAAGCTTGGCGGTGGCTTTTGGAATTACCGGCGCCAGCAGGATTGCGAGCGAACGCAGGCCGTCGGCGATCACGTACATGACGGTGCCGAGTCGCTCACGGTTGGCGTCATCCTTGGCCAAAGCCCATGGCTCCTGCACGGTGATGTAGTTGTTGAGCTCGTCGACCAGGGTCCAGATCGAGGCGATGGCGTCGTGGATTGCGATCTCCTCGATCGCGGCATCGGCATCCGCTGCCGCCTTGGCAGCCACGGCAAGCACGCCACGGTCGACATCGGTCAGGTCGCCGGCAGCAGGCAATACGCCGTCGAAGTATTTGTTGATCATCGCGATGGTGCGCGAGGCAAGGTTGCCGAAGCCGTTGGCTAGTTCGGCGTGGTAACGGGCCGAGAGGTCCTCCCACGAGAACGAGCCGTCCTGGCCAAAGCTGATGGCCTTCATGAAGTAATAGCGGAAGGCGTCTGAGCCCCAGGTGTCGGTGATCTGGCTCGGTGCGATACCCGTGAGCTTTGACTTCGACATCTTCTCGCCGCCGACCAGCAGCCAGCCGTGACCGAAGACACGCTTCGCAGGCTCGAGACCAGCGGCCAAAAGCATCGCCGGCCAAATTACGGCGTGGAAACGCAGGATGTCTTTGCCGACGACCTGGACCGATGCCGGCCAAAGTGCCTTGAAGCGCTCCTGAAGTTCGGCGTCATCCGAGCCATAGCCAATCGCGGTGATGTAGTTGAGCAGCGCGTCGAACCACACATAAGTGATGTGGCTGTCGTCCCAAGGAATATCGATTCCCCAGTCGAACTTTTCCTTCGAGCGCGAGATCGAGAGGTCTTCGAGACCGCGACGAACGAACGAGATGACCTCGTTGCGGGCCGACTCGGGCTGGATGAAGGTTGGGTTTGCCTCGTAGTAGTCGAGCAGCACCTGCTCGAACTCGCTCAGCTTGAAGAAGTAGTTGGTTTCGGCAAGTTTTTCGACCGGCTTCGAGTGGATCGCGCAGACGTCTTGCCCCTCGAAGGCACCCTCGCCAGGCAGGATGTCGCCCTCGGTCTTGTATTCCTCGCAGCCGACGCAGTAGTTGCCCTCGTACTCACCGCGGTAGATGAAGCCGGTGTCGTAGAGGTGCTGCAGGAACTTCTGAACGTTGGCCTCGTGACGAGGTTCGGTGGTGCGAATGAAGTCCTGGTTGTCAATGTCGATGGTGTCGAGCAGTGGCAGCCAAGCATCGGCAACAAGCTTGTCGGCCCAGGCCTTAGGGCTGGTGTCGTTTGCGGCTGCGGTGCGCAGAATCTTTTCGCCGTGCTCATCGGTGCCGGTCAGCATGAAGGCGTTCTCGCCGCGCTGACGGTGCCAACGGGTCAGAACGTCGGTAGCGACCTCGGTGTAGGCGTGACCAATGTGCGGGGCGTCGTTGACGTAGAAGATAGGCGTCGTGGCATAGAAGGACGCACCGCTGTTTTTTGGCATGTGACTAGTTTAACGAGCGTCGCGCGTGCGCGCCTCGAGCGTGAGCGAATACAGCTCGCTCTTGCTGACACCATTTGCCGCAGCGATCTCGGCAACGGCCTGCTTCAACCCGGTTCCGAGTGCAGCCAGCGCGATCACCTGGTCGACTAGAGAGCCGGCCTCAACCGTGCGCTGCTCACCACCCGCGATCACCAAAACCATCTCGCCCTTCGGCTCGGTCTTGGCCCACTCGATCAAATGCGCGAGTGTTCCGCGTTCGGTGTGCTCGAACTTCTTGGTGAGCTCGCGACTGACGGTGGCACGCCGATCAGCGCCGAGCTGCGAAGCGGCGTCCTCAAGCGATTCGAGGATGCGGTGTGGCGATTCGAAGAACACCATCGTGCGAGTCTCGGTTGCCAGTGCGGCGAAGGCCTTGCGTCGATCGCCGCCCTTGCGCGGCAGGAAGCCCTCGAAGGTGAATCGGTCGGTCGGTAGCCCGCTCACGGCGAGCGCGCTCAAGACCGCCGATGGACCGGGGATTATGGTGACCTCGACGCCCGCCTCGACGGCGGCGCGAACGAGCTGAAAGCCCGGGTCGCTAACGGTCGGCATTCCAGCATCGCTGACCACCAGCACGTCGTTCTCGGCCGCGATCTCGACCAATTGACCTATGCGTTCGGATTCGTTGTGCTCGTGCAGGCTGAAGAGCTTGGCGTTGTGGCGGATGCCGAGGGCGTGCACGAGGTTTAGCAGCGAGCGGGTGTCCTCGGCTGCGATGAACTCGCAGCTCTGTAGGTGCTCAATCAGGCGCGGCGATGCATCGGAAAGGTTTCCGATCGGGGTGGCAGCCAAAATAAGCACGCTCCATTGTCGCAGGCGACACCGAGACCCGCTCGCTGAGGCGAGAAAACTAGACTGAACCCGTGATTGCTTGGCTCGACAGACTGCGCGCAACCGATTCCGGTCGCCTGCTGTTCGAGCGCGTCTCGCCCTGGCTCGTCATCGCCCTCGCTGCCTTCTTGCGACTGGTCAATCTGGGTAACCCGCAGCGCCTAGTCTTCGACGAGACCTACTACGTCAAGGACGCCTGGTCACTCTGGAACACCGGCGCCGAGCGTTCGTGGCCCGGCGACTACAACGGCAGCTTCGAGGCCGGCGACATCAACGGCTTCAACGCCGACCCAAGCTTCGTGGTGCACCCGCCGCTGGGAAAGTGGCTGATCGGCCTGGGCATGTGGCTCGGCGGCGGCGAATCGGCAGCCAGTTGGCGCATAGCCGTCGCGATCCTCGGCACGGCCACCGTTGGTCTGGTCTTCGTGGTCGGCAAGCGCGTGCTTCGTTCGCACACCTGGGCGTTGCTAGCCGCGTTCTTCATGGCCATCGAGGGACAGGCCATCGTGATGTCGCGCGTCGCTCTGCTCGACGGAATCCTCGCCTTCTTCGTGCTGCTTGCCTTCTGGTTCCTGCTCATCGATCGAGATCGAGCTGCCGAACGAATCGCGGCGAGCGCTGCGGCCGGCTTCGAGGCCGGCGTCACCTGGGCTCGCCCCTGGCTGCTGGCAACCGGCCTGGCCCTGGGCTGCGCCACCGCGGTCAAGTGGTCTGGCGCTTACTTCATCGCCGTCTTCGGCCTCTACGCCTTCGGAGCGGAACTCTTTGATCGCCTGCGCGCGAGTCGCGAAGCCGAAGAGAAGCACGACTGGACAATCACCAGCATCGCTCAGGGTGCCATCGACTTCTTGTTGCTAGTGCCCGTAGCGCTGGGCGCATACCTGTTCTCTTGGCTCGGTTGGTTCGTCTCGAAGACGGGCTACGACTACACGTCACACGAAAACCCCCTACTGGCTCTCTGGCAGTACCACAAGGATGCCTACGGCTTTCACATCGGCCTTCGCGTACCGCACAACTATCAGGCCAACCCGCTGACCTGGCTGTTCATGCAGCGGCCCACCTCGATGTTCTACGAGGGCAACGGCGAGGGCGAAAACGGCTGCGGCCTGCCTAGCGGTTGCGCGAGCGCTATCGACCCCGTTCCGAATCCGCTGATTTGGTACGCCGCCGTGGCAGCCCTGCTGTGGATCGCCTACCGTTGGGTGCTCGACCGCGATCGCACCAAGGGACTGATCCTCTTGGGCGTTGCAGCGGGCTACCTACCGTGGATGTTCTACCTCAACCGCACGGTCTTCGAGTTCTACACGATCGCGTTCGAACCCTGGTTGATGCTGGCCCTCGCATACGCACTCAAGCACTGGGTGGGCTCGCGTAAGCCCGAGCGACGTGCTTCGGCACGAATCGCGGTCGGCTACTTTGCGGCGGCGGGTTTGGCTCTGGCCGTGTTCTTCCTGCCGGTCTGGATCGGCACCACGATTCCGCACTGGTACTGGCAAGTTCACATGTGGCTACCGAGCTGGATTTAGCCGTCTAGGCTGGACTGACAATGGCAAGTTACTCCGCAGTGTTGCGCGCGCCGGGCATGACCCGCGTGATTTTGTCGCAGCTGATTGCCCGCTTCCCATTCGGCATGATGACCCTCGGTTTCGTCATGCACATCGAGCAAATGCACGAGTCGTATGCCATCGCCGGCATCGCGCTCGGCGCCGAAACCATTGGTGCCGCGATCTCAGGCCCGCTGCTCGGTCGCTGGCTAGGCAAGTACGGACCAAAGCGCCTACTCATCTCGAGTGCCGCCTTCGGTGCTATTTGCATGGCCGTGATGGCGCTGTTCTGGCTGCCGCCCATCGTTATCGTGATTCTTGCCACGCTCGTTGGCCTCTCCAGCCCGCCGATTCAGTCGGCCACGCGAACCGTCTACCCAACGCTGGTCAAAAAGAAAGACCTTGAAACCGTGTACGCGCTCGACGCGACCGCGCAAGAGATCATCTGGGTTGTTGGGCCCGTGCTAGCCGCGTTCATCGCTTCGACCGCTGGCACAGCCGTCGTGGTGATCATCATGGCTATCGTGCAGATCCTCGGCACCACCTGGTTCTCGCTGAACAAGGAAATCGCTGGCCTCAAGATGCCTCGCGCAGAGGGCAAGGTCGGAAACGTCCTGAAGGTGGAGCGCGTCTACGTCAATGCCATCATCGGCTTGCTCATGGTTGGTTCGTTCAGCGGCATCGAGGTCGGCGCAGTTGCGATCCTTCCGAAGGCCGATGCCGGGTTAGCCCTGGCGGCGCTCTCCGTCGGCTCGATCCTGGGTGGCCTCGTGATCGCGAACCGCTTCAAGGGTGAAGGCGCACTCGTTTACTTCTTGACACTGATCGTCGTCGGCTACGCGGCAGCTTTCATCAACCCGACCAACGCATACTGGCTCGGCGCATCGTTCTTCATCGCCGGCCTTGGCATCGCTCCAGCGTTCGGGCGACTGGCCTCGATGGTCGCAAACCACATTCCAATCAACCAGGCCGCCGAGGCTTATGGCTGGATCAACACCGGCCAGCTGGTGGGCTATTCGGCCGCGGCAGCAATCGCCGGCATTGCCATCGACACGGTCAGCGCTGTTTCTGCGCTGCTGGTTGCGCTTATCTTTGGAATCGGTGCCGCTTTCGTGGCGCTGATCACGCAACGTAACTCGAAAGGCTAGGCCATGGGCGTCTACGCGGTCACCTACAGCTACCCCGCCGACAGCGAAGACCTCGCTCTGATTCGCCCAGCCCACCGCGCTTGGCTCGCCGAACAGCTCGAGGCCGGTCGCCTGCTTGCCAGCGGCCCGATGGTCGACACACCGAGCGCACTGTTGATCTGGCGCGCGGATTCGGTCGAAGCCCTGTCGAACCTGCTGAACGACGACCCATTCGACATCGCGGGAGTTATTCTCGAGCGAACCATCGCCGAGTGGAACCCAGTATTCGGACCATGGAACTAGGAGAAAACATGTCATTCACCCCAGACCAGAACCCAGGCATCCCGCTGAACAACGGACAGGTCATGCCGCAACTCGGACTCGGCGTTTACAAGGTGCAGCAGGACATCGCCGTCGACCTGGTACGCACCGCACTCGACGCGGGCTACCGCCGAATCGACACCGCAGCTCTATACGACAACGAGGCCGAGGTCGGTGCCGGCATTCGTCGAAGCGGCTACAACCGCGAAGACATCTTCGTCACCACGAAGATCTGGAACGACCGACAGGGCTACGACAACGCGATTGAGGCGATCGACGAGAGCCTGCAGCGCCTGAACATCGACTACGTAGACATGCTGCTGATCCACTGGCCTTGCCCACAAAAGGACCTCTTCGTCGAGACCTGGCAGGCATTCCAGGACGCACAGGCGAATGGCAAGATTCGCGGCATCGGCGTCTCAAACTTCAAGCCGGCACACCTAGACAAGCTCCTCGCCGCCGGCGGAACCGTTCCCGCGATAAACCAGGTCGAGATGCACCCGTGGCTCCAGCAGGCTGAACTGCGCGCCTACGACGAAGCCAAGGGCATCAAGACCGAAGCCTGGTCGCCGCTCGCACGCGGACGCTTTGAATCGGACGCGCTTTCCGCCATCGCCGCCAAGTACGGCAAGTCGGTTGCTCAGGTCGTCATCCGCTGGCACATCGAGGTTGGCAATCTTGTCATTCCAAAGTCTTCGAACCCTGACCGCTTGGCCGAGAACATCGACGTATTCGACTTTGCGTTAGATGCAGGTGACATGCAGGCGATGACTGCGCTCGACGGCGGTGGCCGCGTCGGCCCAGACCCAGACGACCTCAACTAGGCGGAAGTTTTTGCCCACCATTCGCGGTTAGAAATGGCGCGGCGCGGCACAAAACGCGCGTGAAAGGTGGTCGGCAATGCGAATTCTCGTTTCGGGTGCCTCCGGTTTAATTGGATCGGCTTTCGCCGAGCACATGCGCACCAAGGGGCATACGGTTGTGGCCCTAGTGCGTCGAGAAGCTAAGAACTCCGACGAGATCAGCTGGGCGCCTGGTCGCGAACCACTGCAGGCCGGCGTGGTCGACACATTCGATGCGGTCGTAAACCTAGCGGGCGCTACCACAGGCAAACTTCCTTGGACCAAGAAGTACATGCGCGAGCTCATCGATTCACGCATCGACAGCACTCGAACCTTGGTCGAGGCGATGCGGTCGGCGAACCAAAGGCCCAAGGTTTTCGTTAGCGGAAGCGCATCTGGCTTCTATGGCGACACGGGAACCGCCAACGCTAAAGAGACCGACCCAAAGGGCACCGGTTTTCTCAGCGATCTAGCTGCCCAGTGGGAACAGATGGCCTACACCGCGCCTAGCGATGTACGCGTAGTCACGATTCGCACGACCATGGTCATGTCTCGCAAGAAGGGCGCACTAGGTCGCATGCTGCCGCTGTTGCGGATGGGTGTAGGCGGTCGACTTGGCTCGGGCAAGCAGTGGTGGGCGTTCATCAGCCTCGTCGATGAGGTGCGAGCCATCGAACACCTAATCGAGACGCCATCGGCGAGCGGGGCTTTCAACCTGACCGCACCCGAAGCGGCAACCTGCGAAGAGTTGGTGAGCAGTCTGGGCAAGGCCCTGGGTCGCCCAACGATCCTGCCGGTGCCGGCATTTGCGCTTCGCCTGGCTTTTGGCTTGGGGGCTGACGAACTACTGCTGTGCAACCAAAAACTGGACGCCGGCAAGCTCGTCGCCAGCGGCTTCGAGTTCACACATCCAACTCTTGACGCCGCTTCGCGCTGGTCGGTCGGTCGCGACTAGGGCCTGTCGGTTAAAAGTAAATCCCGCTCGAGGTGAGCGGGATTTACTTTTGTGAAACCGATTACTTCTTTGGTGCTGCCTTCTTGGCAGCTGGCTTCTTAGCCGCAGGCTTTGCAGCAGCCTTAGGGGCAGCCTTAGGGGCAGCCTTAGGGGCAGCCTTAGGGGCAGCCTTCTTAGCAGCTGGCTTTGCAGCTGGCTTTGCAGCTGCCTTTGGAGCGGCCTTCTTGGCGGCAGGCTTAGCGGCAGCCTTAGGGGCAGCCGTCTTAGCAGCTGGCTTCTTAGCCGCTGGCTTTGCAGCAGCCTTAGTTACGACCTTCTCGGCAGCGTCAGCGGCCTTGGTGATGGTCTTGGTTGCAGCCTTGACCGACTTGGTTGCGCCCTTGCTTACGCCGGCAACGCTCTTCTCTGCCTTGGCGGCAGCGGTCTTGGTTGCGGCAACAGCCTTCTTGACGGCTGGCTTTGCGGCCTTAGCAGCCTGCTTTACAGCTGGCTCAATTACTTCTTCTTTAACGTCTTCGGCGAGGTCCTCTACGGCCTTCGCGAGTGGCTTCGCGTTCTTCTTTGCGATGCGCTTGATGTTGTCCAGAATGCCCACGGTGAATTTTCTCCTGATTGTTTTTGGCTTGGGAACTACCTGCGTTAAGCCTAACGGCAGGCTTTCGTAATTAGCAGGAAATGTGCTCTGTTGCGAATGCTTACGCAGACCGATTGGAGGCCGGTATTAGCCAACTTGGCGACGGCGCTCGAGAATCGAGTCGATGTCGAGCTCGGGAGCGGCAACCGCTGATGCGGTCTCGATCGAGACGACCTCGGCGAACGAGGTCTCGACGATGGTTCCGATGTTGCTCTTCGGAGCCGGCAACTCAGTCGCAGTCCATGCCCGAGGATTGATTGGCTCAGCACCCAGCTCAGCCTCCGACGCGGCGACGCGCGTCGAGTAGTGCAGCGCGTTGAGCGCGTTTCCGCGTTGGGCCAACGACGAGTCGAGTGCGGCCGCCAGGCGATCGCCAACGGCACGAAGCCCCCAAGTGCTCAGCACCATTGCGGCGACAGCGCCAACGATGCCAAACCAGTACGTCGCCGAGGTTGCAAGAAGTGAAATCGATGCCACAGCACCCAGCATCGCGGCAACGAGGACCGTAACGAGTGCGCGGCGAAGAGCACGAAGTCTGAAGATTTGCGCGGCAACAGTGTGTGCACGACCAGAAACGCGGATGCGCGGTGCGGCCGAAGCCGTCTCTTGAACGACGAGGTGCTCGCGCTTCTCGCGGTGGAGGTTGGCACGAACTTCGGATCGCAACTGACGAGAAACCTGACGCATCTCGCCACGCTCAGCCGAGGATTCCGAGCTGCGCTGGAACCAGGCCGGCACGAAAACGAGCAACCAGAGCGCAACAATGATTGCGAGCATTAGTCCCGATCCGGCGAAGTTCATATATCAAAGATATGAGACGCGTTTAATTGCGGTCGGGATTTAATTCGGCGTGTTTAATATCTTCGCGATATCGAACATATATCGATTAGATATCGGTGGCCTCAAACGGGTAAGCAATTTCGGCTATCTGCCCCGCGGAATACTTGCGCATCAGCCCCGCATCAGCCTCGTCAGACAAGATCGCAAACGAGTAGTGATCGCGCCAATCACCGTTGATGTGAATGTAGCCGCGCTTGGTTCCCTCATACCTAAACCCAAGCTTCTTCACGACGCGAAGCGAGGCAGCATTCTCGGGACGAACATCGATTTGCACTCGGTGCAGACCAACTACTGCAAACAGGTAATCGGTTGTCAGGGCCACCGCGGTCGGCGTCACTCCCCTGCCCGCAAACTCCGGCGCAATCCAGTAGCCGAGCATCGCACCCGAAACCGAGCCATACAAAATGTTCGCGACATTCAGCTGACCCGCCATCTGACCATCAACCTCGATGATGAGCGGAAGCCCTTGCCCCGAAGCGGCTTGGCGAAGCAAACCCTTGACCATCGCCTTGATGTCGAAGCTAATCGGCCCATTGGGATTGGTGGCCTCCCACGGTCGCAACCAGGCGCGATTGCCCAGGATGAGACGAGCAAGTTCGCGGTGATCGCCGCGGCGCAGCGGCCGCACCCGGACATCGCCGTGAACAAGTTCGAAGCTCGACATGCTGGCAAGATTAGTCGCATGTTGGATTCGGAGTTGGCAAACGCCAAGCAGTCGCTGCGCAAGGAGCTTCAGGCCCGGCGTGCGAATCTAGGTTTCGCCCCGGAGCCTGCCGAGGGAATCATGCGCAATCTTGCCGAACTCTGCAGCGCACGCGGTTCGCGTCGAGTGGCCTGCTACCTGTCGTTTGGCAGCGAGCCAGACACCGAGCTCTTCATCGATTGGGCAATGGATGCGGGACTCGAGGTTCTGCTACCCGTCGCAAACACCGATGGCACCCTGCACTGGGTGGTCTTCGAAGGCGAAACCCAGACCGGAATATTTGGCTTCGCCGAACCGGTAGGTGCTGTCACAGATTTGTCTGGCGTCGACCTAGTCATTGCGCCCGCCCTCGCGGTTGACCAACTAGGCAACCGTCTTGGCAAGGGCAAGGGTTACTACGACCGAGCTCTGGCCGACGATGACATTCCGGTTGTCGCGGTTGTCTATGACGACGAATTGCTCGAGTCGATCCCCGTCGAGGCCCACGATCGACCCGTGCACGCCGTAGTGACGCCGAGTCAGCTCGTGATTTTCTAAAATAGAGACATGCCTACATACTCATACGCCTGCAAGAAGTGCGACCACGCCTTTGACATCCAGCAGTCGTTCAGCGAAGAGTCGCTCAAGGAGTGCCCAAAGTGTGGCGGCGAATTGCGCAAGGTTTTCGGTCAGGTTGGCGTGACCTTTAAGGGCAGTGGCTTTTATCGCACCGATTCGGCTGGGCCGGGCGCATCGAGCAAGAAGCTCGACTAACCCCAGTGCGGTGGCTTATCGCCGATTAGGCGCTGGTCGTTGCCCGAATCTGGTCGCCCCGAACGGTGATCACCCCAGGCCAAGTCGGTGTCCTCGAACGCGGTTTCGTCGCGGCGATCCACAATTGCCGCGCGATTAACCTGAATGCCCATCGACTCGGCTATGCGATTAGCAACGGCCTGCGGGTCGGCAAATAGCTCAAAGCTGTGCACGCGAACGTAGCGCCATCCGAGCGCTGTCAACAGAGCTGGGCGAAGACGAAGTCGCTCTGAATACGAGTCGCCGCGAAGCGCCCAGTCTGGCTCAATCACGACAGCGGTCTTCGCATAACTGCAAACCAGAGGTAAGCGTTCGGCGTATGCGCCGTTGACGCGTACACCCAGTTTTTGCAGGCGAAGCGCTAGGTCAACGAGCATCGGATCGCGGTCGAACTCGCTTGTTGGCGCTGCAGAGCCGGTAGCCGCGGCTAGCAGGTCGCGAAGCAACAGTGCACCGTTCTTGAGCTTGTCGGCATCCATCGTGTTGGCATCGAAACACGAGACGATCGTGATCTCGCGGCGACTGCTGACCAGAACGTTCGCGAGGTAGCGACGCGATTCAGGCAGCTGCAGCTGGCCGAGGTTCGAGAGCAACGCGCCGTGCTCGGTGAGACCGAAACCTACCGAGAACACCACGCGATCAGCTATGCGGTGGGTCAGCTCGGCCATGGCCATAACCTCAAAGCGCTCGCGACCGTGACCTTCAAAGAACATCGCGAGTTCAGCCGAACGAGCGATTGCCGACTGCACGGCCTCGCGCACTCGCTCTGCGTGCTTTGCGCTTGCCGTTGAAACCAGCAGCGAGTCTTGCGGGTGCCACTTGGCGTGGTGAATCACGAGCTCGACACAGCGCGCGACCTCGGCATCGAGACTCTCGGTCGCACCTTCGACCTGCGAGTTGGCGCGATTGCCCTGGTGAACCAGGTCGAGGATTATCGGCTGCTCGCCCAAGAACTCGGTGGCAGTCGGTTCGAACACGATGCGGTTTTGATAGAACTCGCGGTTGATCAGGCCACCCAACGCCTGCCCCGTGGTTCGCCACGAGTGACGCATTGTTTCGACTCCAAACGAGTCGCCAACCTGACGGAAAATCGATGGTGCGCCGAGTTCGCGCTCGGCCGGCAGACCTGCTGCAACGAGCGAAGGGATGAACTCGAAGCCATCCGGACCCGCGATAGCCTCGTCGCCCCAGGCAACCACCTGGCGCACGCGCGTCAGAGCAGCGAGGTTTTCGGCGACCGTTGTTCCGGCGGCGTCGAGGACGAAGAGGCAGTCGAACTTATCGGTTGCCGGCAGAACCTGAGCCAGCTCAAAGGGGGAAGCCAGAACCGCGGTGGCGAGGTGTGGCCAAACCGAAGGGGCGGCGGCAGCGAGCTCGTGCATGGTCGCGTGCCCCGAACGAAGCACCGCCTTCAGAGCCTCGGCTTCGAGCGCGTTCTCGGCAATGGCTGCCTGCCAGCGCTTGGCTAGTTGGCCCGCGACGATCGAGGAGCCCGAGGCGGTGAGTGACGCATCCATGGTTCTGAATTCCGACTCGAGTCGAGCAAGTTCCGAAGAGCTGTAGCTGAGCAACTGAGGGTTCTTCGACACCAGGTATTCGAGCGCGCTCGACCACCAGGCCTGTTCGAGTTCCTGAGCCAGGTGCTCACGCGCAACCTTGATGCGAGCGAGGTCGCGCAGCAGGCGACCGAGACCAAGTGAGCGAAGGCGGTCGGTGACCTGAAGCCGGTCGCCCAGGTTGGCCAACGCGTCCGAGTCGCCGGCAAGCGATTCGAGCTTTCGCTCCAGAATCTCGAGCGGCAGCTTGGTGAGCGGCGGTTCGGTCGACTCCGGGTCGAGGTGCTGCTGAATGTGCTCGAGGTCGGACACGAACGATTGGTAGGCAACCTGCGCATCCGCAATGCCCAGTGGAACCTGCGGCGGTGTCGGGACGGTGCAGAAGCGCTGCCAGTCTTCGCGTTGAATTGAGATGGCACGCAAGGCCGCGTTCATGTCTGGCACGCTCATGCCAGGGCGAAGATATTCCTTCGCGAGCTTCTTCAGGCGTCGTCGGTTGCCGCCCGACATCCGACCCTGAGGTTCATAGGCCTCGAACTCGCTTTGCTCCGGCTTGCGCGAACCGGTCGCGATGATGAGTTCGGTCAGCGGGCGATCGAACACCACCGGCTGGAAGCGGTCGAGCGTCTCACGCAGACCCACGAACAGACGCAGGTAACGCCCCCAGTCTTCGACGCTGGCCGCCGGCGCAAAGTTGACGCCTTTGGTGAATGCGGCCAGCTGCTGGCTGAGCTTCGGGAATGACTCGTCGCGCAGGCGACGCGCGACCGAAAGGGCCTGAGTTACCTGTTCGGCGTTCGAGAACTGAGCCTGGAACCAAGCTGTATCCGCAGGGCCGTAAGCGAATTCGCCGAGTTCGTATGCCTTCTGCAGCAGTTCGAGCGCTTCGCTGCGGTCGAGCAGCGCGACCAGTTGATCGCGATCGAGTCGGGCACTGTTAGTCGGCGCGTTTGGCATGAGGCTGAGTTCGCTGAGCTTTGCCAGTGCCTCGGCAACCGAAACCTGCAGTTTGTCGTTTGGCTGGTTGAGCGTCTCAAAGTAAGAGTCGATGGATGCGGTTGCCGCCGCTAGCTGCTCGAGCTGCTCGCCTCGTGCCGCGCCAACCTCTGCCTCGCGCGCACCGGCCTTCTCGTTGCGCGAGATGGCGGCGATCGAGTCGATCCAGGCGCTGGTCGAGCGCACGGCGAGCCCGTTTAGCCCAACCGCTGCGAGGCGATCGGCCAGCTCGTGCAGGGTCTGACGGCGCGGGGCGACGAGCAGAACTCGCTTGCCGGCATTGGTCATCGCAGCCAGCGAGTTTACGACGGTCTGGGTGTAGCCCGAGCCCGGGAGGGTCTCGACGGCAAAGCTCTCGCCGGCGACCGCGCGCGCGACAATGCGGCGCTGCGTTGAATCGGCATCCGCGACAAGGACGGCGTCTGGGAGCGGCAGGCTGCTGCTCGCAATCTCGGCGACACCGGCCAGCACCCTAAGCGGCTCTGTTTCGTTCGGCTTGTTTGCCAGCACCAAAGCACTCACTGCTGTACTGAAGTTACCCAGCACGAGCATCGACTCGACGCGGGCGTTCAGGCGCCCCGAGACAACCGTGTTGAGGTAGCCGATCAGGTCGGCCGGCATCAGGTCGGTCACAAGACTCTGGCGGTGCAGCAGCTCGGCAGGGTTCAACTGGATGCCGGCGTGCTTCTGCAACGCGTCGATCAAGGCTGGGTTTACCTCGGGTTCGCGAATCAACGTCAACTCGAAGTCATCCACTCCGCGGGCAATGACGCGCACTGGCCAAAGCATGATCGGCAGCTGCAGGTCGAAGCCGGATGCGGTCAGGTCTAGCAGGCCACCGGCAGCGTGGATCGTCTCGAGACCGAAGTGCTCGCCCAGGCGCTCACCCTTGTTCTTGATTACTCGCACCGCTGAAAGGGCCGAAGCGAAGGCGGCGGGGTCGCGCACCAGGTTCGAAAGAGGAGTTGGTCGGCCGGAAAGAAACTGGGTCTGACCCGTCGGGTGCACTCGCTCAAGGTCGAGTTGCACCAGCTCGTTGCGCTCGAAGTTTAGGACCGGATTGTGGCCACCAATCGCAGCAATTTGGTTGAGCCAGTCCTGCCATTGCTCGGCCGAAATCTTCGACGCAGAATCGTGTTGCTCAACCATGAAATAACCCTAACTTTGGGCGGTCGCAGAGCCGTTTAGACTTGCTCGAGCAACTAAAAATTCGGCTCCGTAGCTCAGTGGATAGAGCAGAGGTTTCCTAAACCTTGTGTCGTAGGTTCGATTCCTATCGGGGCCACAAGCCGCCTAAGCGGCAGCGTCGTAGGCCAAAAACTCATCCCACTCTGGTTCGAGGCGTTCGGCGCCACGGATGCTCCATGCCAAGCCTTGCGGCATACGCGGCGAAAACGGCAACTGCCAGCCAATCTCATCGAGGGTCTTATCGCTCTTCTTGTTATTGCACTTGAGGCAGCATGCGACGAGGTTTTCCCAGGTGTCACGGCCACCGCGCGAGCGTGGCTGAACGTGATCGATGGTGGTGGCCGAACGCTGGCAATAAGCGCAACGATGACCGTCGCGACGAAGCACTCCTCTGCGCGACACCGGAATCATGCGACTCGACGGGATACGCACGTAGCGTTGCAACAAGATCACCGATGGCAGTGCGAACTCAGAGCTGGCGCTGTGCACCAGCTGTTCTCCGGTAGCCGCCAAGACCGTGGCCTTGTGATTCAGCACGAGCATCAGGGCTCGCTTGAATGAAACGACCGCGAGTGGCTCGTACCCGGCGTTCAATACCAGTGTGCGCATATCATTCCTCTCGATAGGCCCGAACGGCTTTCGGGCATTTCGTAGGCACTCGCGAATCGGTTGAGCCAGATGCAAAAAACGCGCCACCGCAATGGTGACGCGTCAGAATGCTGGCCCTAGGCAGGATTGTTGGGGGCAATGTTGCAGCGCAAACACATGCTTGGCAGGCATGTTCTTGCGAGACATCGCACCCTCCGGATTCGAATCGGTTGTACCTGAGTTCAGGTTATGCGCGCCTGGAACGCTACAAGCGACAAGCGTTCGGGCGTGTTGGTGAAGTTTGGATTACGAATTACTGCTGAAACAGACGCACGTAGTGCACGCGCGTGGTGAAGATCGGAGCGAGCTTCACTGTGTCACCAGGACGAGGCGAGTGATAGAAATTGCCGTTGCCGGCGTAGATGCCGTCGTGACTTAGGTCGTCGAACACGACCAGGTCGCCAGGCAGCGCGTCCTTCTCGGCGATCAGCTTGCCCAGACGGTTTTGTCCGTGCACCGAGTGCGGCAGGGCCACACCGAACTGCGAGAAGATGTACGCCACGTAACCCGAGCAGTCGAAGCCAGCTGGGGTCATGCCGCCGAACACGTAAGGCGTGCCGACATACTTGGCGGCGACCTCGAGCACCTTCGATGCGCTGATGTTCTTGTAAATCGGGTTGGCGAGGTAGTCCTCGGCGGTCAAACCGGTATAGCTGCGCACGCCGTTCAGGATTTCCTGACGCTGGATCTCAGCGGCATCGGTCGACGAGTAAGTGCCTCGCGAAACCTTGAAGGTGTTCACTGCCGAGACGACCAGCTGCTGGTACTGCTCGCTCTTCGCGTACAGAGCCGGGTTGGTAGTGGTGAAACCGACCATCGATGAGACCGAAGGGTTGTACGCGTATGCCGGCAGCGCGAACGATGCGACGACTCCGAGCGAAGCCAGGAAGCCGAAGCCGGTCAGAATCTTACGACGGCCGGGTGAAGCGCCGACCTTCTGGCGAACAATGAAGCGACCCGAAGTCTTGCCCTGTTTGGCCTGTTCATGAGCCAGACGCAGGCGTTCGGCACGATCGAGCTTGGCCTGCTTTCGGGCAAGGCGGCGCGAGGCGCGCGCTTGACGAGCGCGTTCCGCTTCACGAACCGATCGGCGACTGCGCACCTCGAACTCTTCCAACAGGTTGAGTTCAACGTCGGCGCGGTGTCGTCCGTTGCCTTTTTGGGCCAATAGAAACCTCCAGTAGCGAACTCTGCTGAGCTCGATCGCGCGGTCCAAGGTTTACCTGCGCGACCCCGCAAGTCTACCAAATGAGCAAATTTGGGGTCGGTTCGACGACTTTTTGGGCGTAATCTTCAGCGAATTTTCAGGGGCTAATCGGCCGCGACGAACAGCTGAGCCGCTTCATCGCGCGTGATGCGAACCTCGCCACTCGAACCCACCAGCGTCACAGCCGAGTCGGCGTATTCGATTCGAAGAGTTGCACCTGGCACCAGGTTCGCCGCGCGAAGCTGAGCCAAGAGCTCGGCGTCCACCTGTACCTGTTCGCTTAGACGTACCAGGGTGAGTTGACCTTGCTGAGCGATGGCCTCGGGCAGGTCGGCGAGCGATACTACGGCCGGTGCACTGACCGGTTTGGTGTAGCCGAGTTCGGCAAGACCGGGAATCGGGTTGCCATAAGGCGAAACGTCTTTGATTTCAACGAGCTCGAGGATGCGCTGCTCGACACGGTCGCTCATGACGTGCTCCCAGCGGCAAGCCTCCTCGTGGATGTACTCCCACTCGAGGCCGATCACGTCGGCCAGCAGGCGCTCCGCGAGGCGGTGTTTGCGCATGACTGCGACGGCCTCGGTACGGCCCGCAGGGGTCAGTTCGAGGTGGCGATCGTCGCTGACAATCAAAAGACCGAGGCGCTCCATGCGGGCGCAGGTCTGCGAAACGGTCGGGCCCGATTGCTCGAGACGTTCGGCGATGCGCGCACGCATCGGCACCTGCCCCTCCTCCTCGAGTTCGAGGATGGTGCGCAGGTACATCTCAACTGTGTCGATTAGGTCCGCGGTCATAACCCTCCTATTCTCGCGAATAAACTTAACTCCATGCCTGAAATCATCATTCCTGCCGACTTTTTGCCTGTTGACGGTCGCTTCGGCTGTGGCCCATCGCGTGTTCGTGCCGCCCAGATTGCAGCGCTGGCCACCGAGGGAGCCAAGCTCATCGGCACTTCACACCGCCAGGCGCCGGTCAAGAACCTGGTCAAGCGCGTGCAGGAAGGGCTGATGGACCTGTTCCACAACCCAGAGGGTTACGAGATCGTGCTCGGCAACGGTGGATCAACCGCATTCTGGGATGCGGCCGCCTTCTCGATGGTCGAGCGCAAGGCACAGAACCTCGTGCACGGCGAGTTCGGCGCTAAGTTCGCGACCGCTCTGACCAATCCATGGCTGGATGCGCCAACCGTCATCAATGGCACCCCTGGCTCGCGCCTCGAGTTGCAGGCAGAAGCCGGCGTCGACTCGTACGCGTATGCGCAGAACGAAACCTCAACCGGTGTCGTGACCCCGGTTCAGCGCGTCGCAGGTGCTGACTCAAGCGCGATTTTCTTCACCGACGCCACCTCGGCTGCCGGCGGAATCGACTTCGACCCACTGCAGACCGACGTTTACTACTTCGCCCCGCAGAAAAACTTCGCGTCGGACGGCGGCCTTTGGTTTGCACTCATGTCGCCCGCGGCAATCGAGCGCACCGAGCGCATCGCAGCGACCGACCGCTACATCCCAGAGTTTCTCAGCGTTAAGACCGCGATCGACAACTCTCGTCTGAACCAGACCCTGAACACGCCGGCGATCGCCACGTTGTTCCTACTTGCCGAACAGGTCGACTGGATCAACGGCAATGGCGGCCTGAGCTGGGCGGACTCGCGCACCAAGGCTGCATCGCAGCACCTTTACGACTGGGCTGACGCAAGCGCGTTCGCGGCTCCGTTTGTCGCCGATCCAGCTCATCGCTCACAGGTTGTCGTCACCATTGACTTTGATGAAAACGTCGATGCCGCGGTGGTTGCCAAGACCATGCGCGCGAATGGAGTCGTTGATGTGGAACCGTACCGCAAGCTTGGTCGCAACCAGCTGCGCGTGGCGACCTTTACTGCGACAGATCTGGCCGAGGTTGAGCAATTGACCAGAGCGATCGACTACGTCGTCGCAGCGCTCTAGAGTTGCTTTCGTGAGGTTCTACGTCAAAGACAGTGAGCGCAAGCCGGATCCGGCTCCCGCGAACGTCAACGCTCGCCTCGCGATCCTAGTTGGAATCGGCCTTTGGGCTGTGGCCCTAGTCGTTGTCCTTGTTCTTGCCGCGGCGTCCCCTGCGGCGGATGAATCTTGGTATGCGACTACGTGCCTTGCCGGAATCGGCCTCGGCATCTTCGCCTGGTTCAAGATCGGTCGACGCTGAGTCATCCTCGGCCGCGGCATCGTCCGCTACCTCGTTGACCTGGTCGGCGTCATCATCTGAATCGTCGCCATCCTCGGCTTCTTCAGAATCGTCGCCGTCTTCGTCGTCTTCGTCGAGCACTTCTGAATCGTCATCTTCATCTGAGTCATCTTCGTCTGGCTCATCGTCGCCATCCTCGGCGGCTAGCGCAGCCTCTTCGGCAGCCTGACGCTCGAGCTCGGCCTGCAGGGCCTTCCAGTCGGCAAGGCGTTCAGACCAAGGCACCCAGTTTGGCGCGACTAGTGAGTCTGGGCCGGGCATGAGCAAAACCTCAGAAACGGTTGGGCCATCGACGCTGTCGAACACGGTGACTGACCAGCGCCAACCCACGTAGCCCTTCTGCTTGCTCTCAAACAGGTAGGTGTAGACCGCCTCTTCTTCTTCGATCAGTTCGACGAAGTTGCCGACGGCATTGCTCGGCGCACCCGCGGCGGCAGCCTTGCGGGCAAAGTCTTGTAGTTCTGGCTTAGGCATCCAGCTCTTCGGCTACCTTGCGAAGCAACGCCGCAATCTTGCGGCCCTTAGCGGCCTCTGGGTAATTGAAGCGGTTGCCGCTGCGCAGGCTGTCGAGCAGACGGATGAGGTCTTCGACCACGATCGCCATCTCGTCGGCCGGCTTGCGACCCGACTTGACCAGGCTGACCGGCGCCTCGAGCACGCGCAGGCTCATGGCCTGAGCGCCCTTCTTGCCAGCAAATACGCTGAATTCCACGCGAGTGCCAGGGCGAACCACGGTTACGCCGGCTGGCAGTGCATTGGCGTGCAGGAACACCTCATCGCCCTCGTCTGAGGCGATGAACCCGAAGCCCTTGGCTTCATCAAAAAACTTCACTTTGCCGGTAGGCATGGCTAAACCTTTCAAGAAATCAGCGACGTTCAGTCTAACCGACCGCTCCAACACTGGTCGCGGCACGTTGCACGCCGGCCGTATCCTATAAGGATGGCAAAGAGCAACCAGGACACCCCGGGCAATCAGGCTAGCCGCCTCGAGCGCATCCTTTCTTTCATGGCAATCGGGCTGGTATCCAGCTCTGTGCTGACCATGCTGATCACGCTCGTCGTGACGCTGGTGTATCGCAATTCTGGCGAGACCGATGCGATGATCTTGCCAAGCTGGATTGCCGTCTACCCATTCCTCGGCCTAACTGTCGGTGCACTGTGCATCATTGGAGTTGTGGTTAGCGGCATCATCAGACGCACGCGCGCCAACCGATAACCGAAACCTCGGGGGCCAAGCATGAGCGATCTGCTGCGACTAACCGCGCGTCTGCGCAATGAGCCAGACGTGCGCTTGGTCGAGCTTGTTCAGCAGCGCCAGGTGAACACCTCGAGCATGCGCGACCTATTCGACCTTGGCGAGCAGTTGCTGTCGACCCGCAACCTGCAGGCCACCATTTCGTCGCTTCCTGCCAGAAAACTGGATGTGCTAGACGCACTTGACGCGGGAATATCACTCGATGCAAGCAACCGGGACGTAGCCGATCTCGCCGGACTGCAGCTGATCTTTGAGGATGCGGGAGTTTGGCGCGCCTACGACGCAGTGGTCGAGGCGCTCGCTTCACTGCGCGAATCCAAGGCAAAACCGAAGCAAAAGCCTTCGCTCGTCGTTGCCAGTGAACAGCGCGACCTAGCCAACTTCTCGCTCACCGGAGCGGACACCAGAGCGGCATTGAGCCAGGACGAAATCGATCGCGACTGCGGCATCGCGATGTTCGAAACCACGCAGGCGATTACCGAACTGCTCTTCTTGCTCGAACAGCATTTCGTTCGCGAGGTCGGGCGCGGCAACATGGGATTACCCGATCTGAAACGCCTTGCGGGGCGCATCGGCAAGACCACCGACTATTCGCGCGACATAGTTGAACTTGCCGCGATGGCTGGCGTGATCGAGCTGACCGATGGCCGCTGGCAGGGCGGCTACGAAGCCGATGCTTGGATGACCGCGACGCCGATCGTGCGATGGCTGCTTTTGGCCGAAGGCTGGCTCGCAGCACTCGGACCCGTTGCCCAATCGGAACTTCTCGGTGCCCTTGAAGGACTAGGTTCGGGCGCTCAACTTGACGAAGTCTTGGCCGCCATCTACCCACTCGCCGACGCATCAACCAGCGCCAACATTCGCCGAACCGTCGCGCGCGGAAACCTCATCGGCCTCACCGATGCCGGCCTCGTCGCAAGCTGGACCCCAAAGCTGCTGGGAGGCAACACGAGCCACTGTATCGACGCGGTCGCTACGCGCATGCCTAACCCAATTGACCGACTTATCGTGCAGGCCGACCTGTCTCTCATCGCACCCGGCCCACTCACGACGCAGACTGAGGTGTTAATTCGCGAGTTTGCCGATTGCGAGCAGATCGGATTCGCGTCAACATATCGCGTTTCTGCATTGAGCATCACCCTCGGACTCGAGCGCGGCCACAGTGTCGGTGAGATTCGCGACTTGCTCGTAGGCCTCAGCGGAAAGGCGCTGCCTCAACCCGTCGAATACCTGCTGCGCGAGAGCGAAGAGCGTTTCGGTCGTCTGGTTGTTCACAATGCCAGCGTTCCGGATCACAGTGTGGTCACTTCGAGCGACCCGATTCTGCTCCGAGCAATTCTTGGCGACCCAGCGATGAAGCCTTTCGGCCTGCTGATGACGAACGAGGGTGACCTAGCCTGCAAGTTTGAGGCCGAGATCTTGTACTTCGGGCTGCGCGAGGCAGGGTATGCGGCAATTCGCGCGCGGAGTGGCGATTTCGACAGCTTCGAACAGCTAGAAGGCTTCGACCAATTCGCAGGAGCACGCAAATCGAGTCCCCTCATGGCCGCCATGCAGATCGGCTCTGAGCCGCGATCGAGCGGCCCTTTGTCTGACATCGCGCGCATGCGCGAACAGGACTCGAAGCCAGGACTCAATCCAGACACCGACGACGTTATGCGTCAGATTCAGTTGGCCATCAAGAACCGCGTGCGGCTCAACATCACCGTGACCGGCTCGAACGGCGACACCCACGATTTTCTGCTCGAACCGACCGGCATCGCCAATGGCCGTTTGCGCGCTAAGGATCGAAAGGCCGACATCGAACGAACGCTGCCGCTTGCCAGCATCACCGCCGTGACGCTCGCATAGGCTTGAAGGATGACTATGGGACCGCTGATCGTTCAAAGCGACAAGACCGCACTGCTTGAGGTAGATCACCCGCAGGCTGCGGAGGCTCGCCACGAGCTAGCGGTCTTCGCCGAACTCGAGCGAGCACCGGAGCACATCCACACCTACCGAATCACGAGGCTCGGGCTATGGAACGCGCGCGCAGCCGGACACGACAGCGACTTTGTGCTCGAGGTTCTTGACCGCTACGCCAAATTCCCGGTACCAGGTTCGGTACGTGCCGACATCATCGAAACCATGTCGCGTTATGGTCGCCTAGTAATCCAGCGCGATGCCGAGGGCGACTTAGAACTGCGCTCGAGCGACAAAGCGATCGTCGCCGAGGTGGCACGTCATCGCAAGATCTCCGAGTTGCTGCTTGAACGCACGGGCGAAGAGACCTTCCGCCTGCAGCCTTGGGCTCGCGGTCAAGTCAAGCAAGAGCTGCTGAAGCTCGGCTGGCCAGCCGAAGACCTAGCGGGCTATGCCGCGGGCACCCCGCACGAGATCGACTTGAGCAAGTCGAGTGCCGACAAGGGCGCTTGGCAGATTCGCGACTATCAGGTGCAGGCGGTCGACAAATTCTGGGCTGGCGGCTCGGGCGTAGTCGTTCTGCCATGTGGCGCTGGCAAGACCATCGTGGGCGCGGCGGCGATGGCAACCGCCAAGACCAACACGCTCATCCTCGTGACCAACACGGTCTCGGCGAGACAGTGGAAGACCGAACTCTTGCGTCGCACCAGCTTGACAGAAGACGAGATCGGCGAGTACTCGGGGTCGACCAAAGAGATCAAGCCGATCACGATCGCCACGTACCAGATTTTGACCACCAAGCGAAAGAACGAGTACGCCCACCTGGCGTTGCTGAACGCTAACGACTGGGGCCTCATCATTTATGACGAGGTACACCTTCTGCCTGCTCCGATTTTCAAGATGACCGCCGATCTGCAGGCTCGTCGTCGACTAGGCCTGACCGCGACTCTCGTGCGCGAGGACGGCAAGGAAGGCGATGTTTTCTCGCTGATTGGACCAAAGCGTTTCGATGCCCCGTGGAAAGAAATCGAGTCCCAGGGCTACATCGCGCCTGCTAATTGCTTCGAAATTCGAATCGACCTGCCAGAGGAAGAGCGCCTCGACTACGCGATTTCCGACCAGGAGGAGCGCTACCGCATCGCGGCCAGTTCACCCATGAAGATCGGCGTGGTCAAGCGCCTGCTGGAACGCCACAAGGGCGAACCGACACTGATCATCGGGCAGTATCTCGACCAGCTGCACACAATCGCCGACTCGCTCAAGATCGACGTGATTACGGGCGAGACACCGGTTGACGAGCGTGAGCGCCTGTTCGAAGCCTTCCGAAAGGGCGCCATCAGCGCGCTGGTGGTGAGCAAGGTCGCAAACTTCTCGGTTGATCTGCCCGAAGCCTCGGTCGCCATCCAGATCTCCGGTTCATATGGTTCGCGCCAAGAAGAAGCTCAGCGTCTAGGCCGCCTACTGCGCCCGAAGGCCGACGGCCGCAGCGCCAGCTTCTACACCTTGATCAGCCGCGACACCGTCGACCAGGACTTCGCCCAGAATCGCCAGCGCTTTCTGGCCGAGCAGGGCTACTCGTACGAAATTCTCGACGCCCACGAGATCTAGGCCGTCATCAACCTGAGAACTCGCTCAGAAGACACGCAAGCAACTCTCAGGTTTCTCCCAGCCAGCAGTATGAAACTGGGTCACATGGAAGCCACAAAAGTTCTGATCGTCGATGACGAACCAAACATCCGAGACCTGCTCTCGACCAGCCTTCGCTTTGCCGGTTTCAGCGTGCACGCCGTGGGCAACGGGGCCGACGCGGTCTTCGCGGCCGAGAAGGGTGCGCCAGACATCATCCTGCTCGACGTGATGCTGCCAGACATGAACGGCTTCAGCATCACCAAGAAACTGCGCTCGATGGGCATCGATGCCCCGGTGCTGTTCCTCACCGCTCGCGACGAGACCCAGGACAAAGTCACCGGTCTTACCGTCGGTGGCGACGACTACATGACCAAGCCATTCAGCCTCGATGAGGTTGTCGCGCGAATCAACGCAATCCTGCGTCGCACCAAGCAGTCGCAGATCGAGGATGCGATTCTCGAGGTTGGCGAGGTTCGTATCAACCAAGACGCCCACGAAGTGTTCGTGAACGATGAGGCCGTCGACCTCTCGCCGACCGAATACAAGCTCCTGCGGTTCCTGATGGAAAACGCCAACCGCGTGCTCACCAAGGCCCAGATTCTCGATCACGTTTGGGAGTACGACTTCAACGGCGAGATGGGAATCGTCGAGTCCTACGTTTCGTACCTGCGCAAGAAGCTCGACGTGCTCACCAAGGAACCGGTGATCATCACCAAGCGTGGCGTCGGCTACATGTTCAAGTCGACCAAGGCAAACTAGCCGCATGGCGCAGTTGAAGCACACGTTCGTTCTCGGTTGGGAACGTGTTTCGCTGCGCTCAAAACTGACCGCGCTCTCGGTCGCGATCATCGGTCTGCTGCTAGTTGTTTCCAGCTACGGCACTATCTCGCTGTTGCGCACCTATCTGCAACAAAACATGGACGCGATCCTCGCGACCACCGCGTCGACCCTCAGCAACGAAGACCCGACGACCATCGAGAATCGCTTGGCTAGCCGTCAGCTAGACCTGCCGCGCCTGCCTAGCGACTACTACATCGCGTACCTCGACTCGACCGGCAGTCTGCTCATCGGACTGGTTTCATCGGCCGAGGGCTCGGATCGCACGGTTCCAAACCTCACTTCGCTATCGCTTGACCAGGTCGCAGCCACCGAGGGCAACGCCTTCGAGATCGAGGTCATCAATGCCAGCGGGCCGGGTAAGGCCGACTGGCGACTGGTCGCGCTGCCGCTCAAGAGCCTGCCCGGGTCGGTCGTGGTGGCCCTTCCGACTTCATCCAACGCCGAACTGATTCGCCAGTACTCGGCGATTGGCGCCGGCTTCGGTGGAGTTCTGCTGTTGATTAGTGGCGTCTCGATCTGGGTGACCATTTCGCGCGCCTTGCGACCGCTGCGCGAGGTCGAACGCACGGCCGAGGCTGTGGCCTCTGGCAACACCGATTCGCGCCTTATCGAGCTCGGCGGCAACACCGAAATCGCGCGCATGAACCACTCGCTAAACACGATGCTCGATTCGATCGACTCTGCGCTGGTGGCTCGTAATAAGGCTCTAGAGCAGATGCGCCAGTTCGTTGCCGATGCCAGCCACGAGCTGCGCACTCCCCTGGTTTCCGTTCGCGGCTATGCCGAGCTCTATCGCATGGGCGTACTAAAGAAGGATGCCGATGTCGCCGACGCTATGCAGCGCATCGAGGCCGAGGCAATCCGCATGGGCGGACTCGTTGAGAGCCTGCTGACCCTGGCCCGCATGGACGAGGCCAATAAGCTTTCGCTGGGCGAGCATGATCTGGTTTCGCTCGGTCACGTGGCCGCCAAGGACGCCTCGGTGGCGGATCACAATCGCGAGATAGTTGTGGAAGACCTCGATGGCAACTCTCTGACTGCCGCCGACTCTTTGCTCGCGACCTTCGACCCGAACCAGATGCGCCAAGTGCTCACAAACTTGCTGGCAAACGCCTGCCGTTTCTCGCCAGAAGACGGCAAGGTGGAACTGGCGATGGGCAAACTTGACGGCAAAACGGTTATTGAGGTTCGCGACCACGGCGAGGGAATTCCCGAGCAGCTGCGCAGCAAGGTATTCGAGCGGTTCTATCGAGCCGACAACTCACGAAACCGCGAGACCGGCGGTTCGGGCCTTGGGCTTTCCATCGTCGCGACAATCGTGGCTCACCACGGTGGCGCCGTAGAGGCGCTCGAGACGCCTGGCGGCGGCGCAACCTTCCGCGTCACGCTGCCTTAGTCGCACTGCCGAGACTGCGGCAAAGCAGCCATCTCACCGCGGGTTATCCACCGAATTCGATTGCCTGCACAGCACAGCATTATTGCCGGTCAGACTCTGGGCATGGCTCAATTTCAAGTAGACAGCGAGCAGGTCGCCTCGGCCAACCTCGCGATTCAAAACACCATCTCTCGCCTGCAATACGAGGCCGATGCGCTGCACGCCCAGCTCACGGCCCTACAGGGCTCTTGGACCGGCGCTGCCGCCGCCGGCTTTCAAGACATGTTGGGGCGGTGGAGAGCCACCTCGGCTGCGGTCGACCAGCAGCTCTCAGAGATAGGCCACGCGCTGGCCACGGCAGCGCAACAGTATGCCGAGATCGAGGCGGCCAACCTAAGACTATTCGGCTAGCGACTCGCGCCAGCCGCGCCGAGCGTCCGCCGGTTAAGGCGAAAGCGGCCGACCATCGGTCGACCGCCCTCGTTTTGAGACTTAGAAGTCCATGCCACCAGCAGGCGCTGCAGGTGCAGCAGCAGGCTCAGGCTTCTCGGCGACAACGGCCTCGGTGGTCAGGAACAGGCCAGCGATCGAAGCTGCGTTCTGCAGCGCCGAGCGGGTTACCTTCACTGGGTCGTTGATGCCAGCCTGCAGCATGTCGACGTACTCGCCGGTTGCTGCGTTGAGGCCGTGGCCCGATGGCAGGTGTGCGACCTTCTCGGCGACAACACCTGGCTCGAGGCCAGCGTTCAGCGCTATCTGCTTGAGCGGAGCCGAGATACCAACGCGAACGATGTTCGCACCGGTTGCCTCTTCGCCGGTCAGAGCGAGCTTGTCGAATGCGGCCTTGCCAGCCTGAAGCAGCGCAACGCCACCACCGGCGACGATGCCCTCTTCGACGGCTGCCTTCGCGTTGCGAACGGCGTCCTCGATGCGGTGCTTGCGCTCCTTGAGCTCAACCTCGGTTGCGGCGCCGACCTTGATGACTGCAACGCCACCGGCCAGCTTGGCCAGGCGCTCCTGCAGCTTCTCGCGGTCGTAGTCGCTGTCGGTGTTGCCGATCTCGCGACGGATCTGCTCGACGCGGCCGGCGATTGCCGACTCCTCGCCAGCGCCTTCGATGATGGTGGTCTCGTCTTTGGTGATGACAACCTTGCGAGCCTTACCAAGCAGGTCGAGGGTCACAGCGTCGAGGCTGAGGCCAACCTCTTCTGCGATGACCTGGCCACCGGTGAGGATCGCGATGTCCTGCAGCATTGCCTTGCGGCGGTCGCCGAAGCCAGGAGCCTTGACGGCTACCGACTTGAAGATGCCCTTGAGCTTGTTGACGATCAGGGTGGCAAGCGCCTCGCCCTCGATGTCCTCGGCGATGATGAGCAGCGGCTTGTTAGCCTGCATGACCTTCTCGAGAGCAGGAACGAGGTCCTTGATGTTCGAGATCTTCGAGTTTGCGATCAGAACGTAGGCGTCTTCGAGCACGGCTTCCTGGCGCTCTGGGTCGGTCACCATGTACTGCGACAGGTAACCCTTGTCGAAGCGCATGCCCTCGGTGAGGTGCAGTTCGGTGCCGAAGGTGTTCGACTCCTCGACGGTGACGACGCCCTCGCGGCCAACCTTGTCGATTGCCTCTGCGATGAGCTCACCAATCTGGCTGTCACCAGCCGAGATCGAGGCGGTCGAAGCGATCTGCTCCTTGGTCTCAACGGTCTTTGCGTTGTTGTGCAGCTCTTCGATGACGGCGGCTACTGCCTTGTCGATGCCGCGCTTCAGGCTGATCGGGTCGGCGCCTGCAGCAACGTTGCGCAGACCTTCACGAACCAGTGCCTGAGCCAGAACGGTTGCGGTAGTGGTGCCATCGCCGGCCACGTCGTCGGTCTTCTTAGCGACCTCCTTGACGAGCTCTGCGCCGATCTTCTCGAACGGGTCCTCGAGCTCGATCTCCTTGGCGATCGAAACACCATCGTTGGTGATGGTAGGAGCGCCCCACTTCTTCTCGAGAACCACGTTGCGTCCGCGAGGGCCAAGGGTCACCTTTACGGTGTCGGCGAGAATGTTGAGGCCGCGCTCTAGGCCGCGACGTGCTTCCTCGTCAAAGTGAATGATCTTTGCCATGTGAAATCAGTCTCCTGAAATAAGTACGTTTTAGCACTCGAGGCTTTGGAGTGCTAAGTCTTTTTTAGCACTCTCCGGCCCCTATTGCCAACTCGAGCGGCCTCGTACGCGAAGGGCGAACAACCCCGGTTAAGGCAAACCGCCACCCGTTTCCGAGTGGCGGCTGCTTGAAAGCTTGACTTAGATGATGTGTACTGCGTCAGCCTGTGGTCCCTTGTCGCCCGACTTTACTTCGAACTCGACTCGCTGACCTTCCTTTAGCTCACGGTAGCCATCCGACTGGATTGCTGAGAAGTGAACGAATACGTCCGCTCCGCCATCCTGAGTGATGAATCCGAAACCCTTTTCAGAGTTGAACCACTTTACGGTTCCCTGTGCCATGTGTTGCTCCTTGTTGCGATGTTGCAATCCCGATTGAGACTGAGTCGCAATAGCAAGGTGTCGACCCCTGATAACGCACGACCAAGAGCCAGACTAGCGGCGTGAGCGCTAGCAATGTAAGCGATTTCAATAAGTTAAGTGCGGCTTTACCAGATAGTTATCAGGCTAAATCGGGGCCGCAGAGAGCCTTAAGGGCGGAAATCGGTGCCGACTACCACCGTGATCGGCTGGGTTGACTGCGAGTTGATGCTCGCACTCTCGACGCCCAAAAGTTTGGCAACCTCGTTTGCCTTGTCGAGGTATGACGAGTCCTGCGCATAGACCAAAGTGGTTGTTGTGACCTTGGTTGGGTCGGTTGCGTCGACTAGCTTGCCGGACGAAGCGACCTCGTAGCCGGCATCGACCAGCTTCGTTGCAACGGAGTTGCTCAGGTCGGCTTGAGTGCCATCGAGGATCGCGATTGTCGCTGGAGCGGTGGCCTCGGCGTTGAACAGGTTAACGCTGTCGGCAACCTTGATGCCAACCAGGGCAACCGTGGCGAGCAAAGCCGAAATCACGGTCAGTTTCAAGAACTCGCCAACGCGGTTACGGCCCGTACGGATTCGTCGGTGACGACCGCCGTGCGGTGGCGCGGCGGCGAACTCATCGTTGGGAAACTTCTCAGACATCGACTTAATATTAGGCAGACGCGGCAGCCCGCCCGCAGAAACGAGAGATTCGCATGGAATACCCAGTCAACAAGTCAGAAGCCGAGTGGCGCGAGCAACTCAACGACTTTGAGTATCACGTTCTGCGCGAAAAGGGCACCGAGCGTGCCGGCACCGGCGAATACGACCAGGAGTGGCGCGAGGGTTCATACCACTGCCGCGGTTGCGGCACGTTCTTGTTCAAGAGCCAGACCAAGTTCGATGCCGGATGCGGTTGGCCGAGTTTCTATGAGCCACAGGCTGGCGACGCCGTCGAACTGCGCGAGGATCGCTCGCACGGCATGACCCGAACCGAAGTTCTTTGTGCCAACTGCGGCAGTCATCTAGGTCACGTTTTCGAGGATGCCCCCCAGACGCCGACCGGCGACCGTTTCTGCATCAACTCGGTTAGCATCAAGTTCGAGGAGAACTAATGTCTGAGAAAAACGAACGCAAGGGCTTCCTGGAAGACCTTGGCAAGGATTTAGGTAAAGACTTGGGTAAGAACTGGGGCACGAAAGACGTGAAGGTTAAAGCTGGTGGAGGAGCGCTCTATTTCATCGGTTTTGTTGGTGCGGCGATCTATTACGTCTCGCACGCGACAGACTTCTGGATGGGTGTCTTGGGCCTGCTCAAGTCGATGGTTTGGCCTGCGTTCCTCGTTTACGAGGCGCTCAACAAACTCGGCGCTTAATAGAAAAAGAGCTCCCTAGGGGACTCGAACCCCTAACCCCCGCATTACAAGTGCGGTGCGCTACCAATTGCGCCAAGGAAGCCAGCATCTTGCGATGCCTCGAACCCAAAGGTTCGGTACAAGGTTACCCGAA
>JACCDJ010799871.1_pt1 | contig 42796 bp, 45 predicted proteins | sample 7444481 | NCBI WGS metagenome assembly JACCDJ01 (sample SAMN15323435, study PRJNA562643) | freshwater metagenome | isolation source: river surface water | place: USA:Blue River Watershed | collected 2017-08-15
CATTGAGCACGCGCCCCGCATCGCTGGCCCACCTCACCTGGTAGGTGGCCGCTTGGCCGTGGATCAAAAACATCATCGCCGCGGCCCGCTCGCCAGCGGCATCGGCGCGCAAAATCAAAGCCGTTTTCGACACATGTTTGCGCGCATGGATGTAGTGGTTGATCCAGCCCAGGGGCAAACCGGCAAAACCCCGCGTCAAGCGCTGTTGCAATTCTTCTTGCATCAACCAGGCGTATTGCGCGGGGTTGGCCCCCACCCGCTGCACCTGCAAGTCGCTGGCCTCGGCCGCGACCAAGCGGTTGCGCCAGCGCGCGTCCATGGCAGCGCGCAGTTGTTCGTTGCTGTGGGTGAGGTCGAGCATCACCGTCGATTCGCCGGTCATCACCCGGGTCATGCCACGCCAGCGCAAGCCCTCAGTACCAGCGGTTTCGTCGGGGGAAAACAAAGCCAAGCGCGGTCGCCACAGGGGCAATTGGCGCTTCAAGGCCACCAAAACCTGGGCTTTTTCGCTGCGCTGCAAGGGCACCAACCACAGCGGGCCATGGGCGCACAAGGCCACCGTGGCGATCAAACCCACCCGGCGCGCGCTGAACTGGGCCATGGCGATGGTCTGGCCGTCGCGCTGCACCCGCGCGCGCAAACAGGGCACACCCAGGGCCATCATGGTCTCGCCATAGACCCAATCTTGTTGCAATGCACCGGCCACTTGGCCATGGGCCTGGTCCCAGGCTTGGGCATCGTGGCCGTCCCACAAGACCTTCATGCTTTTAGAATGCCTCCACCATGAACCGATTCACCCGCTGGCTGCGCCGCCCACCTGTGCAAACCGTGATGGGTCAGCGCTTGCCCGAACCGCGCCTGACCTGGGGCGCGGCGGCCATGGCTTTCATTTACCTGGGTTTGCCGGTGCTGGCGGTGGGCATGGTGATCGACGCGCTGATCCAACTCACCACCGGTCGCTGCACCGGCGTGTGGTGCTGGTTCGGCTGAAACCCAGCGCCCCAGCCCAGAACCACAGCCCTGCAAAGCCCGGATGCGGGCTGGGTAACGCCTGAAGCCGGGCGGGGGCTGGAGAGAGCGGTGTGGGCTTGGCATACAGGGGATTGATCTTACCGCCGCCGCCTGACCCGGCTGTGCCCCCCGGCTTTGTCGCCCGGGCGGCAAAACCCATCCCGCCAGCGCTTGGGCGTGGTCAATAATCGGCCCCTTTACCCCACCCAGGAGTGCGCCCATGACAACCCACCGCCATTTTTGGACCTGGCTGACCGCCGCTTGCCTGGGCCTGGGCAGCGCACTGGCCCAGGCCCCGGCTTTTCCCAGCCGCGCCATCAGCCTGGTGGTGCCCAACCCGCCGGGCGGCTTGGTCGATACCTCGGCCCGTTTGGTGGCCGACCCCTTGGCACGTCTCCTGGGCCAATCGGTGGTGGTGGACAACAAGCCCGGTGCCAGCGGCAACCTGGCCTACCAAACCGTGGCCCGCTCGGCCAAAGACGGCCACACCTTGTTGGTCTCGTATTCGGGCTACCACGTGGCCAACCACATCTTGATGGACAAGGTGGGCTGGGAGCTGCGCGACCTCACCCCGGTGGGCCTGATCACCGTGGCCACCAATGTGATAGCGGTGCACCCCTCCAGCCCGGTGAACAACCTGAAAGAGTTCATCGCCTACCTCAAAGCCAACCCCGGCAAGGTCAATTACGCCTCGCAAGGCAATGGCTCGGTGTCGCACATTGGCACCGAAATATTCAAGCAACAAACCGGCACCGACATGGTCCATGTGCCCTACAAGGGTTCGGGCCAGGCCATCCAAGATGTGTTGTCCGGTCAGGTGCAGGTGTTCATCACCACCCCGCCTTCGGTGATGGGCCATGTGTTGGCCGGCAAGCTCAAGGCCTTGGCGGTGACGGGCAAGATCCGCCACCCGCAAATGCCCCAAGTGCCCACCATTGCCGAGGCCGGCTTGCCCAGTTTTTTGCTGGAGTCATGGGTGGCTTTGTACGCGGCCAGTGGCACACCCGCGGCTGTGGTGCAAAAACTCGCGGCCGATGTCAAACGCAGCATGGAGCTGCCCGAGACGCGCCAGCGCGCCGACCAAGCCGGTATCGAGGTGCGCTACCTCAGCCCCAGTGACACCACCAAACTGCTCGATGCCGATATCGCCAGTTGGTCGGTGGCCATCAAGCAAGCCAACATCAAGCTCGATTGATCGCCTTGGCCAGGCTGCAAAGCTTGGATGCGGCCCCATCACCGTCACGCGTTTTTCAACCCTTTTGAACCCAGGAGTACCGCATGAGCACAGCCCACGACCCCGCCTTGATCGACGACTTGGTGGTGGCCAACCACATTTTGGTCAACCAAGGGGTTCTCGATGGCTTTGGCCACATCAGCGTGCGCGATCCGGCCAATCCGCAGCGGTTTTTCATCGCCCGCAGCATGGCACCCGCCTTGGTGCAGGCCGACGACATCTTGGTGTGTGACCTCGACAGCAATGTGATCGACGAGCGCGGCCGCAAAACCTACTTGGAGCGCTTCATCCATGGCGAAATTTTCAAACTGCGCCCCGATGTGAATGCGGTCATCCACAGCCACTCGCCCTCGGTCATTCCCTTTGGCGTGACGGGTGCGCGCTTGCGCCCGATTTGCCACATGAGCGGCTTTTTGGGCGCGAGCACACCGGTTTACGAAATCCGCCACAGCGCGGGCGAAAGCTCCGATCTGTTGGTGCGCAACCATGCCTTGGGCAAAGCCTTGGCCGAGGTGCTGGGCGATCACCCCGTGGCCTTGATGCGCGGCCACGGCAGCGTGGCCGTGGGCAGCTCGATCAAGCAGGTGGTGTACCGCGCCATCTACACCGAAAACAATGCCCGCTTGCAAGCCATGGCCATGCCTTTGGGCGAGATCACCTACCTCACCGATGGCGAAGCCCGCGCCACCGCCGAGATGAACGACCAGCACCTGGACCGCCCCTGGCAGATGTGGAAGCGCGATGCCCAACAAGGGCGCTGATCGCCACCGCCCCCATGCACATCCCCACCCCCACGCCTTGGCGCGAACTCAGCCAAGCCCAACTCGATTGGGCTTACGACCAGGCCCAACACGCCCCCAACCTCAACCAAGTGCTGCAAGCCTGTGCCTCGCACAGCCAACAAGTGCAGGCCAACTTGCAATCGCTGGGTTTGTACCAGCGCCATGTGTACGGCGATCACCCCGATGAAGGCTTGGATTGGTACCGCAGCCCGCAGGCCCATGGCGTGCTGGTGTTTTTTGTGCACGGTGGCGCTTGGCGGCGCGGCCGCGCGCAAGACTACGCCCTGGGCGCAGACTGGCTGACCCAGGCGGGCTGCCATGTGGTGGTACCCGACTTTTCGGCCGTCACCGACCGCGCAGGCCAACTCGGTGTGCTGGCCGATCAAGTGCAACGCGCCTTGGCCTGGGTGGTGCAACACGCCCCGGCACACGGGATCGATGCCCAACGCCTGATCTTGGTCGGCCATTCCTCGGGGGCCCACTTGGCGGCCTGCCTGGCCACCACCGAAGCGGCCCAGCGGCCAGCGGGCCTGCGTGTGCGCGGCTTGCTCAGCTGCAGCGGCATGTACGACTTGGAAGCGGTCAGCCACAGCGCGCGCAGCAGCTATGTGCAATTCACCCCAGCGCTGGTGCAAGCACTCAGCCCCCAGCGCCACCTCGCGCGCATCGCCCATCCGGTGCGTTTGCTGATTGGCCAAAACGAGTCGCCCGAGTTCATCCGCCAAGGGGTGGACTTCCACGCCGCCCTGCAAGCCCAGGCAATGGACTGCACGTTGGCCATGGGCGCGGGCTTGAACCACTTGGAAATCTTGCAATCGCTGGCCCCGCCCGACGGTTTTTTTGCCCAACACCTGCGTGCACTGATCGCGCTGGCGTGAGCCATGCCCAGGGTTTTGCGGGCCGCCACCCCCGTATCGCCCCGCATTGACAAGCCTGCAAAGACCCGCCTACCATTTGTCGTATGCATTTGCAAGCATTTAACGCCAATGACTGGGTCCAGCCGCACCGGGTGCACCGGGGCATCTACACCGACCCGGCCATTTTTGCGCTGGAGCAGCAACGCATCTTCCAGCGCGCATGGGTCTATGTCGGGCATGAAAGCGAATTGCCCGAACCTGGCGACCACATCTTGGCCCACATGGGCACGCAAGAAATCGTGCTGGTGCGCCAAGGCGACGGCAGCTTGGCCGCATTTGAAAACCGCTGCAGCCACCGGGGCGCGCGCTTGGTGACGCAAGACAAGGGGCAGGCACGCCAATTCACCTGCGCCTACCACGCTTGGTCGTTTCATTGGGATGGTCGGCTGCAAGCCCTGCCCCTGCCGCAAGGCTATGGCAGCGATGCGGCACCCCCCTCACGCGACCTGGTGCGCATCCGACAGGTGCAAAGCTACCGAGGCTTCGTGTTTGCCTCGCACAGCCCAGAGGCCCAGCCCTTGCCTGATTTTTTGGGCGGCCTGGCCAGTGCGCTCGACAACATGGTGGACCGCTCGCCCAGTGGGCAATTGGTGCAGGCGGGGGGCAAGCTGCGCATGCTCTACCACGGCAACTGGAAGTTGTTCATGGAAAACGCCGTCGATCTGGTGCACCCCATGTTTGTGCACGGCGGCGCGGTGATGGTGGCGCGCCAACACCCGGAGTGGGCCGAGCGCGAAGGCACGACGGGGCAAACCACCCAAATGCTGCTGGCCAATGGCTTGAAGCTCAGCGAGTGGGATGGGGTGGATTTGCATGCCCACGCTGGCGGCCATGTGTACATGGGTGGCTTCTACCGCAACGGCGTGATCGCACCGCAGCGCCAAGACCCGGTGTTCAACGCCTACCAAGCGGCCTTGGTGGCGCGCCACGGCAGCGAAAAAGCCCAAGCGGTGCTGGCGGTGGACCGCTTCAACAACCTGTTGTGGCCCAACCTGTCGGTCAATGCGCGCTTTCAAACCGTGCGCATGGTGCAGCCGCTGGCGGTGGACAAAACCCTGGTCACCAGCTACTGCTTTGCCATGAGCGGCGCTCCACCCGAGATGCACGCGCTGAGCCTGCGCTTTTTGAACACCGCCAGCTCGCCGGGTTCGCTGGTGGCCAGCGATGACCTGGAAATTTTTGAACGCTGCCAACAAGGCTTGCGCGAAGGCCTCAACGACTGGATCGATACCGCGCGCGACCTGGGCCACGACCAAGCCCAAAGCCCCACCCATTGGCGGGCCAACGGCACCAGCGAGCTGCACATCCGCCACCAATTGCAGGCCTGGCTGCATTGGATGGGGCATACCCACTGAGGCCGCACATGCACACCCCCAGCGACTGGAACCCGCCCGATTGGTACCGCTTTGTGTTGGACGAGGCGGCCTTGCTCGATGCCCGTGGGTTTGTGGACTGGGTGGCGCTGTTTGCCGCCGATGGCCGCTATTGGATGCCCGCCACCGTTGATGCCCTGCCCGAGGCCAACGCCTTGGCCTTGTTTGACGAAACCCCCGAAATTTTGATGCTGCGCGCGCAGCGCCTGTTGCACCCGCTCACCCATGTGCAAGTGCCTGCATCGCGCACCCACCACCATGTGAGCGGCCTGCGCTTGCTCTCGGATGCGCCCGAGCTGCTGTGCGTGGGCTCGATGCAATGGATCGTCGAGCAACGCGCTGGGGTGCAACGCCATTTCAGCGCCCGCATGGAGCACCATTTGCGCCCCACACCGCAGGGCTTGAAGATGGTGCTCAAGCGGGTGGACCTGATCGATGCAGACAGTGCACACCGCGCCCTGCCCTTTCCCCTGTGACCGCGCGCCCAACCTTGAGCACGGCATGAGCGACTCCCCCACCAGCGACACCCCGGCAAAGCCCACCGACTGGGTCGGGCAAGGCCTGCCGCGCCAAGGGGCGCGCCGCTTGGTGGCGGGGCGCGGGCGCTATACCGACGATGTGCGCCTGCCCGGCTTGTTGCATGCGGCTTTTTTGCGCAGCCCCTGGGCCCATGCGCGTTGGTCGCCGCCCCACTTGGATGCAGCCCGCGCCCTGCCCGGTGTGCGTGGGGTGTGGCTGGCCAGCGATGTGGCGGCGGTTTGCCAACCTTGGACCACCGCCTTGGCCACCCTGCCCCAACACCGCAGCGCCAGCCAAGGGCCGCTGGCCGATGGCCAAAGCCATTGGCAAGGCCAACCGGTGGTGATGGTGGTGGCCAGCAGCCGCGCCGTCGCCGAAGATGCCCTGGCCTTGATCGAGATCGATTGGCAGGAGTGCCCGCCCGTGGTCGATGCCAGCGCGGCCTTGCAAGCCAACAGCCCCTTGATCCACCCCAGCTTGGGCAGCAACCTGGCCCTGGCGCACCAAACCGGCACCGACACTTTTGCCGCCGTGGCCGCCAAAGCGCATTGCGTGGTCGAGCGTGAACTGGTGTATGCGCGCCACACCGGTGTGCCGCTGGAGGGGCGTGCCATCGTGGCCGAGTTTGACCCTTCAACGCGCCAACTCACCGTGCACCAATCGACCCAAGTGCCGCAGCAAATGCGCGCCTTGATGGCCCAGATCTTTGCGCTGCGCGAAACCGATGTGCGGGTCATCACACCCGATGTGGGTGGCGCATTCGGTGTCAAGCTGCATGTGTACGACGACGAGATGGCCGCCGTGGCCGCTGCCTTGTTATTGGGTCAACCCGTCAAGTTCATCAGCGACCGCTTTGAAGCCTTCAACAGCGATGTGCATGCCCGCTCGCACCGGGTGCGCGCCCAACTCGCGCTCGATGCCCAAGGCACAGTACTGGGTTTTGCAGTGGACGACCTGATGGACATTGGGGCCTACTCCATGTACCCGCGCACCAGCGTGCTCGAAGGCATGCAAGCGGTGTCGCTGGTGGGTGCGCCCTACGCCGGCCCGGTGCTGCAAACCCAGTTGCGCGTGGCCTACCAAAACAAAGCCCCGGTGGGTGCCTACCGAGGGGTGGGCCAACCGGTGGCCTGCGCCATCACCGAGCAGTTGATGGACGCGGCGGCCCACACCTTGGGGCTGGACCCGGCCGAGTTGCGCCGGCGCAATTTCCGCGTCAGCGCCCAGCATGGGGCCACCGGAGCCAATGGCATGGACTTGGGCGGCTTGTCGCACCATGCTTGTTTGGACCGCTTGCTCACGCTGATGGACTACCCGCAATTGCGGGCCCAGCAACAAAGCGCGCGCGCCCAAGGCCGCCACTTGGGCATTGGCCTGGCTGCGTTTGTGGAGTTGACCGCCCCGGGCCCGGCGTTTTATGGCGCGGCCGGTGCCCCCATCACCGCCCAAGACGGCTGCGTGCTGCGCTTGGAGCCCGATGGGGGCGTGACCTGCTTGATCAGCAGCACCGATCAAGGCCAGGGCATCGACACCGTGTTGCAGCAACTCATCGCCCAAAGCCTGGGGTTGGAGATGGCCGCCATCCGCATCGTGCGCGGCGACACCCACAGCGTGCCCGCCGGTGGCGGCACCTGGGCCTCGCGCGGCATGGTGGTGGGCGGCGAGGCCGCTTTGCTCGCGGCCCAGCAATTGCACCAGCAACTGGCCGCGCTGGCCGCAGCCGTGTTGGGGGTGCCCGCCACACAACTGCAATGGCGCGATGCGGTGTTTGCCCATGCCAGCGGACAAGTCAGCTGGCAGCGCCTGGCCCAGATGCTGCACTTTCGCATGCACGAACTGCCCGCGGGTTTTCATCCGCAGTCCATGGCCAGCGCCAGCGCGGTGCCGCGCCAGCCCTTCATGGCCTCCAATGGCATCCAAGCCAGTTGGCTCGAAGTCGATGTCGACACTGGCTTTGTGCGCTTGCTCAAACACTGGGTGGTGGAAGACTGTGGCCGTGTGCTCAACCCCTTGCTGGCCGATGAGCAGCTGCGCGGCGGCGTGGTGCAAGGCCTGGGCGCGGCCTTGTTTGAAGAATGCCGCTATGACGAGCAGGGCCAGCACCTGAGCTCGACCCTGGCCGACTACCTGGTCCCGATGGCCTGCGAAATGCCCGATATCGTGATCGCCCATGTCCACACACCCGTCAGCCACACCTTGCTCGGTGCCAAAGGCATTGGCGAGGCGGGCACGATTGGCGCAGGTGCGGCGGTGGCCAATGCGGTGCACGATGCCCTCTCCCCCTGGGGTGTGCACATCGCCAGCCAACCCTATACGCCGGAAAAAATCCTGCAAGCCCTGGGGCGCACGGGGGCGAGACCATGAAGATCACCGGCATCCAAGAGGCCAGCTTGCCGATTGGCTCGGCCATGCGCAACGCATCGATTGCCTTTGACCAAATGACCGCCTCGGCCTTGGCCATCCGGACCGATCAAATGCGCGACGGCCAGCCGCTGGTGGGCTTGGCGTTTGACTCGATCGGTCGCTATGCCAAGGGCGGCTTGTTGCGCGAGCGTTTCATCCCGCGCCTGTTGGCCGCGCCCGCGCGCGATTTGCTCGATGAAGCTGGCTTGATCGACCCAGGGCGCTGCATGGCCATCTTGATGCGCGGCGAAAAACAAGGCGGCCATGGCGAGCGCAGCGGCGCGGTCGGTTTGCTCGACGCGGCCCTGTGGGATTTGCGCGCCAAACAAATGGGCTTGCCGCTGTGGCAGTGCCTGGGCCCAAGCCCCAGCGGTGCAAGCCCTGCCGCGCAGCTGGCCACTTATGCCTCGTGCGGTCATTTCACCGACAACCCCGACCCACAAGCCCTGCGCGACGAGGTGGCCCAGTGCCTGGCGCTGGGCTACACCCGCGTCAAGATCAAGCTCAGCGGCCGCCATGCCGGCCTGGACGCGCAACGCATCCGAAGCGCCTTGGACGCGGGCCTGGGCCCAGGGCAATTGGCGGTCGACCTCAATGGCCAGTGGGACAGCAGCTGCACCGATGTGCTGGCCGTGTTGGCCGAGCACCCCCTGGCCTGGGTGGAAGAGCCCACCGCGCCACTCGACTACGCCGCCTTGGCCGCGTTTTGCCAAAGCCACGCGGGGCCGGTGGCCACTGGGGAAAACCTGTTCTCGGCCGACGATGCCACCAACTTGCTGCGCTATGGCGGCCTGCGCCCCGCGCACGACCGTTTGCAAATGGACATCTCTTTGTCGTACGGCGTGGGCGAATACCGCCGCATGGTCGAAAACGCCCTGGCCATGGGTTGGACGCAACAAGCCTTTTGGCCGCATGCGGGCCATTTGTTCGCCGCCCATGTGGTGGCCGCTTGGGGCCTGGGCAGCCACGAGTCGGCCCCCGATGCCAGCCGCTTGTATGGCGGCTTTTGGGATGGTGTGCCGGTGGTCCAAGGCCGCATCACACTGCCCAGCTATCCTGGCGTGGGTTTTGAACACAAAGCCAATTTGATGGCGGTTTTGCAACCGCTGTGCTGATGCACCCAGCCGCTAACCCAACCCCAGGCCACACTTTTTAGGAGAACAACCCATGACCACCGCCAAACTGCGCCACATCGCCGTCTCAGTGCCCGACCTGGAAGCGTCCGCCGCTTTTTACGAGCAAGCCTTTGGACTCAAGCGGGTCAACTTTGTGGTCACCCCTTATGGTGACGGCCTGTCGCTCAGCGACGGGGTGATCAACCTGACCTTGTTGAAATTTCACACCGACGATGCAGCGGGCGACGAGCGCGGCAAAGACTTTGTGGGCATCCACCACATGGGCTTCATCGTCGACGACTTGGAGGCCATGAGCGCACAGATCGAAGCCCATGGCGGCAAATTCCACCGCGAACTCAAGGGCGGCAATGGGGTGGACTTTGAACGCAAATTCCGCGACCCCAATGGCATCGTGTTGGACATTTCCCACCGGGGTTGGATCGGCATCGAGCCCACCGCGCCCTGAGTCACACCGGACTGCACAGCACCCATGAAACCGGCCGCCTTTCAATACCTGTGCCCGCGCACGCTGGACGAGGCCTTGCAGGCCTTGGCCACGCATGGCGATCGGGCCAGCGTGCTCGCCGGTGGGCAAAGCCTGATGCCCATGCTGTCGTTTCGCCTGCTGGAGCCCCAATGGGTGATCGACATCAACCGCATCCCTGGCCTGGACCACATCGTGCGCGATGGTGACCAACTGCGCTTGGGTGCCCTGGTGCGCCACGCCCAACTGATGGCCAGCGATCTGGTGGCCACCCACCTGCCTTTGCTGGCCCAGGCCATGCCCCACATCGCCCATGTGGCCATTCGCGAGCGCGGCACCTTGGGGGGCAGCCTGTGCCTGGCCGACCCGGCCGCTGAATTGCCCGCCTGCATGCTGGCCTTGGATGCGCGCCTGGTGCTGCGCTCGCCGCATGGCCAGCGCGAGGTGGCCGCGGCCGATTTTTTCCAAGGCCTCTACCAAACCGCCCTGGTACCTGGGGAGTTGCTGTGCGAGGTGATCATCCCCTTGCCAGCGGCGGGCAGCGCCATGGTGTTTGACGAATTGAGCCGCCGCCACGGCGACTACGCCATGGCCGGTTTGGCCGCCTGGTCGCACCCGGCCAGCCAACGCAGCCGCTTGGTTTTCTTGGGCTGTGGCGACCGGCCTACCCGCGCTACCCGGGCCGAAGCCTTGCTCAATGCCCGCACAGCGGTACCGCCCTTCGACCAACTGCGCGCCGCCATAGCGGCCGACTTGCAACCCGAGGCCGACCTGCAAGCCCAGGCCGACACCAAACGCCACTTGGCCACGGTGTTGTTGCAACGCGCCTGGCCCCACCTGTGAAGCCCCCACCATGACCCAGCCCCATTTGTCCCCCCTGTCTTTGCACGTCAATGGCGTTGCGGTGCATGCCCAGGTTGAGCCGCGCCAACATTTGGCCGATTTTTTGCGTGAACAACTTGGCCTGACCGGCACCCACTTGGGCTGCGAATACGGCGTGTGCGGCGCTTGCACCGTGCGGGTCAATGGCCGCATCGTGCGCGCCTGTCTGATGCTGGCCATCCAAGCCCAAGACAGCGAGGTGCAAACCATTGAGGGCTTGGATGCCCAGGGGAATTTCCAAGACCTGCAACAAGCCTTTGTGCAGCGCAATGCCCTGCAATGCGGCTTTTGCACCCCTGGCATGGTGATGTGTGCCAGCGCCTTGCTCGAACAAGGGGGCTGCCCCAGCCGCACAGAGATCCGCGCCCACATCAGCGGCAACTACTGCCGCTGCACCGGTTACGAGGCGATTGTGGATGCCATTGAAGTGACCGCGCAGTCCCGCGCAGGCCTGAGCAAGGCTTGAACCCTGGGTGATGCAAAAGCCCGCTAGGGCGTTTGCAATTGCGCCAGCATGTGGTTCATCAGACCGAGCAAGCTGTTTTTTTGCGCCTTGGTCAAACCCGCCAGCGATTGCTCGCGCACATCGATGGCCATGGGCAAGATGCGCCGGTACATGGCCACTCCCGCGGCTGTGGTGTAGACCCGCACCGTGCGCGCATCCTGGGTGTCGACCTCGCGGCGCACAAAGCCTTCGTTTTCCATGCGGGTGAGCAAGCGGCTCAAACTGGAATGGGGCACCACCGCATAGATCGACAAATCGGTGATCGAACTGCCGTTTTGCTGGGCCAGCACCGCCAATATGCGCCAGTGCTGAAAGCTGACCTTGAACGATCTCAACTGCAATTCCAGTTGCCGGTTCATCAGGCCGGTGACCCGGTTCATGAGGTAGGGCACGGAGTCGTCGAGTTGGTAGCCTATCCAAGGCTTGGATGGATCAGGTTTCATGGCAAACAACACACCGAAGAAGCTGGGAAGGGTGGTGGGATCTTAGTCCTTGGATGCGAAAAATTGGCAAATTGATGGGCCAAGCCCACACATGTTTACCCTGATCAGCGCCACACCAGCAGACCGGCCATGGTCAACAAAAAAGCAAATAAAAACCGCCGAAATGCTTTTTCACTGATGCGCTGCCCCAAAAATTGACCCATGTACAAACCGGCGGCCATGGGCAACAAGGCCAACAGGGACAAGCCCACTTGGCCCCATCCCATGCGGTCGTAATAAAACATCGCGGTGTACAAAGGCACCGAACCAAACAGGTAAATGATGCTGATGCCACCAATGAATTGCGCGCGGTTCAAGCGCAAGGCCATCAGGTAAGTGATGATGATGGGGCCGGTGAGCGATGACACCGCGCCCAACATGCCCGAGAAAAAACCGACCAATGCACTGACCCAGCGCTCGCGCCGCGCAGACACTTCAAACTGCGGCTTGAAGGCCATCAGCAGCACGGCCAGCACCAACACGGCCGCGAGCATGCGGTTGAGGTAGCGCGCATCGAGCTCCAGCGTCATGCGCACGGTCATGAAGGTGGCCCCCATTTGGGCCAAGGACAAGGGCCAAAACCGGCGCAGGTTGTCCCGCCATTGGCCCACGTTCCAGGCTTGCCACAGGTTGGAGCCCATCACCGGCACGGCCACCAAGGCCATGGCTTGCGGCGCAGGCATGACCAAAGACATCATGGGCACGGCCAGCATGGGCAGGCCCACCCCGATCGCGCCTTTGACCACACCACCGACCAAAAAAGCGGTCATGCCCACCGCCAACAGGCCCTCCAAATGGGGCGTGTCCCAAAACCCGGTCCACACCGCCAAGGCGAGCTGGCGCGCGCATTCAGCGGAAAAATCAGCGGGCCAGCACATGGGTGGGTGTGGTGTGTGCCGGGTGGGCCGGGCTTATTCTTTTTGAATGCCGGCTTGGGCCACGGCTTTGCCCAAGCGCTCCACCTCTTCGAGCACCGCACGGTGGCATTCTGCGGCGCTGCCACCGATCGCCTCGATGCCGGCATTGCTCAAGGTTTGCACCACCTCGGGCAGTTTGGCAATGGCGGCCATCTCGCTGCTGATGCGCTCGACCGCAGCCGCGGGTGTGCCGCTGGCGGCAAACACCGCCACGATGGGCGCAAAGTCAAAACCAGGAATGATTTCGGCGATCGCTGGCACACCCGGCTCTTGGCTGGAACGCTTGGCCGCGTTATTGCCAAGCAAGCGCACCTGACCGCTTTTGACAAAGCCCAACAGCGAGGGCAACGCCGAGAACAACATGTCCACCTGACCGCCCACCAAGGCGGGCACCGACTGGCCGGTGCCTTTGAAGGGGATGTGGGTCATGTCCAAGCCCAATGAAGCCTTGAAGGACTCCATGGTCAGGTGATGGGTGCTGCCAATGCCCGACGACCCATAGGTCAAAGTGCCCGGCTTGGCCTTGGCCAGCGCAATCAACTCGCGCAGGTTGTTGGCCGGGATTTTGGGGTGCACCGCCAAATAAAGGGGCGCACGGGCGGCCAAAGACACGGCCACAAAATCGCGCTTGTAGTCGTAGCTCAGCGACTTGCTGATCAAGGGGTTGATGGAGAAGGTCGATCCGTCGGTGACCATGAAGGTATAGCCATCTTTGGGGGCCAAGGCCAGGGCCTGGGCCGCCACCATGCCATTGGCACCGGGCTTGTTGTCCACCGTGACCGGCTGCCCCAAGCGTTCACTCAGCCGCTGGGCATAAATGCGTGCCACGGTGTCGGGCAATCCGCCTGCGGCATGGGTGATGACAAAGCGAATCGGCTTGTTCGGATAGGCCTGGGCCCAGGCCCCTTGGGCCGCCCACAAAGCCAGCCCCAAACCCCAAGCCAAGCCACGCGCAAAACCAGAGCGCTGGAACCAGTTCATAGAAATCTCTCCAAAAAAATCAAGGTGCTTCGAGCATGGCCACCGGATCGCCATAGCGGGCGGCCGCTTGCACAACCTGGGGGTCACGCAGCGCGCACAAAAAACCTTGGTCGATCACGGTTTCATCGCCAGCGGTGACCGTGGCATCGAGCACGATCAGGTCTTGGTGCACCGGTGGCTCTTCCCAGTTGGGCATGTGGCGGCGAATCCAATCGCTGGGCTGGGCCAGATCGATGCCAAAGTGCAATGCGCCCGGGGCATTGGAACCGGCGGGGTAAATCACATGGCGCGGTGCGCGCGGGTTGAAGCCACAGCCACCGCCTTCAATCAATTTGCCACCCACCAACATCTCGCGCAGCAAGCCAGCTTCGGTGCTGTGGCCATGCACAGCGGTGACATGCCGGTTGCGAAACTCGACCGCAATGGGCTCTTCAAACACCTGGTCAAAACCAATCGCACCCTGGGGATAGAGCACGCCGTCAATCGCAAGCGCGGCGTTGCCATCGTTTTTCATCGCCGTGCTGTCCCAAAAATTGGGGCCGTGGGTGGGCAAGTAATGCACATAACAGCCCGGCTCATCGGCCTTCATCTTGCCGCGCCAGCGGTTGCCTGCAAACATGGCATCGCGCATGGCGGCGGTGTAGGGAATGCGCAGATCGGAGCCCCGCACATCGGTGAAGCGCAATTCAAAATCGCGCCCCTTGGGAAAGCGCCGCTCGGTGGCGCGGATGATCTCGCCCACCAAGTCCACCGGGAAGGCCGCATGCGGGGTGTGCAGCAAATCCAGGTCGCGGAAATAAGTGATCTTGATCCAGCGCTGACCGGCCTTGCGCTGGGCCACATTGAACGGGTCTTCGATCGAACAAAACCAAGTCGAGACCACCACATCCACCGCCGCAATCAAGGGCTTGACGTTGTCGGGCACCGCGGGCAAGGTGGTGCTGGGGGCCATGTACATCTCGAAATGCGCGCCGCGCGACAGGCACAGGCCTTGCACGGCTTGCACCACACCGGGGTCGAGCAAAGGGTCGGTGAGCATGAGCAAGCGCTCGCCGGGGCGCACGGCAAACACCTGGAAAAAATTGTCCAGCGCTTGAAAGTGCTGGCGGGTGGCCGCGATTTTGTCGGGCAGCGGGGGCGGTGCGCCCACAAATTTCAAAGGGTTCATGGCCATCAATCCACCTTGGCACCGGTGTCTTTGACCAAGCGCGCCCAAATCGGGAATTCGCGCTGGATGTGCGCCTGGTGTTCGGCCGGGGTGCTGAGCACCGGCTCGGCCCCACGCCCCCGCAAGCGCTCGACCACCTCGGGATCGGCCAAGGCACGTTGCAAAGCGGCATTGATGCGCTCCACCACCGCAGCCGGTGTGCCCGCAGGCGCATACAAACCATCGGTGGCGGCCAGGTCAAAGCCTTTGAGACCGACCTCATCCAAGGTGGGCAAGTCGGGCAGGCTGCGCACACGCTGGCGGGTGGTCACGGCCAGGGGCCGCAATTTGCCAGCCTGCACCTGGGCCATCAAATTGGCGGTGAGATCGATCATCATTTGCACATCCCCGGCGAGCAAGCCGGTCAGTGCGGGGCCGCCCCCTTTGTAGGGAATGTGCTGGATGTCCACATCGGCCATGCGGCGAAACGATTCGCCCGCCATGTGCGATGTGGTGCCGTTGCCCGCCGAGGCATACGACAACTTGCCAGGATTGGCCTTCAAGTAACTCAGCAGCTGGGCGGCTGTTTGCACCGGCACGCTGGGGTTGACCACCAGCATCGCGGGAATGAATGACACCCGGCCCAGGGTGGCGAAGTCGCGCAATTCAAATCCGGTGCGGGCATACAAAGCATGGTTGGTGCCGTGGGTGCCATTGGTGCCGTACAACAAGGTGTAGCCATCGGCGGTTGAGCGGGCCACGCCCTCGCTGCCCAAATTGCCACCGGCCCCCGGCTTGTTGTCGATCACGATGGACTGGCCCAAAAATTCGCCCAATTTGGGCGCGACGATGCGGGCCAAGTTGTCCGCCCCACCACCCGGTGGAAAAGGGACCACCAATTTGATGGGTCGGTTGGGATAGGCCTGGGCCCACAGCGCCGGTGAGGCAGCGGCCAGGGCCGCGCCAGCGATCAAAAGTTTTCTGCGTTGCATGTTCAATCGGGATGGATGGGTTGGTTGAGGGACAGGGGCATCACGGGGTCACGGCTTCTTGCGCCGCGCCCACCGGTTGGGCTTGGTAAGCGCGCCAATCGGTGGTTTTGGGAATCACGCCTTGGAACGAACACACCGACTCGGGGATGTGCAACTCGCCCACGCCAATGGCGGGCCCGCCATTGGCAAAAGCACGCACCGCGTCGAGCATTTGGCGGCGAAATGCCACGATGGCCATGTCGCTGGCCCCCAAGCGGTCGTGCTCTCGGTCGACGATGGGGCCCATGCCCACCCACATCGCCATGTCTTGGTTGGGAATGCCGGGAATGCCAGTGAAGTTACCGGCTTTCATGGCCGCGCGGTCTTGCAAGAAATGGTTGCCCAGGTGGCGCACCGGGTGATAGGCCGCATCCAGGTCGATGCCGACTTCGGTGTGCAAAAACTTGCGCCAGGCGGCGGTGCTGGGGGTGGACTGCGGGTCACCCCAAGCGATGAAGTGAAAGGCCGTGTGGTGGTCATCGATGGGGGTGTTGATGTTGGCCACGTTGTACACATCGTTGGGCGGGATCAAAGCCGACGCGGGTGCCACAAACACGGTGGTGCGCACGTACTCGTGGGTGGCGGCGTTTTGGATCGGGCGGCGCAAGGCCGCGTAGCGAAAACCATAGCCATTGACCTCGACCTGCATGCGCGGGGCTTTGTCGGTGGAGGGGCGCAACCATTGTTCGTTGTTGGCTTTGGCCCCGTCCACCCGTGCAGGCACCATGTCGGAAGAATGCAGGCTGGAGCTGTGGGCCGAGTCGATTTGGCCCTCCAGTATTTGCGCCCAGTTGGCCGGGATGATGATTTTGGCAATCGACACCTGCACATCGTCCGTGGGTGCCCAGCGCGGCGGCACAAACGGGGTGAAGGTCTCGCTCGGACCCATGTAAGCCCACACCATGCCCGCCCACTCCTGGGTGGGATAGGCTTTGTGCTTGACCTTGCTGACCAAGCCGCTGCCCGCAGGCTCGGAACTCATCTCGACCACTTGGCCGCTGACATCCATCTTCCAACCGTGGTAGAGGCAGCGCAAGCCCCGGTGCTCGTTGCGGCCATAGACCAATGAAGCGCGCCGGTGTGGGCACATCTCATCGAGCACGCCGACCTGGCCATCGGTGTCGCGAAACACCACCAGGTTTTCACCCAGCACACGGGCGCGCACCGGTGCCCCATCGGGCTCGGGCACTTCTTCGGCCAGGCACACCAATTGCCAGTGGCGGCGCATCAATTGGCCCATGGGGGCATCGCCCTCCACACGGCACAACAACATATTTTCTTCGTGGGTCAGCATGCCAGCTCCTGGTCCAGTGGTGGTTTGCAGGCCGTTTTGGGCGCGGCCATTAAATACTTAGTGATCTAAGCTTATGATTGCAGTTTACACCTTGTCAAGCCTGCGGGCGTTGGTACAAACCATGTCACCTTTTTCCTTGGCCGTCGCTGCACTGAGCACCTTGCAGGTGCGGCGCAAACAAGCCATTGCGCGCGACATCGTGCGCTTTGAATTGATCGATCCATCGGGGGCTGACCTGCCCGCTTGGGCGGCGGGTGCGCACATCCGCTTGCTCACCCCGGGTGGGCACACGCGCAGTTACTCGCTGTGCGGGCCGGTACAAGCACGCGACCACTGGGCCATCGCCGTCAAGCGCGATGCCCAAGGGCGCGGCGGCTCGGTCAGTTTGATCGATGGCGTGCACGAGGGCGACAGCCTGGCCATCAGCGGGGGCGACAACCTGTTTCCGCTGGAGACCCAGGCCCAGCAGCACATCTTGATCGCGGGCGGCATTGGCATCACGCCCATTTATGCGATGGCGCACACCTTGGCCCTGATGCCAGGGGCCTCCTTTCAGATGTATGTGTGCAGCCGAGACGCTCAGGCCACGGCTTTCCTCAGCGAATTGCAGCAAGCACCTTGGCACGATCGCGTGCACATCCACCACGATGGCGGCGACCCCAGCCAGTCGCTGGACCTGTGGCCGGTGTTGGAGACCCCCAGCGCGGCTCATGTGTACTGCTGCGGCCCCCAAGGATTGATGGACAGCGTGCGCGACATGAGCGGGCATTGGCCCGCCCACCAAATCCATTTTGAAAGCTTTGGGGCCGACAGCAGCGGCTGGGCCGACAACCAGGCCTTTGAGGTGGTGCTGCCCGCGAGCGGTCTGCGCTTGACGGTTCCGCCTGAGCGCAGCATCTTGGAATGCTTGCGCAGCGCGGGCGTGGCGGTGCCGAGTTCGTGCGAAAGCGGCACCTGTGGCTCATGCAAAGTGGGTTTGATCAGCGGCGAGGTGGAACACCGCGACATGGTCTTGCTGCCCGAAGAGCGCGCCCAGCACATCATGGTGTGTGTGTCGCGCTCGCACAGCGGCGGCCCTTTGGAGTTGGCGCTGTGAGCGGCCTCTTGCGCATTGGCGTGGCGGGTTTGGGCCGCGCATTCACCTTGATGATGCCCACCTTTGTGCAAGACCCGCGGGTGCAATTGGTCGCGGCCTGCGACCCCATGGCCAAGGCCTGCGCGCAATTTGAACGCGACTTTCACGCCCCCAGCGAGGCATCGGTACAAGCACTTTGCCAGCGGCCCGATGTGGATTGGGTGTATGTGGCCACGCCCCACCAATTCCATGCCGAGCATGTGGTGCTGGCCGCCCAACACGGCAAACATGTGCTGGTGGAAAAACCCATGGCCATCAGCTTGGAAGAATGCGACCGCATGGTGCAAGCCTGTGAACAAGCCGGCACCGCCTTGATCGTGGGCCCCAGCCACAGCTTCAATGCGCCGGTGCTGCGCGCGCGCCAACTGATTGCCAGCGGACGCTATGGCCGGGTCCGCATGATCCATGCCTTGCAATACACCGATTTTTTATACCGCCCACGCCGCCCGGAAGAATTGCTCACCTCAGCCGGTGGTGGGGTGATCCACAGCCAAGCGGCGCACCAGGTGGACATGGTGCGATTGCTCGGCGGTGGCCTGGTGCGCAGCATCATGGCCCACACCGGCAATTGGGACAGCGCACGGCCCACCGAAGGTGCCTACAGCGCTTTGCTGGCCTTTGAGGGCGGGGCCTTTGCCAGCATGACCTACAGCGGCTATGGCCACTTTGACAGCGATGCCTGGATGGACGGCATCAATGAAATGGGCTTTGCCAAACCCAAGGGTGTCCATGGTGCAGCACGCCAGCGTTTGCAAAGCGTGGCCGATGCCGCCCAAGAAGCCCAGCTCAAAGCCGAGCGCAACTATGGCGGCGCGTTGTGGAGCCCACCCGTCAGCGACAGCCCACCCAGCGCGCATCCGCACTTCGGGCCGGTGATCATTGGCTGCGAGCATGCCGATCTGCGCTTGACCCCCCAAGGTGTGGCCATCGATGGCGACACCGCACAAAGCTTTGAGGCCGTGCCCCTGACGCAAACACCGCGGCAAGAAGTCATCGACGAAATGCAGCTGGCCCAAACGGGTCAAGCCACCTTGCACAACGGCCATTGGTCGCGCGCCAGCACCGCTGTGAGTTTGGGCATTTTGGCCTCGGCCCAAACGGGCCACAGCATCAGGCCCGCCCACCAAGTGGCCCCGGTGGCATGAAAAAAGACACCCAGCAACTGCTGCGCCACTGGCAAGAGGCGGTGCCCAACGACCGCTTGGCCCACTTGGTTCGCGACACCGCACGCGCCTACACGCGGGCCTTGCAAGCCCGCTTGGCACAGCACCAAGTGCCGTTTGGACATTGGGCGTTCTTGCGCATCTTGTGGCATGGCGATGGCTTGACCCAGCGCGAACTCAGTGTGCGTGCTGGTGTGATGGAGCCCACCACCTTTGCGGCCATGAAGGCCATGGAAGCCCAGGGCTATATCGAACGCCGCCAGTCGCCCGACAACAAAAAAAACATGTATGTGTATTTGACCGCCGCGGGCCGGGCCTTGCAGAAAAAACTGGTCCCCTTGGCGGAACAAACCAACCAGGTCAGCACCCAAGGCTTGAGCGACGCGCAGGTGCAGAGCACCCGCGAGGTGTTGCTCAAGCTGCTGGAGAATCTGGCCGCCGACGAGCACCAATGGGGCGACAAGGTGTGAGCCCCACCACCTAGAAAGCAGACACCATGAGCCTTGGAAAACTGAACCTGCCCAGCCTCCAATCACAGGTCACCCCCCAAGAGTGGCAAGCCCGGGTGGACCTGGCCGCTTGTTACCGCTTGGTAGCGCATTACGGCATGTCCGACATGATGGCCAACCACATCACCTTGCGCGTACCGGGTGAAGAAAACGCATTCCTCACCAACCCCTACGGCATGATGTACGAGGAGATGAGTGCCTCGTGCTTGGTCAAAATCGACCACGACGGCCAAGTGCTCTACCAGCCCGACTTTGGCGAGTTGAACTACGGCTTGAACAAGCCCGGCTTCATTTTGCACAGCGCCATCCACAAGGCACGGCCCGAAGTGGCCTGCGTCATCCACACCCACACACCGGCGGGCATGGCCGTGTCATCCTTGGCCTGTGGTTTGTTGCCCATCAACCAAACCTCGATGCGTTTTCTCAAAATCAGTTACCACGACTACATGGGCGTGGTGCTCGACATGGCCGAGCAAGAGTTGTTGGTGCGCGACTTGGGCCACAGCGAAGCCATGGTTTTGCGCAACCACGGCTTGCTCACTTGCGGCCGCAGCGTGGGCGAGGCCTTCAATTGGATGCACCGCTTGGAGCTGTCTTGCCGCGCCCAACTGCAAGCCATGGCCTGCAACACGCCCTTGCAACCCGTGCCCGATGCCGTGCTGCAAGAAACCTACCTCAACTACCAACCCCAAACCCGTCGGCCTTATGGCGTGATGGAGTGGCCCGGCTTGTTGCGCATGCTCGACCGCATGGACCCCAGCTACCGCGATTGAGGGGCCTTGGCTTCAGAGGTCAATCAGCGGCATGCGCTAACAAGACCCCCCACCCCAGCAGCGGCTTGTTCGGTTCAGCAGCTGGGTTGGATTGCGCCCACGCCGGGCCCACGCACCAGGTGCATGACCAAGCCCAGACCAGCGTGTTTCGCCGATCCATGTGATCACCTTGAGAAAATTTTCACCGCGTTGACACCATGTTCATGCGTGGGGCTTGGGGCTATCATGGTTTCCACCCCTCAAGGGGAGACATGCGCCATGTGGTCATGGACCACTTGGCGACCCAATGAGACCTGCAAACCCAGGAGACCCACGTGGATTTCACCGGCATTGAATCGGTTCACTTTGGCTCAACCGACATGGCGCAATCACGGCGCTTTTTCACCGATTGGGGTTTGAAAAAAACATCGCAAAGCGCCCAACTGTTGCGCTTTCAAACCGGCAATGGGGCTGAGGTGGTGGTGCGCGATGCCCACAGCCGTCTGCTGGCCCCGCCCTTGAGCGAAGGCGCACAGTTTCGTGAATTTGTACTGGGTGTGAAAACCCAGCGCGAGCTGGACCGCTTGGCCAACGAACTGGCACACGACCGACCCGTGAGCATGGACCGCGATGGCGTGGCGCACAGCGTGGACGATGCCGGCATTCACTTTGGCTTGCGGTTGTCCCAGCGCAAAGGGGTCAAACCACCCACGGTGGTGCCGCGCAATGCACCGGGTCAACGCCTGCGGGTGGACCGCATCAGCACGCAATACGATGGCGCACAACCTTGGCAAATGGGGCACATTGTTTTTTTTGTGCCCGACACCGGTGAGGCTGAGCGTTTTTACCGCCAGCGCCTGGGCTTTCATTTGTCCGACCGCTATGTGGGGGGTGCAGGCGTGTTTTTGCGCTGGGCCCAGCGCAGTGAACACCACAATATGTTTTTGCTCAAAAGCCCCAGCGGCAAATCGGCTTTGCACCACTTGGCATTTGAAGTGCGCGACCAACACGAGGTGTTTGGTGGCGGCCTGGCCTTTGCCAAGCGCGGTTGGTCGACCCAGGTGGGGCCGGGCCGACACCCGATTTCATCGGCCTACTTTTGGTATTTTCAACATCCCATGGGCGGCGGCATTGAATATTTTTGCGACCCCGATTTTGTGACCGAAAAATGGAAGCCGCATCAATACCGCGTCAACCGCTTCAGCGAATGGCATTTGCCGCATGGCATCGTGCACATCGACGATGACAAGATGCGCCCCTCCTTGGCCACGGCCAAAGCGATTGAGCGTGCCCAATCAGCCCGCACAGCAAGCACCCCATGAACGAAAAAAACATCTCCTTCACTTCACAAGGCCTGCGCTTGGCCGGTGTGGTGCGCTGGCCTGCGGGCATGCAAAGCAACGAACGCCGCCCGGCCCTGGTGGTGCTGCATGGTTTTGGCTCCAACAAATCGGCCGAAAACGTCTTGGGACCGTGTGCCGAAATCGAGACCATGGGCTATATCACCTTGCGCTTTGACATGCCTGGTTGTGGCGACAGCGAAGGCCCGCGCGGCCATTTGATCTGCATGGAGCAAGTGCAAGCCACGCTCGATGCGGTCGGCTTCATGACAGGCGAGCCCACGGTACAAACCGATGCCATTGGCCTGATTGGCTCCAGCTTTGGTGCGGCGGTGGCGATTTATGCCGGTGCCATTGACCCACGCGTGGCCGGTGTCATCTCATCGGGTGGATGGGGACACGGCGAAAAAAAGTTTCGCGGCCAGCACCCCACGCCCGAGGCCTGGGCCGATTTCACCGACATGCTCGCCAAAGGGCGCGCGCACCGTGAAAAAACCGGCACTTCGCTGATGGTGCCGCGCATGCACATCGTGCCTTTGCCACCCGGTTTGAAGCGCCAGTTGGTGCCCGGTGCGTTGCAAGAATTCACCGCCGAAACCGCGCAAAGCATGTTTGACTTTCGCGCCGAAGACGTGGTTGACCAAATCAGTCCGCGACCCTTGATGCTGCTGCACAGCTCGGTGGACACGGTCACACCGACCGAACAATCGCTGGCCTTGTTTGCCAAAGCCAAAATGCCCACCGACTTGCACCTGTTTGGCGACACCAATCATTTCATGTTCGCCGAGGGCAACCAACGGGTGTGGCAAGTGGTGCGCGACTGGTTGAACAAATACCTGCCGTTGAAAGGACACCCATGAAACTCAAAAACCTGTGTGTATGGTTGGCTCTGGTATCGGGCTTGGCCTGGGCACAAGACTACCCCAACAAACCCATTCGCATCGTCGTGCCCTACCCACCCGGTGGCGTGACCGATGTGGCAGCGCGTTTGGTCGCGCCCAAGATGAGCGAAACCCTGGGTCAAGCCATCATCATTGAAAACCAACCCGCTGCGGGCGGTGTGGTGGCGACCAATGCACTGGCCCGCTCCGCCCCTGACGGCTATCACCTGGGGGTGGTGTTTGACAGCTTTGCCACCAATCCCTTTTTGTACAAAGGGGTCACCCATGACCCACTGAAAGACTTTGTGCCCATCTCCTTGATGGTGCGCAGTCCCCAGTTGCTGGTGGTGCACCCCAGCAAAGGCATCAAAACCATCCAAGACCTGCTGGCCCAGGGGAAAGAAAAAAACAAGCTGTTTTTCTCCACCCCTGGGGCGGGCACATCGAGCCGCCTATCGGCCGAATTGCTCAAGTCCACCGCCAACATCGACATCACCTTGGTGTCTTACCGGGGTGGTGCTGCCGCATTGAATGATTTGTTGGGTGGTCAAGTCACCGGCATGATTGCCTCCATGGCCTTGGTGCTGCCCCATGTGCAATCGGGCAAGTTGGTGCCCTTGGGCGTGTCTTCGCCCCAGCGTTCGCCCCAAATCAATACCGTGGCACCGATTGCCGATACCTTGCCGGGCTTTGAAGCCCAGTCGTGGACCGGCATGATCGCACCGGCAGGCACACCCAAGCCCATTTTGGACAAACTGCATGCGGCATTGGTCAAGGCCTTGGCCAGCCCAGATGTGCGCGAAAAGCTCGCCGGTCAGGGCGTGGAAGTGGTCGGTGGCACGCAAGCCGAATTTGCCGATTGGCTGGCCAAAGAAAGCCAGCGCTGGGGCAAGGTCATCAAAGAGCGCAACATCACGGTCGAGTAGCCGGCAAGCCCACGCCATGGGCCTGGCCCAAATCTGCCAAGGCCTGCCACACCGGCGGGTCCACCCACACCCCTTGTTCCTGGCTGGTCTGCCAGTGCATGCGCCGGCGCTCACCCGGCAGGTGGATCTGCGCCACCCCTTGCGCTTTGGGCATGGCTTTTAAAGCATCGCGCAGTGCAGCCACCTGTTGCACATAAGCCCCGCCAGCGGGAAACGCATCGATCCGCGCCAGCATGAGCATGGCATTTTGGGAATGCCTTTTTTCGGCGGCACTGGTGGCCCGCAAATGCTTGGCCACCACGGGATTGCCAAGCGCCAAACTGGCCATCAACTCAAACATCAAGGCCATGCCCGAACCTTTGGCACCGGCCATGGGCAAGGGCGTGGTGGCTTGCGCGGCATCGGTGGTGACAGCACCTTGGGCATCCAAGGCCGCATTCATGGGCAATACCGCACCGAGCGCACGCGCGCGTCGCAAGCGCGAAAAAGATATTTCACTGGTGGCCATGTCAAACACAATCGGCTCGCCATCGGGGCCGGGCACGGCCATGGCCAAGGGCCCGGTGGTGGCCCCTGCTTTGGCCGCACCGTGGTAGGCCATCAACGGCTGCCCGGCCACAAACAACATGGCCATGCAGCCTTGTTCGGCAGCGGTTTGCACAAATTGCCCCATGGCCCCGGCATGGGTCAAGTGGCTGATCCACAAATTGACCGTGCCCAAGCTGTGCACCTCGCGCAAAGCCTCTTGCATGGCAAAGCCCATGCCCACCGAACCGGCGGCCTGCTTGGCATCCACGATGGCCGGTGTGCCATGCACCCGCTCGGGGCGGGCATGGACATCGATGTCACCGGCATCGATCATCTCCACGTAGCGGGGTAGAAATGCCACACCATGCGAGGCGATGCCGCGCTCATCCGCCCATTGCAAAGAGGCGGCCACCACCGCCGCATCGCTGCTGGACATGCCTTTGGCCTGCATGATCTGATGGGTGAATTGGGCCAAGGCCTGGGTGTCAATGTGGGGCATGGTGTTTCACGGCTTTCGAATGAGATGGAATCAATGACGGGCTTGCTGTGTCAGGTGAACGGCCCACTCAAGCCACCAGGGCCACCGATTTGACTTGCAGGTAAACACGTTGACCGACCTGCAAACCCAGCGTGGACCAAGCCCTTTGGGTGATGCGCGAGAGCACCACTGAGGGGCCCACACGCAAGCGGACCAACACCTGCGACGGGTGCGCATCGCTGGCCATGGCCTCGATCACCGCCGAGAGTGCGTTTTGAATGCTGGTGTGTTGCGGGGCCACGGTGGCGATGCTGACATCCTTGGCCAGCAAGCGCATGCGCACCGCCTGACCCACGGCCAAGCCGCTGTCGCGCAACCACAGTTCGCCGCCCTCAAAAGCAACGCGGCACAAATGCCAATCGCTGTGGCGCTCGACCAAGCGGCCTTGTAACAAGGCCCCCATGTCTTCACCCGCCACCAGGGGTTGGTGGATGTTGGCAAACACCTCGGTCACGGTCCCTTGCGCCTTGAGCTGCCCCCGATCGAGCACCAACATGTGCGCCCCCAAACGGGCCGCTTCATCGGCCGCATGGGTCACATACAACATGGGCAGGTGCAGCTCGTCGCGCATTTTTTCCAACCAGGGCAAGATCTCTTGGCGGCGCGATGCATCCAATGAGGCCATGGGCTCGTCGAGCAACAACACACGCGGCTGGCTGGCCAAGGCGCGGGCCAAGGCCACCCGCTGGCGTTCGCCCCCGGACAAAGCCGCTGGCGAGCGGGTCAACAAATGGCCAATGCCCAACAACTCAATCGCCTGCGCCAAGCTGTGCACCTGAGGCCGCGCACTGGCGCGCTGCAAGCCATAGACCAGGTTTTGCTGCACCGTCAAATGGGGCAACAGGCTGGACTCTTGGAACACATAGCCCAAGGCCCTTTGCCAAGTCGGCAGGTACACGCCTTGGCTGTCGTCTTGCCACAGCACGCCACCCATTTCAATGCGCGCGCGGTCGGGTCGCTCCAAACCGGCCACGCAGCGCAACAAGCTGGTTTTGCCAGACCCAGATGCGCCCAGGATCACGGTGATGCCTTGGTCGGGGCACTGCACATCCAGTTGTAAAACAAAGGGGCCGCGCTGCCATTGCAGTTGGATGCGGTTCATGCGCCCGCACCCACACCTGGCCAGCGCCGTTTCACCGCCGCCAAACTAAGCAACACGGCAAACGAAAACACCAACATGCCAGCGGCCAATGCATGGGCCTGGGCGTATTCCATCGCCTCCACATGGCCGTAAATTTGGGTGGACAGCACACGCGTTTGGCCAGGCACATTGCCACCGATCATCAAAACCACACCAAACTCGCCGACGGTGTGGGCAAAGGTCAATATGGCTGCGGTGATCAGGCCCGAACGGGCCAAGGGCAAGGCCACGGTGAAAAACGCATCCAGGGGTCGCGCCCCCAAAGTGGCGGCCACTTCCATCGGCCGCTTTCCCATGACCTCAAACGCATGCTGCAAAGGTTGCACCGCAAAAGGCAGGGAATAAACCATGGAGCCCAACACCAAGCCCGTGAAGGTGAAGGACAGCAGGCCCCAACCCATGGCCTGTGTCCACTGCCCCAACCAGCCATGCGGGCCCATCGCCACCAACAGGTAAAAACCCAGCACCGTGGGCGGCAGCACCAAGGGCAAGGTGACAAAGGCCAAGATGGGCGCTCGCCAGCGCGACGTGGTTTGCGACAACCACCATGCCAGTGGTGTGGCCACAGCCAACAACAACACCGTGGTCACGCAGGCCAATTGCAGCGTCAAGACCACCGCTGCCCAAGCCGCTGAAGCATCGGTCGACCACGGGCTCATGGGAGCGGCTCCAACACATAACCGCTGCTGCGGATGATGTCGCGGGCCGTTGGCGACTTCAAAAAAGCCATCAAGGCCAGGGCTGCGGCATTGTCTTTGCCCTTGTGCAGCAAGACCGCGTTTTGCAAGATGGGGCTGTGCCAACTGCTGGGAACCAGCCACATCGAGCCCGTTGCTTTGCCCGTTGCCGTGGCCACTTGCGACAAGGCCAAAAAGCCCAGCTCCGCATTGCCCGTCGCCACAAATTGATGGGCTTGGTTGATGTTTTCACCTTGCACCCATTTGTGTTGCAAATCGGCTGTCAGCCCCATGCGCTCCACCACTTGCACGGTGGCCGCGCCATACGGGGCCAATTTGGGGTTGGCGCGTGCAATGCGCTTGAACCGACCTTGGCGCAACACCTCCGCTTGGGGGTCAATCAGCTCCGGCTTGGGGCTCCACAACACCAATTGACCGACGGCATAGGTGAAAGAGGTGCCAGCCACGCCCAGACCGGCTTGCACCAATTGCGCGGGGATGGCCGCGTCGGCCGATAACAACACATGAAAAGGCGCGCCATTTTGAATTTGTGCCGACAACTGACCGCTGGCACCAAACGACAGCTGAACCTGGTGCCCGCTTTGTTTGGCAAAGGCTTGGGCGATGTGCTGCATGGGCTGCATGAAATTGGCGGCCACGGCCACCAACACCTCAGCGGCGCTGGCCCATCCGCTGCCCAAGCCCAAGCAAGCCGCCATGGCCAAGGAAGACAACAGGTGGGATGCGCGGGGTTTCATGGTGGGGCCGAGTGTAGCCAGAGCCGCCCCGGCGCTGCACCCCCAATGGCCTCAAGAGCGCTGGGCCAGGGGCAAATTGAGCAACAAATTTTGCGGCTTGAGCTGCAAGCATTTGCGCTCGTCAACGGCCATGCCCAAATACACGGGCTTGCCCTGCACATCGGCCCGCATGTCTTGCGGCGAGGCAAACGTGAGCTTGAACAAACACATCATGCGCTGCATTTGCTCAGCGCTGACATCTTGCCCTTGGTAGAGGGCATTCAAGATCGCGCTCGACTGGGCATCCAAACCGGTGTGCCAAACCCATTGTTCGTCATCGATCTCGGTCTCGGTTTGAATCTGCACCTGGGTGCCCAAAAAATGGCCCACCCAGCGCTGGAGCACTTCGCACAAAGCCTGCAATGCGGGCTCGCCACGGTTCATGCAAACCACCCAGTCAAAGGATTCGCTGCGCGCCCAATAGGCCTGGGCGTTGTCTGCGCGCAGCACATCCAAATCGACGGTGCGCAAGGTCGCGCCACCTTGCTGCAACAACTCGCCCAAGGAGCCAAAACCACCGGTGGTGGCAAAGCGCTCAACCGTGTCGCGGTCGGCGGCCATCACCGAGCCGTCTTCTTGCACCGATATGGACTGAACGCGAAACAACATCTCGGCCACGCGCACCTGCAAGGGTGTGGCCGTGGTCCCCAAAATGTGGCGCAGCAACACTTGGGTCAATTGCTGCACCAACAAGGGCGGCACATCCACGCCTTGCCCTTGAAACAAGGCCAAGTAACTGGCCTCCAGGCTGGGTTTGGCCAGCAAACGGCTGCGAAAGCGCAACCAAACCGCATAGTTTTCGGCCGCATCTGGATCGCGCAAGCCGGCCAATTGCTGCGCCGTGATGTCAAGCCGGGGCTGTGCCAACATTTGCTCATGCAATGCCAACTCCTGCGGGCACGATTGGGCGATGGGTGCCAGCTCTGGGCGGTTCAACAGCCAGCGCAAAAAATCATCGCTCACCAGCAAATGCCCCTGCGGGTTGACCTGCATCAGCGCATACCCACAAGTGGGCCAATAGTTGTTTTCGGTCATGGGGGTGTGTGCCTGCTGATGGGATCCGGGTTGGGGCCCCAGGTGTTTCAAGGTTTGTGCGCGGCTTGTTCTTTGAGCAAGGCTTTGAGTTCGTCCAGGTCTTGTTTTTGTTGGGACATTTGGGCCCGCAAGGCGCTGATCTCGGCGCTCAGGGCATCGGTTGTTTTTCTCGGTTTGTCCGTGCTGTCCACATTGTTCAAAGAGTCAACGATGACGGCAATGAACAAATTGATCACGATGAAGGTGGCGATCAGGATGAACAACAAAAAGAACACCCAGGCATAAGGCAGTTTGGCCATGATGGGCCGCGCCACCCCCTCAGACCAACTCTCCAAGGTCATGACCTGGAACAAGGTGAATGCGCTGTCGCCCATGCTGCCAAACAGGTCGGGGAATTCATGGCCAAACAAATTGGTGGCCATGACAGAGAAAACGTAAAACACAATCAGGGTCAAACCCGCCACCGAGGCCAGGCTGGGCAAAGAGTTGAGCAAGCCTGCGACCACTTTGCGCATGCTTTCAATTTTGTTGATCAAGCGCAGCACCCGCAACACCCGCAAAGCCCGCAGCACTGAAAACGATTCGGTGGCCGGAATGATCGCAATGCCCACCACCAGAAAGTCAAACACGCACCAAGGATCGGTAAAAAACTTCAAACCCCGCGCGGCCATCAGCAGCACAATTTCCAAAATGAAAATGGCCAATATGCCGTGGTCCAACAAAGCCATTGCGGCACCATAGGCCTGGACCATGTCGGGGCTGGTTTCCATGCCCAACAAAGCCGCGTTGAGCACGATCAAAAAAACAATCACATGTTGAACGCTGGGGTGGTGGATGGTGCGTTCGATTTTTTGCTTCCACAGCGGAAGCGCAGGATCCAATTCAAGGGCGCGCATGGCTTGACTCTGATAATTTTTTGCCAGGCAGCGACTTTATCCCATGCCCTCCATGGCCACTTAATCCAAAAGCATGCGAAGCCGGGCTGTCTGGCCAGCCCTTGAGCACCACGGCTGGCCTGTGGGCGCAAAAGCCCACCAAAAGCGAGGGCTCGCACTTGTGGCTACAGTGTGAGCCTTTTTCACACAGGCACATCCCCCATGTTAGATACCCTTCGCCACGGCAACGACCTCTCTGAAATCCTGATGGTGGGCCACAACCCCAACGCCCGCCAAAAATTAAGCGATGCAGCCACCCAGGCCTTGCGCCAGCACATCCAAGCCCCCCATTCGCTGCTGGCCTATGTGTGCGGCCGTGAGGTCAAGTCGGGTGCCGGCGTGATCGCCCTGAGCGAGGGCAAAGTGCTGGTTTACCAAAGCGCCACCCAAAAGGTCACCGCCGTGGCGCTGGCCCAGATCACCCAGGTGCAAGCCGTGCGCGGCAAATACGGCCACACCGTACGCGTGATCGCCCAAGGCCACACCCATGCATTGTTTGGTGTGGACAAAGCCTTGGCCGAACAATTGCACCAGGCGCTGCTGGGCGCTGGCGTGCAAAGCAGCTTCGAAGACAAAGCCCCGCTGGGCACCTTGTGGGCCGCCTACCCCTCGCCCCAGCCCAGCGCCAACGACTGCTTGGCCGATGCCAGACAGCGTTTGATGGCGGCCTGAATGCAGTGAACCAAGAAGGGGGCTGGCTGCAGCAGGCTCACAGCAAGCCCCAGTCTTTGGCACCCGCATGGCCCGGAAAAACCGCGGCCAATTGGGTGTCGCTCAAACCCCATTGGCGCTTGAAAACACCGGCCAACACCCCTCTGTACTCGTTCAACACCGCCAGGTCGCGGTTTTGAAACAAGGTGTTGGGGGTGATCAGCTGCTGCTCGCCCACCACCTGTTTACCGCGCACCGCACCGCCCAACACCCACATGGCGCTGCCGTGCCCATGGTCGGTACCCCGGTTGCCGTTTTGGCGGAAGGTGCGGCCAAATTCGCTCATCACCACCACCACCGTGCGGCCCCAGGCAGACCCCATTTCGTGGGCAAACAGCGCCAGCCCACGGCCCAATTCATCGAGCCGATTGGCCAGGTATCCGCTGGCACCGCCTTGGGCCACATGGGTGTCCCATCCACCCACATCGACAAAGCCCAGCGCATACCGATCGCGCATCAAATTGGCCATGCGCCGCGCCTCCAACTCAAAGCCTTTGGCGCTGATGGCCCCACGGCCAGATGCATCCATCTCGGCGGCCATCTCCCGCATCACCTGTTCGCGCACCTGAAAGCCCGTTTGCACATGGCTTTGCAAAGGGGTGCCTTGGTACATGCCGGCAATGAGCTGGCTTTGGCGCAGGTCCACCGACGGTTTGCTCCATTGGCGCAGGCTGGTGTTGGGCACACGCACAGGGCCTTGCAGGGCCAAGGGCAACTGGTGGGTAAAGGACATGGCTGATGGGTTGCCCTCTGGGTTGGCCCCCAACTGCGCGGCCAGCCGGTTCAAAAAACCCGAGCCATATTGGATGCGGGCTGCATTGAATTGCCCCAGTTCGATGCTGTCTTGGGTTTCAAAATGGCTGCGTGACAAATCATGCGTTCCGCTGAACGGCACAAAGGCCAGTTCGCCGTTTTGGTACAGGGGATAGAGCGACTCGCGCAAGGCCGGGTGAAGGCCCCAATCGGCATTCAGGGGCAATGCGCTGGTCCAATCGGACGAAGGCTTGGCAATGGCAATATCGGGACGGACCTCGTGGTACAGCGGGCTGCTGATGGGGATGAGCAAACTCGCGGCATCCAAGCCCCCGCGCAAAAACACGAACAAGAATTTCGGCGTGTTGGCATTGGCTGCGGGTGTGGCTGCCAACAACCGCACACCCGGCCAACCCATTGCCAGCGCAGTGCCGGTGTGTAGAGCGCAGGCCCATAAATGTCGTCGTTTCATGGCGGTCCTTGGTGCTTCAGCGGCGCATGGTTTCTGGTGCGGCCAGCAACAGCATGTTCCATTCCTGGGCTGAGCTGGCCTGCTTCAAAGCGTTGCGTGTGGCTGGCCCCAGCGTGCTTTCAATGGCCTGGTAGTAGAGCGCATTGGCCAGTTGGGGAAAGGCGGGTTTGTCCACCGCTTGGGGCCCTTCGGTTTTGAACAAGCCCGCACTGCCCGACCCAATGGCCTTGGCGATTTCAAAGCGCGTGGTCATCTGCCCGGGGCTGTCCCAGCCCGAGGCCACCAGCGGATAACCATCCGGTGTTTGGCGACCGTACAAAGGTTGGCCCAGCCGGTTGATCCAATTCATGACCGGCCCCGCATTGAGGATCACCTGATCGTCGTAGGCCCACCGCACAGCCGACAGCACATAGCGCATGGGGTCTTTGAACTTGCCTGGCGCTGCTTGGGTGAATTCGGCCGCAGTGAACAAGGTTTCCAACACCTGGGCGATCTGCCCGTCCGTGGCCTTCCAACGGGCCACCATGCGGTCGATCAAGGCCTGTGGCGGCGTGTCAGACAACCAAAACGTGGCCAGCTTGCGGCTGATGTGTGCGGCGGTGGCGGGGTGCCGCGCCAACACATCGAGCGCATGCGCCACCTCTGCCAGACCCTCGCCCTGCACCGCCTGGCCCAGCAGCACTTTGGGGCCCATGTCATGGCGCTGGGGGTTGAACTCCATCAGCCCGCGCCGCACATACAAGGCTTGGAGTTGCGGGCGCAACTTGGGTGTGTTGGCACTGAGGTTGACACCCAGGCCGGTCAGAACGCGGGCCAACTCCTGCACATCCTTTTGGCCATACCCTGCATCCACACCCAAGGTGTGCAACTCCATCAGTTCGCGCGCAAAGTTTTCGTTGATGCGCCCCACGGCATTTTGTTCGTTGTCGAGGTAGCGCAGCATCGCTGGATGCAGGGCCACAGCCCCCAACAAGTCCCGAAAACGGCCCAGCGCATGGACGCGCAATGCGTTTTGCTCGTAGTCGCCCACCAAGGCCCGCAGGTTGTGCTTGTTCATGTGCACATTGAAATGATTGAGCCAAAACCAGGTCATTTGCTCTTGCACCTGGGCCGGGCTGTAGAGGGCGCGCAGCAGGTGTCGGGTGCTGGCTTCGCGGGCGATGCGGTTGAGCTCTTGTTGGTAGGCTTGCAGCGCCGCTTTCTTTGCCCCATCGTCCTTCAAGCCGTCGGCATCTCTGCGCTGCTGTTCCAGCTTCAAAGCCATGTCGACCAGCGGGGTTTGTGTGATGGTCATCTGGCGCACCGTTTGGGCTGCGGGCTCTGGCAACTCGGCTTCGCGGGCTTGCAACTGTTGTTTCAGCCATGCGGCTTGGCCCATCTGCTCCACCTGCCGGGCCAGGCTGGTGTTGGCACCCCAGGTCATGCGGTTGAGCCATGCATAAGTCGCAACCGGCTGTGCGCTGGTGCCAGACAGGGTGGCGCTCGGTGCCGATGGCGCGCCCGCAGGCCGTGAAGCGCAGCCAGCCAGCGTGGCCCACACCAGCACAGACACCCCAATGGGTGTCCAAAATCTCATGGGCTGGGTGTCAAAGTTCACGCCAATGTTTCAAAAATTGGGCGGATTCTATGGGTAATTAAGTATTCAATAATGCGCCTCTGGATTTTTTGCATCACCCCCCCATTCAACCGATTGGCCCAGAGACCCCTGACCCATCGGTCAAGATATATAAAAATCTATTCTTTCAGGAGACAAACATGAACCAGCATTTTTCCCGACGCGCACTGCTCGCACTGTGTGTGGCAGGCCTGGCCAGCACCGGCGCTGTCGCACAGGACAAGTACCCCAGCAAACCCGTGACCTTGTTGGTGCCACAAGCGGCCGGTGGTGCCAATGACGCGATTGCCCGCATCGTTGCGCAAAAGCTCAGCGATCTCTCGGGTCAATCCTTTGTGGTGGAAAACCGCCCCGGTGCGGGCGGCAATATCGGTACCGTTCAAGTGGCCAAGGCCAAGCCGGACGGCTACACGCTCATGCTCACGGCGGACAGTGCGTATGTGATCAATCCCTCTCTGTATAAAAACGCCGGATTTGATCCACTGAAAGACTTTGAACCCATCGCCCCCGTGGCCACGGCGGGCTATGTCTTGGTCGCCAACAACAACTTCCCGGCCAACAACACCGCCGAATTGATTGCCCTGGCCAAGCAACAGCCTGGCAAGATCATGATCGGCTCAGCGGGCAACGGAACCGTCAACCACTTGGTGGGCGAGATGCTGAACAAGGCCGCTGGCATTGACCTGGTGCATGTGCCCTACAAGGGGGCGGCAGCAGCGGTCACCGATTTGGTGGGTGGGCAGGTTCAGGTATCGGTGCAGAGCTTGCCTTCATCGATTGGCTTTATCCGCAGCGGGCGCATCAAGGTGCTGGGTGTTGTGAATGAAAAACGGCTGGCCGCTTTGCCAAACTCACCCCTCATCCAAGACACCGTCGCGGGTCTGGCTGTCACGCCTTGGTACGGCGTGTTTGCACCTGCCGGCACACCGCGCGCGGTGGTGTCGCAGATGCAAGCACTCATCGGCCAAGCATTGGAGGCCAGTGATGTCAAAGATAAATTGGCCAATGTGGGTGCGGAACCCTACAAACTCAGTGGCGAACAGTTCATGGCGCTCATCCGCTCAGACCTGCCGCGCTGGGCCAAGGCCGTCAAAGATTCGAGTGCCAGCATCGACTGAGTCAATATCCCCGCTTATGCTTGCTGGTCAGTTTGGCACCTTTTTGAAGCGGGTCGATGCCAACTACCGATGAGATAATTTGGCCATGCACCGACTTCGCAGCTCTAAATTGATCGCCAGCCTTGTGTTGGCTTGGTTTGGGTTGTTTCTGGGTGCGGCTATGGCCTCTTCACTCATCCACCCAAGCAGCATTCAAGTCATTTGTGTCGCTGGTGGTGCCATGAAGATGGTCGAAATCGACGGCGATGGTGGCAAGTTGAATGCAACTGCCAAGATGAACTGCCCACTGTGCGCCGCTTCGTTGGTTTTTCCATCACGCTTGGATGCCTTTTTCAATAAAGCCTTTGAGTTAGAACATGTCTTGTACCCCATTGCAGCGGTACACATTGCAAGCCTAACGGCCCCTCCGCTCCCCTCACGCGGCCCTCCCAACGCTTCCTGACCAACGCAGACAAGGACTGCGCACCAAGCGGATTTCCAAATGACCCCCGCTTGGTGAGGCTGTCTGATTCGGGCATGCAATCGCAAGTTAGAACGTGATCTGCCCGCAATCGCCTGATAAAAATTCATCACCGCTGATCGCCAAGTGGCTTGGTGGTCATCAATCCTGCTTCCGAAAGTCCAAAATGATACGACCCACTCCATTTCACCAGCCCTTCATGTCCCTGATTGCTGCCCTGCTTTTTTTCGCTTTAGGCCCATCAACAGCTCATGAAAAACCAGCGGCCCATAAGACTGCTGCGCCATCCGTTGAACAAGTCATGAAAGCACAGTTTGACAAACCTGATGCCCCGTTGACCGTTGTACCTGTCAGCATTGAAGGAGACTTCGCGATTGCCGGTTGGGTCCAAAAAGACAGGGGCGGCAGAGCTCTGCTAAAGACAGAAGGCGGACAGTGGCGCATACAGGTGTGTGCTGGAGATGGCCTCCTCCAAGTCTCCGCCCTCGAAATGGCGGGTGTCAATCGCACTGTCGCCAAACGCCTGATTGAGAAAGTCCTTGCGGCTGAAAAGCGCCTACCGGCTGATCAAGTCAAAAAACTATCCCTCTTCGAAGGCATGCTGAAAATCGATGCAAACACCCAGCATGGCCATGTTCACGGTTCTGGTCATCAGCGCTAAATGCAGTTGTTTGAAGCCATTGCTCTATTTGCCATAGGGCATCTGACTTGCTTTCCTGCAATAGATGGACCATAAACATCAAATGGAAAAAGGAATTCAATAATGTACAAATTGGTTGCGTTTGATGCCTACGGGACCTTGTTTGATGTTTATTCCATGAGACAACTGGCTGAAAGTTTGTTCCCAGGTCAGGGGGATACCTTGGCCATCATGTGGCGCGATCGGCAAATTGATTACACACGATTGGTCACCATGAGTGACCCCAGCCCTGCAGGCAGTCAACACTATCTACCGTTTTGGGAGCTCACTGTCCGTTCGCTTCGATATGTGTGCAAGCGTTTAGGTATCGCTTTGTCCAGTACTCAAGAAACGCAACTAATGGATCAATATGCCAAATTGACAGCCTTTGGCGACAGTTTGCCCGTGTTGTCGCGACTGAAAGAACTAGGCATGTCAACCGCCATTCTTTCTAACGGTAGCCGCGACATGTTGCAAACGGTGGTTAAGAGCAACAGCTTGAACGCCTACCTTGATCAGGTGATCACCGTTGAAGATGTGAGACTTTTCAAAACCGCACCCCAAAGCTATCAGCTATTGCTAGATGCCTTCCGACTTGAGAAGAAAGATATTCTTTTTGTTTCAAGTAATTCGTGGGATGCAGTGGGCGCGTCTTGGTTTGGCTACGATGTCTTCTGGGTCAATCGAGCAGGCTGGCCATTTGAAGAAATCGGCAACCAACCAAAATTCCAAGGTAACTCACTCTCCATGTTGCTTGACATCCTCTGAGCTCTTTCATTTGTACATTTCCATCGCAGATATTCACCATCTTTAAGCATGGGGTGGGCTTTAAAACTCGTAACCTGTTCGACCAGTGCGTTGTCAAAAGCCCGTTTTTTCGCCACCCCGTTTGGGCCACTTTCCTATATCACCGGTCAGGATGTAATTCTGAAAAACCATATCAAGTCAAGTTCTTGCTGATGGGAATTGAAAAATTGAAACTGTAGAAAAAGTTTGAATGCCGATGGACAAGGACTTTCTTAACTTACTTGAGCTGTTTTCACACACTTTTTTGGGGTGATTCGAGGCTTCGAACTGCTTTCTGGATCTGAGTGAACGGGCGATGCCAATCATTGCTGCGCCTCAAAGGTCCGCAAGGCACCTTCAAGCGCATTGACGTACGGTTGCGTTCGCCGCTCTGCAAAGCCGTCGACCAGCAAGCCAAGCCCGGCGATGAAGACCAGTGCAATGCCCATACCTCTCAGCAATTCAGTCGTGGCTGCAAAGCGCAGCACCAAGCCCGTGATGCCAAACAAGCCCCACATCACCAAATACAAATGCCATGCACCGTTCACCCTGGTCATGCGCTTGATCTCGCCCCGTACGCCCGATTGCTGGTCGACTTCCAGGGCTCTCACGATTCCCGTCACCTGCGAGGGTGTGCGGTACCCCACCACGCTTCCCACCGTACTCATCAGCAGGCCCACCAACAGAAATGGTATGGCCACACCCTTGGCGAAACTGCTGGGGTTATCGGTCAGTAGCCAAGCACTGAAAACCAAACTCAACAATCCGATGGGGAGGATAAAGACAAGTGCCTCGATCTTCTCACCCTGAAAATAAATTTGGATCGCATCGAATAACGTGAAGCCTTGGTTCTCATCTGCCATGACGTGGGCCTTACTCCTTAACGTGCGTAGGTAATCGTCAGTTGTTATTGGGCTGATTGCACGCGTGCACGCAATGACTGCCGAAAGCTCTCCGGTGACCGACCAGCCCACCCACGGAATGCACGAAAAAAAGAGTTGGGTTCTTCAAAGCCCAACAAGAAGGATATCTCTGTCAAAGGTAGATCTGTTTTCAAGAGGTAATGCTGTGCCAACGCGTGCCGCGTGGATTGCAGTAGCACCGTGTAGGTGAGCCCCTCAGCTTCAAGGTTCCGCTGTAGCGAGCGACGGCTCATCCCTATCCTTTGCGCCACGTCATCCATATCGATACCCCCACCCGGTAGCGCTTCAAGCAAAACTGACCTCACGCGCTGCCCAACGGTCACGGACGCATCCAATTGCGCAAGACGTTTCCGCAGTTCAGGTTCGAAGGCTGCCCACAAACCCTCATTAGATGTCAGGAATGGTCGAAGCGCGTCGGCTCTTGACACGACGACACCATGTCGTTTGCCTTTTTGAATACGGACACCAAGGAAGTCGATGTATGCCTCCTGATCCCTTGGCAGTGCGGTCGTCATGACAGACACCGGTCGCACGGGTTCCCGCGTTCCCATCCGAGCCAAGGTCACGATGAACAAGAGTTCCGTTAGCACAAGCGATACCGGAGGTACGCCAGATTTGTCAGGCCAGACAAGCCACGCCGAAACCAGCTCGCAATCCTCAATAACCTCCAAGCGCAGCGGAGCCACCAGCGCTTTGAAGCGAGCAATTCGCTGCAAGGCAACCAGAAAATTAGGGCTACAGAGTGCGGCAAAAAGCGGCGGAGAGAACGACTCGCTTCGAACCGCACGACAAAGCTTCAACGGTAATGCCGGTTCGGCAAGTTCTGACTCAATCCCCTCCCAAAACCGATGGAAGTCGTGGGCCTCCAGGCGTACACCAGGGCGATTGATCAAATCCTCAGCCAGCCCCGCCCGACGTAACACGTTCACACTGGAAACGCCCAAGTCCTTTAGCAAAGGACGCCACGTCGAGTCAAGTGCGTAGGTGGTCGAGTGCATGCCGATTCATTAAGTGTTCAGGCCAAACTGCGACCGCATCCCACCGATGAAAGTGGCATCATCGGCAAATCGTCGTGAGGCCAGCAGATGTTCTGCGTCGGAACCGGCTTCATAACGCATTCGATCCGCACCATCAGTTGCAGCACCAAAAATAGTTTCTGCGATCAGTTCTGGCGGAGATGCATTTTCCACCATGGGTCCCAAAGCGGAAAGCAATCCTTGCACCAGCGGTTGATACTCACTCAGTGTCGGGTCGTTATTGAAGTCGAACGAGCGCCCCGCAAAGTCGGTCTTTACCATTCCTGGTTCTATGATCTTGACGCGAACCCCCAGAGGTAATAGCTCGAAGTGCAGCGACTCGGAAAGACCTTCCACCGCGAACTTGGTACCGTGATATAGCGCCCCAAGAGGAAAGGTCATCTTTCCCCCAATGGAGGAAATATTGATGACGGTACCACTGCGTTGCTTGCGAAAGTGAGGGAGCAGCGCCTTTGTGGTCGCCAGCACACCCATGACATTGACATCGAATTGGCGTCGTACTTTCTCTATCGGTGTGGCCTCAAGCGGGCCATAGGCACCATAACCTGCGTTGTTTAACAAAACGTCTATGCGCCCGAATCGGCCTCTAGCCTCTGTAACGGCCGCGTCAATTGACGACAGATCCAAGACATCAAGACGGGTGACCAAAACGCGTTCCAGCGTATTGAGTTCCCGTTCGAGTTCCGGGGACCGCATCGTTGCGACCACATTCCAGCCGCCTGATTGGAATCGCCTTGCAGCGGCCCTGCCAATCCCGCTGGATGCTCCTGTGATCAAAATAGTATTGTTCATCTCATTCAACCTCCTGCTGATACTGTAGGCAACAAAGTCCAAACATGGGCTATCTGATTGCGCCAATCCACTATCTGAATCGCCCCGGGTTTTGAGGAGGCTCCAAACTTTGAGAAGATGGAGCCATGAACAAGAAATCAAATCGTTTTTCACCAGAAATGCGCGAACGCGCTGTGCGCATGGTGCAGGAACACCGGGGCGAGTACCCATCCCTATGGGCGGCTATTGAATCGATTGCACCCAAGGTGGGCTGTGTGCCACCCACCTTGCTGGAATGGGTCAAGAAGGCCGAGGTGGACTCGGGTGTTCGCGAAGGCGTGACCAGTGCCGAACGCGAACAACTCAAGGCCTTGGAACGAGAGAACCGGGAATTGCGCCGAGCCAATGAAATTTTGAAGTTGGCAAGTGCGTTTTTATCGAAACTGCGCATTCGCTTGTTTTCGCCCAGGCGGAGCTCGACCGCCGACTCAAGTCCTGAGAGCCTTTGTTGACCAACACCGTGACACCTTCGGGGTCGAGCCCATTTGCAAGGCTTTGCAATTGGCCCCATCCGGTTACCGACTGCATGCCAGACGTCAACGCATACCTGCGCTGCAAAGCGACAGGGCTCAACGAGACTTGGAATTGATGCCGCAAATCAAGCGCGTGTGGGATTCGAATTGGCAAGTCTATGGAGCCGACAAGGTCTGGAAACAAATGAACCGTGAAGGCATCGCGGTGGCTCGCTGCACGGTTGAACGATTGATGCGTCAACAAGGCCTGTGCGGTGTGCGCCGGGGCAAAGTCATACGCACCACCACACCCGATAAGTCAGCCCCGTGCCCATTGGACAGGGTTAATCGGCAGTTCAATGCGCAGCGGCCCAACCAGTTGTGGGTATCGGACTTCACGTACGTGTCCACGTGGCAAGGCTGGCTGTTCGTGGCGTTTGTCATCGATGTGTATGCGCGGCGTATTGTGGGTTGGCGCGTGAGCAGCTCCATGCGCACTGACTTCGTGTTGGATGCACTGGAGCAGGCATTGTTTGATCGCCAGCCTGAGCGTGACGAGGCCTTGGTTCACCATTCTGATCGTGGCTCGCAATATGTCTCCATTCGGTATACCGAAAGACTGGCAGAAGCTGGCATCGAACCATCGGTGGGCAGTCGTGGTGACAGCTACGACAATGCGTTGGCAGAAACCATCAACGGGCTGTACAAGGCTGAGTTGATACACCGCCGGACACCTTGGAAGACCAAGGAATCCGTGGAGCTGGCCACCTTGCAATGGGTGCACTGGTTCAATCACATCCGACTGCTCGAACCGATTGGATATATTCCACCGGCTGAAGCTGAGGAAAACTACTATCGGCAACTCGCCAATAGCCAAGAGACAATCGTCTCAACTTAGACCAACTGGCCTCCACGATACCCGGGGCGATTCAGGTTGGGGATTCGAACCTCAGTCAAGTTGGACCAGCTCGTCCTTGGCAGCAAGACTGACAGCCTGGGTCAATTCGCGAAGCAGTGACGATGCCATCCGGGCGTGCTGCCAGTACAGGGGGACGTCCAGGGGACGACCTGGCTTGAGTTCTACCAAGGCACCACTGTCCAAGTGTTCGCGTATCAGAGCTTCCGGGTGCATGGCCCATCCGAGACCACCCAGTGCGGCAACAACAAACGCCTGAGGGGATGGCAGGGTATGTCTCGGCATCGGGACGCTGCATCCAAAGTTCTGTTCCACCCAGCGCTGCTGCAATTCGTCTTTGGTGTTGAACATCAGGCTCGGCGCTGTCGAGAGGCTATCTGTATCTACACTCCGCGGAAAGTACCTTGCAACAAAGGCCGGGCTGGCAGCGGCCACGTAACGCATGGCACCCAACTGCATGCTATTACAGCCGGCAGCTGGCGCTTCGGTGGCTGTGACGGCCGCCAGAACCTGCCCACTTCGCAACCACTCTGCGGTGTGCCCCTCATCGTCCACCGCGATCTGCAGCAGCGCCGCTTCTCGCTTTCCAAATTCAACTGCAGCCGGCATGAACCAGGTGGCCAAGCTGTCAGCATTCACTGCCAGGGGGAGGCTCACACGCGAAGGTTGATCTTGAGGAAACGACGGCATTTCCGTCTGAAGCTCATGCTCCAGCAGGCTCACCCGGTCGACGTGCTGGCACAGTCTCCGACCGGCTTCGGTTGCCTCGCAGGGCTGTCCCCGTACCACCAAGGCACAACCCAAACGCTCCTCTAACAGCCGAATGCGCTGAGACACCGCCGATGGCGTGACGTGCAGTGCACGTGCAGCGCGTTCAAAGCTGCCTTCTTTCACGACAGCCGCTAACGCGAACAGAGATGGGTAATCCAGCATGATGTAGAAAAACTAATGTTGATTCAGTAAATGTAGCTTGTCTAACCATGCATAGGGTGGCAACCTCGGCCCATGAATCCCTTAAACCCCACCTCGATAACTATCTGGCCCGTATTCATTCAGGGGCTGGCACTGAGTTTTGGTTTGATTGTTGCCATTGGCGCTCAGAACGCATTTGTCCTACGGCAAGGTCTGCGGCGCGAGCACGTCGGCAGCGTGGTGCTGTTTTGTGCCACGGCCGATGCAGTCTTGATCATGGCGGGTGTCTTCGGCATGGCGAAGGCACTTGGCGATCGACCAGACTGGGCTCGAACACTTGCTTGGGCCGGCGCGCTGTTTCTGGCCTGGTACGGCTGGAAAGCGCTGATGCGCATGCGCAGGCCGGATCGTCTACAAGCATCATCCGGCGGAGAAGGCTTGAAGAAGAGTGCCGCGGTGGCACAAGCTGCCGCCTTCACGCTGCTCAACCCGCACGTTTACTTAGACACCGTGCTGCTGGTGGGCAGCATGGGCTCGCAGCAACCTGCGCCTTTGCAGGGGTGGTTTGTGGCTGGGGCGGCTGTGGCCAGCGCCACCTGGTTCAGTTTGCTGGGCTTTGGGGCGCGGTGGCTGGCGCCTTGGTTTGCCCACGCCAGAGCGTGGCAGGTGCTTGACGGTCTGATCGGCCTGACGATGTGGGTGTTGTCGGCAATGATGGTGCGACATGCATTGAACGGGTTCTAGGAGGCGAGATGTATACGCCGGCGTACCACGCTTTTCACGATATCAAGAAAATGCACGGCCACATCGCTGAGCATCCGCTGGGGGCGTGGGTTTGTAACGCCCATAGCCAGCTCATCGCGAATCACATCCCGTTCGTGCTTGATGCGAAACATGGCAGCCACGGCCGCCTTCTGGCACATGTGTCACGAGCCAATCCGGTGTGGCGGGAACTGATTGAAGACGCCCCCTCGGTGGTGATGTTCATGGGGCCGAGCGCCTACATCACTCCATCGTGGTACCCGGGCAAACGCCAGCACGGCAAGGTCGTTCCGACATGGAATTACGTCACGGTCCACGCCCACGGCGTGGCGCGTGCAATGGAAGAACCCCGTTGGATTCTCGATGTGATTAACCGATTGACAGATACACAGGAATCCAAGCGCACTGAACCTTGGAAGGTGTCTGACGCGCCGTCGGCGTACATCGAGAAGATGCTAAGGGCGGTGGTGGGGATCGAGATCACGATCGATCGATTCGAGGGGCGCCTGAAAGTCAGTCAGGACGAAGACGAGCAAGATCGACGAGGTACCGTCGAAGGGTTGCAGCATTCCACGGATGCGCCGACGCAAGTATTGGCAAGTCTGGTTCTCGGAGAACTCGAGGAGTCGACCAGGAGAGGTCTAGGCAACTGTCCGTACAAATAATAAAGGCGTGCCCGCTGTTAGGAGCAGATTCGACCATTCGATGCAGCCCCACCGTGCTGAGAAAAGGCGCCCGCTCAATCGGTATGAACTTGTATGAAACTACCACGTACAGGCACCGAGGCACACGGCCACACCTCATCTGCGACACCTCGGTCTGAAAGCACCCGCGACGTCTTGGACGTGCTGTCCAATGGCATTGCCAAACTGGAGGCCAGTAGGCCCACATTCCGAATCCCGGTTCCAGATGACCCGACGGGACCCAACCGAGAA
>JACCDJ011522873.1_pt1 | contig 42593 bp, 36 predicted proteins | sample 7444481 | NCBI WGS metagenome assembly JACCDJ01 (sample SAMN15323435, study PRJNA562643) | freshwater metagenome | isolation source: river surface water | place: USA:Blue River Watershed | collected 2017-08-15
CGGTCACAGCACCACGATCATCGTTGAGACCGGATTTTTCGAGGAAATACTCGTAACCTCCGGCATAGCGGGTGACCGTGCCGTTGTTGATGTGCAGGGTGGTTTCGGCCAGTGAGCGGATGAAGTGGACATCGTGGGAGATGAAGACCAACGTGCCTTCGTAGCTCTTGAGCGCGGAAACGAGAGAGTCGATGGAGAGGATGTCGAGGTGGGTTGTCGGCTCATCCATGAGCAGGAGATTCGGCGGGTTCACGAGGAATTTGACCAGGTTCAAACGCGATTTTTCTCCTCCGGAGAGCACGGGAATCCGCTTCTCCACATCAGTGCGGCGGAACAGGAAGGATCCGAGAATGGAACGTGCCTCATCCTCACGCAACGTCGAACAGGCCGACATCACTTCCTCCAATACCGTGTTGTTTTCGTTGAGTGCTTCGGAGCGGTGCTGCGAGTAGTAGCCGAGTTTGGTCGCGTAACCGACGTCGATTTTTCCGCCGTTGATGGGCAATACTCCGGCTAGAATCTTGAGCAAGGTCGATTTGCCGGCGCCGTTAGGACCGACGAGAACGATCTTGTCGCCGCGTTCGATCGTGAGATCGAGGTCCTTGTAAATCTGTTTGGTGCCATAGGCCTGCGAAATTTTTTGCAGTTCGATGACTTTCTGGTTCGAGCGCGGAGGCTGCGGGAAACTGAACTTGAAGGCTTTGCGCGGTGCGCGTGGTTTTTCGATTCGTTCGAGTTTTTCGAGGAATTTCACGCGCGACTGCACTTGCGATGCTTTCGATGTCACTTGGCGGAAGCGATCGATGAATTCCTGATGCCCCTCGATTTCCTTCTGCTGGTTGCGATAAGCCTGCACGAGTTGATCGTAGCGCTGCTCGCGCTGTTGCAGATACGCGCTGTAGTTTCCGGGATAGGTGATGAGCTTTGCGGCATCGGGATCGATTTCCACCACCGATTCGACCAAGGCGTCCATGAAATCACGATCGTGGGAAATCATCAGAATCGCACCCGAGTAGTTGAGCAGGTAGCGTTGCAACCAAAGCAGGGAGAGCAGGTCAAGGTGGTTGGTGGGCTCGTCCAGCATGAGCAAGTCCGGCTCCATCACCAGCAAGCGGGCAAGGTAGGCGCGCATCACCCAGCCGCCGGAGTATTCGCAGGCGGGTTTGTGGAAATCGTCTTCCTTGAAGCCGAGGCCGTTGAGGATTTTTTTCGCCTTGGGCTCGAGTTGATAGCCGTTGAGGTGATTGAATTGGTCCTGCGCCTTGGCGTATTCGGGATCGCCGTGATTGTCCTTCGCTTCGTGCTCGCGCATGGTGCGCAGCAGACCGACCATTTCCGGAGTGACGCCCATGGCGATTTCCAAAATCGTTTCGTCCCCCGGTGAACCCGCTTCCTGGGCGAGGTAACCGGTGATGGCGTATTCGTCTCGTTCGATGCTGCCTTCATCAGGAGAATCCTCATCGAGGATCATGCGGAACAGTGTGGATTTGCCTGCACCATTCGGCCCGACAAGAGCCACGCGCTCACCCCAGTTGATGGTCATTTCGGCTTCGCGCAACAACGTGCGGCCACCAAGAGTTTTGGTCAATTTGTGAACGGAAAGCATAGGTCGTGCGAGACGGTGCGCGAAAGAAAGGGGATATTCAAGGTTTTTCGCGGATGCAAAGGGGAGTGAATTTCGCTCTGGATTAGCGGAAGGAATGCATTGAGCTTCCGGAACTTCGCGTTTATGGTGTCGCGGCATGAAGCATTGGCTGATCAAGAGCGAACCGGACGTGTTTTCGATTTCCGACCTAAAAAAAGTGAAGCAGGAACCGTGGAGCGGGGTGCGCAATTATCAGGCGCGGAATTTCATGTGGCGCGAGATGCAGATCGGCGACCTTGCGCTGTTCTACCACAGCAATGCCACACCGCCGGGAGTGGTGGGCGTGGCGCGTGTGGCATCGGAGCCGTATCCTGATCCGACCCAGTGGGATCCTGCCTCGGAATACTTCGATGAGAAATCCACCGAGGCCAAGCCGCGCTGGTGGTTGGTGGATTTTTCGTTTGAAAAAGAATTTTCGCAGATGGTCACATTGGAAATGCTGCGCCAGGAGCCGAAGCTGGAGGGCATGGTGGTGCTGCAAAAAGGCACGCGGCTCTCCATCACTCCTGTGGTGAAAAAACACTTCGATCTCATCGTGAAAATCGGGCGGTGAATCTCATGCCTGACAGTACGACGGCCTGGACCATGGCGCTGTGCGGCGCCTTGTGTGTCGGCTTGTCGAAAACCGGCTTTACGGGGATCTCGATGATTTCGGTTCTGCTGTTTGCGGATTTGTTTGGTGCGAAAACATCCGTGGGATTGGTCCTACCCTTGTTGGTAATTGCGGATCTGACCGTTTACCCCGCGTTTCGCGAGCATGGTTCGTGGAAGCCAGTGGGAAAATTGCTGTTCCCTACCTTGATTGGTCTGGGTATCGGCTATCTGGTGTTGGCGGCGATCGATGACCAGCAAGCGCGCAAGGGAATTGGTGTCTCGGTGCTTTTGATGGTAGCGGTGCAGGCGATGCGATTCTGGAATCAGGCGCTCTTTCAACGCGTGGCGGACTCGCAGGCCTTTGGTGTGGCGGCGGGAGTGGCGGGCGGCATGGCGACGATGATTGCCAACGCGGCGGGCCCCGTGATCCAGTTGTTTCTGCTTTCTCGCCGCATTCCCAAGATGGAACTGATCGGCATCAGTGCGCGTTTTTTCCTGTTGATCAACCTGCTCAAAATACCGATGACGGTGAATCTATCGCTGACCACGTGGGAGACCTTGAAAATCAACCTGCTGTTGGTGCCCGGTGTATGGCTGGGCGTAGCGACAGGAAAATTTCTGGTCAAGCGCGTGCCGCAGCGCTGGTTCGAGGGCTTGGTGATCGCCTTTTCCCTGATCGCCGGAATGCGCTTGTGTTTTTTCTAACGGTTAGTAGCCGGTGTCTTTCATTTCTTGGTAATTCAACCAGGCGAAATACAGCAGATAAAACGGCATGATTGTGCCGATACCGAATTTCCACATCAGTGCTACGCAGATCACAGCGGCGATCATGCTCACTTGCAAACTCAGCTTGCGCCGTTGGGGGCCAAGCGTGGCCGCCATCATCTGGCCACCATCGAGGGGAATCACGGGAATCAAGTTCATCAATGCCCAAAAGATGCTCACGAGCGCTAAGTCTGCTAGGAATATGCGGAACATATCGGAGAGCTCTGGCATCATGTGATTCGCTAGAAGAGCCAATCCACCGAGCATCAGTTGAATGGCCGGGCCTGCGGCCGTCACAAGGAAACTTTGCCACTGGGAAAAATAGGATCCAGGAAAGGCGGCATATCCACCAAATCCGTGCAGCACAATGAATGGCCGAGCGCGGAACATTTTTCCGGCAAGGGCATGCCCCAGTTCATGTATGAAAATCGAAAAACCTCCTGCAATGACAAACAATGCGATCAGAAGAGCCTGGTTGGAGCCCTCATCCATCCGGCCAAAATTCGATCCAATGAGCGCGAGAATCACCCAGAACCAAGGTTGAATCTCTACCGGGATGCCGAAGAATGAAAAACGAATCATCGGCGCTACGATGGCGGTTTTTGTGCGGATTGCAAGGATGGGATTTGCGGGTCCAGACTTGACCTCGCGCCCTGATCCCGGCAAGATTTCCTGCGTGAGATTTGCAATTCTCGGCAGCGGTAGCAGTGGTAATGCCACATTGGCTCAATACGCCCACACCACTCTCCTCATCGATGCCGGACTCAGCGCCAGGCAGTTGGTCGCGCGCGCTCGGCAGTTGGGCAGTGAGGTTATTGACGGCATCTTGATCACTCACGAACACGGTGATCATGTGAAGGGTCTAAAAACATTACTCAAACAATACGACATACCACTATACGCCACCACCGCTACCGCCCATGTGTTGCGACAGTCGGGCATCAACGGGCGTTGGCACACTTTTGAGGCGGGGCAGGATTTCACCATTGGCAGCATGCGAGTGGAAAGTTTTTCCATCCTTCACGATGCAGTGGATCCGGTGGGGTATGTGGTGCGTAGCGAGGAAAAAAGCCTAGGATTTATCAGCGATCTCGGCCATGTGACTCACAGTGTCACCCAGCGCCTGCAAGGCATGAACGGGCTATACCTCGAAGCGAACTACGATGAGCAGTTGCTTGATGCCGATACCAAGCGTCCTTGGTCGATCAAACAACGGATCAGTTCGCGACATGGACACTTGTCGAATCGCCAGGCCGCCGATTTGTTAGATAGTATCACCCATTCCGATCTCCGCCATGTTGTGCTCGGTCATCTCAGCAGCGATTGCAATTGCCGTGACATAGCCACACATGCCATGCGTCAGGTTCTACAGAAAAAAGGCCTGATGGATGTGAGCTTGTGCTGCGCCACTCAGGATGAACCCTGTGGTTGGTGGTTGTTGTAAGATATCCTTCGATAGATGCCATGGGCATGAATCGTAGCCGGAAGAAGATTATTCTTATGAAAATGCATTCTCTCTTTTTCGGCATGGCTTTGACCGGCACCTTGCTGGCGGACACTCCTACCTCGAATAGAACGGTTTGGATCGATCCTGAGCTCGCAGCGAAAGAGGATCCTGATTTTTCCATTCAGGGCGAATATCGCAGCGAGGGTCCGATCGGACGGGGCGCGCAGGTGGTGGCATTGGGGCAGGGGAAGTTCGATCTGTACATGCTGGAAGGTGGTCTTCCCGGTGATGGCTGGACGTCGGGACAATCGCGCCATCGATTGTCCGGCGAGCGCAAGGGCAAGCTCGTTGTTTTTAGCCAAGAGCAACCGTATATCCATGTTTCCATTCAAGCGGGGATCATGAAAATGACCGATGCCAATCGCAAGCAAGATACTCTGAGCCGCATCGAACGCAAGAGTCCTACACGGGGAGCCAAGCCTCCCGCAGGTGCTGTGGTGTTGTTCGACGGCAGCACCGCCGATCAATGGGAAAAGGGAGTGGTCAAGGACGGTCATTTGCAAGCGAGCAACTGCTTCAGCAAACAACAGTTCAGCGATTACCAATTGCATGTCGAGTTCCGCACACCCTACAAACCATTGGCGCGCGGCCAGCAGCGCGGTAACAGCGGCATTTACATGAACGGTCGCTGGGAAACACAGGTGCTCGATTCCTTCGGTCTCGAGGGGCGCGACAACGAATGCGGAGGGGTGTATTCTCTGTCAAAACCTCTTCTGAACATGTGCTTTCCGCCGTTGTCATGGCAAACCTATGATGTCGATTTCACATCAGCAACTTTCGATGCCGATGGCAAACGCTTGACGTGGCCGCGCATGACCGTGCGTTTGAATGGCGTGGTCGTGCATGAGGATTTGGAGTTGAAAAAGGATTTCACGGCATCGGCCCCGCGCGCGAAGCCACTCGACTCCGCCGCTGGTCCGGTGTTTTTGCAGGATCACGGCAATCCGGTGGTCTATCGCAACATCTGGATTCTTCCTAGGAAGCCGATTGCCAAATGATGCGTCCGGCTTTGCGCCGCAGGTAATGCCCGCCCGGGAGATTGATGCAATGAATGCTAGCATCGTTCAGTAGCAAAAGACAGCGGTCTAACAAATCACGGGAAATGCTTCCGCATCGGTGTTGTTGCAGGTAATCGCGGAACACCAGACGCTGCAGGGCGGGTGGGAGCTTTTTGAGCACCGGCACATGCAAGCGATCCTGCGGATCGAGCGCATGGATCTGCTCCAGCGCCCATGAATCAAGCACATGTTGATCATCCTGCGCCTTTTCTTGTTGTAACAGTAGAGGTGTCACGTCTCGGCGAGCTACGTCGCAGAGCAGAGGCAATACTTCGAGGCGCATGCGGTTGCGGGTGGCACATGGCAAGGCATTGCTGGCATCCTCGCGCCATGCGATCTGATGCTCGAGTAGATAGTCGCGTAGTTCCTGGCGTCGGGTAGAAAGCAAAGGCCGGATCACTTCCAATTTCTGCGAGCCGATCGAAAAGTGTTGCTTGGCGCTCATGCCTTTGATCCCGTGCGAGCCACGCACCAGATTCCATAGCATGGTTTCCGCCTGATCATCGGCATGGTGGGCGAGCAGCAAACGCGGGCATCTGTGTTCGCGGGCGACGCTGGCGAAAAATTCGTGGCGCAGATGACGAGCCGCCGTCTCGATGGATTCACCTCGCTCGGTGGCAATTTTTTTCACGTCGATCCGGGTGCCGTAATAAGGCAGTCCGAGTTTCCGAGATAGGGCCTCCACAAATCTCGCGTCCGCGGTCGAGTCTTTTCCGCGGAGTCGGTGATCGACATGGCAGACGATGAGACGTTTCACGCCCGCATCCAGCAGCAGATGCACCAACGCCACGGAATCAGCACCGCCGGATACGCCCACAAGGTAGCGGCGGCGCGGGGACAGCAGTTCGGAGAAGCTTTGGTGGGTGGGTAACGGCACAACACCAAGGTATCGCTGAGCGATTCTTTTGGCAATGCGTGACTTATGCGGGATTCCCATGGGAGCGCGGACTTCAGTCCAATACCTTTAAGGATTGGCTATGGCTTTTTCGTCCTAAAAGGACGACTCATGTCAGCCCACGGTGAAGCCGTGGGTAACTTCACCTCATCAGATTTTTTGCGTCCCATCGGGACGCCTCATTGGGGAACGCTTCGACTCAGAGGACTCAACGACAATATCGAGGATCATACCGATTGATCAAACGGCAGCGTGTCGCTCCATGAATCGTCCCGTTGGGACGCGAAGGTTTTTTTGTGAATAAACCCACGGTTGCACCGTGGGCTTTGATGAATCGTCCCGTTGGGACGAAATACGAATGCATTCATCATCATTCCGAATCTTTAAAGGTATTGGACTTCAGTCGGCTATGGCGTGAGAGATGAAGCGGACTCAAGTCCGCGCTCCATACTCATGGAACTTTTCGAGAGTTGCATTTCCATCATGAAAAGACAAAGTTAGCGCATGTCTTTTGTTTTACATGATCGGTTGGCACGTGGCTGCTATGATCTCGGGGTGCATGGGATTTGTCGTGTGCTGCTGAAGGATCAAGCGCATTTCCCATGGATTCTGTTAGTGCCGGAAGTGGATGCATCCGTGACCGAATTGCACCAGCTTTCGTCCGAGCAATTCCAGACGGTATGCGAGAGCATGCGTGTGTTTTCGACAGGCATGGCGCAGTGGCCGGGTGTGGAAAAGGTCAATATCGCTACGATCGGCAATCAGGTGTCCCAGTTGCACATTCACATCGTTGGTCGCCATCAGGGGGATATCGCCTGGCCCGGCGTGGTGTGGTCGTGCGCGGAGAAAAAAACATACGATGCCGATGAAGTCACCGCGCACCAGCAACGCATCCTTGGTTGGATGGGGGCTAACAACTGAGTAGGCAACGCAACGAAGCCAGAGAATACAGCGCCGCTGTTTCACTGCGTAGCACAAGCGATCCGAGGGTTGCGGGGCGATAGCCTGCATCCAGTGCAAGTTGCGTTTCTTCGGTGGAAAAATCGCCCTCGGGTCCGATCATGATGGTGATCTCCTCTTCGGTCGTAAGCTCATCGATCACCTGTTTCAGCGGTATCGCTCCTGGCGCCAGCGAGGCGATGATGCGACCTCCCGCGCGCGGTTGTGAAAGAAATGTCCGACCGTCCAGCGGGACCTCAACCAAAGGCATCCGGTTTTGCCCGCACTGTTTGCAGGCTTCTAGTGCGACCTTCTGCCATTTTTCGGATTTTTTGACCGCCTCGGATGCATCGTATTTTACGATGGTATAGCGGGTGACGAGCGGGATGATGCGTGACACACCGAGTTCCACGGCTTTTTCAATGATCCAATCCATCGTCTTTCCTTTGGGCACAGCCTGCGCCAAGGTGATCATGGGACGTGGCGCGGCATCCAGTGTTTCTTCACCCAATTCGATCGCAACGGTGTTTTTGCTCACCTGGCGAATGATGGCCTTCGCCGAGCGGCCGCACCCATCGAATACGGTGATGTCATCACCTACCGAAAGACGCAGCACTTGCGAACAATGTCGGGACTCCTCTTCCTCCAACCGGGCGATGGATTGCCACGCTGCGGGAGGAAGATGAAATCTCGCCATGATTGTATTTGTTAGATGTCAAAAAATCTCTTCGCCTTGGCAAAGAAACTTTCTTCCATCGGTTTGTTTTTCTCGCCGATCGATTCTCCGAAAGCGCGCAGTTTTTCCTGCTGTTCGCTGTTCAATTTGGTGGGTACTTCGACCTGCATGGACACGTGCAAATCACCACGACGCCCGCCACTGAGGTTGGACATGCCTTTTTCCTTGAGACGGAAAACGGTGCCACCTTGGGTCCCTGCGGGTATTTTGATCGAGGCCTGACCGTCGAGTGTGGGGACCTTAGTCTCGCCCCCCAGAGCTGCTGTCACGAATGAGATCGGCACCTCGCAGATGAGGTCATTGCCTTCGCGCTCGAAGAAATCGTGTTTTTTGATGATGAGGAAAACATAAAGATCACCGGAGGGGCCGCCGCGCAGACCCGCGTCGCCGTTGCCCGTGGAGCGCAGTCGTGTTCCGGTATCGACACCCGCTGGAATACGGATCTTGATGCTGGTTTCCTTCTGCACACGTCCTTCGCCACGACAGGAATCGCAGGGATCAGAGATCAGATCGCCGGTGCCATGGCAGGTGGGGCACTCGCTTTGTTGTACAAAAATTCCGGCCGAGCGTGTCACGACGCCACGACCGCCGCAGGTGTGGCATTTTTTTGTGCCGCTGCCACTTTTCGAACCCGTGGTGCCGCAGCTCTCACAAGAAACGTAGCGCTCGATCAGCAATTCTTTTTCGACCCCGCGCGCGGCTTCTTCCAGTGAAAGTTCCAGATCGTAGCGCAGATCGCTACCGCGCTGTTTGCCGCTCTTACGACGACCACCTCCACCGCCGAACATGTCTTCGAAGCCTCCGCCAAATGCGCCGCCGAAAACTTCGCGGAACAAGTCCATCGGGTCATGGAAGCCGCCACCACCGCCACCGCCGCCGCCGGGACCAGTGAAGGCTTGGTGGCCGTAGCGATCATAGGCTGCGCGTTTGTCCTCATTGCTGAGCACATCGTAAGCTTCGCCCAGCTCTTTGAATTTTTCCTCAGCCGCCTTGTCGCCCTGATTCTTGTCGGGATGCCATTGCATCGCCAATTTTCGATAGGCCTTTTTGATTTCGTCGGCAGTGGCCGATTTGCTTACTCCGAGGATTTCGTAATAGTCGCGTTTTTCCGCCATGATGTTTTATTCGGCTGATTCTTCTTGGGCCTTGGCCACCACCACATTCGCCGGGCGCAACAGGCGGTCGCGCAGACGGAAACCGCGGCGCAACACACGAATGACGGTGCCCGGTGCATGATCGGCGCTCACTTCTTCGCTAACGGCCTCGTGCACATTGGGATCGAAGGCCGCATGCAGTGCGACAATTTCCTCCACACCTTGCTGGGTGAGAAATTCGTTGAACTGCTTGCGCACCATATCCATGCCGATGTAGATCATCGAGCTCGTATCGCTGGCAGCCGCCATCATGCCCATTTCGAAATTATCAAGAATGGGGATGAGCTGTTCTAACAAATCTTGATTGCCGAAACGCACGGCTTCCTCTCGTTCGCGGGCTACACGCTTGCGAAAATTGTCGAAATCCGCTGCTGTCCGCACCGCGAGATCGCGCCAGCGTGCGACTTCCTCGGCCATAGCTTGCGCTTGATCGCCAGCCTCGATTTCCTCGGCGGCGGCGGCTGTCGGATCCTCCGGCAGTTCTGTTTCTGTGCTAGTATTCTGATGTTCGTTCATACGCCCGTTTCTTTACTCATGGAATCCGATTCGTCAACTGCGGAGTCAGGCTTGTGCGGAATGCAGTAGATTCCAAGCGCTGACCAACGCCCGTAAGCCAGCCATTTCGATGGAATTGTCGATACCTGCTCCCCACAACAAACGACCGTCATCCGCTTGGATTTGCACATAGGCGGCAGCACTGGCATCCGAACCGCCGCGCACCGCGTGCGAGCGGTAATCTGTCACCTTGAAGTTTTTCAGCCCTGCTCCTTCCAGCGCGTGCACAAAGGCATTGATCGGTCCGTTGCCGCGACCGATGATTTGTTTGGACTTTGATTCGTGAACGATGGTTGCCCGGCACTCAACCACACCGCGTTCGTCGGTAAGGTGAATGAGTTCGTATTCTGTGACATCGAGCGGATGCGACACATTGGCAAAATGCTGATGAAACGCCTCGCCGATCTCGTCGGCGGACATTTCGCGCCCCCATTGGTCGGCTAGATCGTAAATGAACTTGCCCACCTGCGGATGCATGGTTTTCGGCAGATCCAGCCCGTGCTCGCGATCGAGAATGTAGGCGACGCCACCTTTGCCTGATTGCGAGTTGATCCGGATGATGGCCTCGTAACTGCGTCCAAGGTCTTGCGGATCAATTGTTAGATACGGTACAGACCAAGGCACTACGGCGTTTTGGGCAGCGCATTCTTGATCACGACGGTCGAGACCTTTTTTGATCGCGTCCTGGTGAGAGCCTGAAAAAGCGGTGAAGACCAACTCGCCTGCATAAGGCTGGCGTTCAGGTACCACGAGACGACAACAGCGCTCGTAGATCTCGCGCACGGATGCCAGATCTGAAAAGTCCAATCCTGTTTCCAAGCCATGGCTGTTCATGTTCAGCGCCACCGTGACAATATCGAGATTGCCCGTGCGCTCGCCATTGCCGAAGAGCGTGCCTTCCACGCGGTCCGCGCCGGCTAGCAAACCGAGCTCGGTGGCGGCTGTGCCGGTGCCGCGGTCGTTGTGCGTATGCAGGGAAATGATGACACTATCGCGGTTCCGGATGTTACGGCACATCCATTCGATCTGGTCCGCATGGACATTCGGCAAACACCACTCGACAGTGTTGGGGAGATTGAGAATCACCTTTTTCTGTGGGGTTGGCTGCCATACATCCATCACCGCGTGACAGCACTCGAGTGCGAAGTCCAACTCGGTATCGCTGAAACTTTCCGGTGAATATTGAAAGGTCCACTCGGTTTCGGGAGCCATTGCAGCGTATTGTTTGACCCACTGCGCTCCTTGCACGGCAATCGCGCGGGTATCATCGCGAGATGCATTGTGGAATGTCACCCTGCGCTGCAGCGTGCTGGTCGGATTGTAGAGATGCACGATCGCCTGTTTGGCACCTTTTAGGCTCTCGTAACTGCGCTCGATCAAATGTTCGCGAGCTTGCACCAGCACCTGAATGGTAACGTCCGAGGGAATGCGGTTTTCTTCGATCAAACGCCTGACGAAATGAAATTCCGTGTCGGATGCGGAAGGAAAACCGACCTCGATTTGCTTGAATCCGATTCGCACCAACAGATCGAAATACTCGAGTTTTTCCTCGATCGACATCGGCGTCGGCAGGGCCTGATTGCCATCGCGTAGGTCCACCGAGCACCAGATCGGAGCTCGAGTAATGGACTGATCCGGCCATGTCCGGTCCGGTAGTGACACCGGCGGAAATGGTCGATATTTTGAGATGGATGAAGGCTTCATAACGCGCAGTGAAGGTAGCGTGGGCGATCTTTGTGTCAAGATTTGTGATGGCGGGAAAACACCGCGAGCCACGTGGGGCATAAGCTTGCCAGCGATGGATGCGGGAAAAAATGAATCATGCAACCAATCGCAAATTGATTGCATTAGTTGAAGTTTGTGCGATCATCCGTATGTGAAAACATTTTTCATCTGGATCATGTCATTGTTCGCGGCCTCCGCGCAAATCAAAGCGGTAAGCCTGCATCCTTTGTTAACGGATCTGTTGAAAAATGTCGGTGGAGAGCATCTCATTGTGATCGATTTGATCGGCAAGACGGGTGATCCCCATCATTTCGAACCGGACGCACGACAATTGAAAGCCACTGCCGGAGCAAAATTGTATCTTGTTTCCGGTAAGGGATTGGAACCTTATTTGCCAACCTTGCGAAACATTGTCGAGGGCGGTGCCAAGGTGGTGGAAGTCGGTGCCTCGTTGCCATCGATCGAGGGAAAATGCAATCACGGGGATGAAGCGCACGATCATGAACATGAGCATGGCATCGACCCCCATTGGTGGCATTCGATCGAGAATTTCCGTCCTGCGATACAAATTGTCGCAACGGAGTTGATCAGAGTTGATCCCGAGCATCGCCATGCATACGAGGTGAATGCCGCACTTTACCGCAAGCGACTCGAGGAACTGGAGCGCTGGACACGCAAGGAGATCGCGAAGGTGCCCAAAGATCGTCGTTTTTTGGCAACATCCCATGATGCGTTCGGCTATTTTTGCCGGGACTATCAGTTCACTGCAATCCCTGTGCAAGGACTGAATCGTGAACAAGTTCCGTCCACGGCAGAGCTGGCTTCATTGATCAAAAATTTGAATGAACATCAAGTTCGCGCCATATTTCCCGAGAAGGAATCCAATCCGAAAATTTTGGCAACCATCACGTCAGGCACGGGGATTTCCCTGGCAGAGCCTTTGATTGCTGACGGAACAAATGTCGACACCTATGAGGAAATGGTGAGGCATAACGTGAATGCAATCGTCAAAGCCTTGGCGTCGGCTAAAACACCATAACTTCTCTTCAGCGTTCGAGAATTTCCACTTCATAACCATCCGGATCGGTGACAAAGGCCATTTTTTTCTCATTCTGAAGGAATTTTTCCCTCCAACCGGAAGGCCAGATTTCGATGCCTGATTTTTCCACTTGATCGCAATAAGCGATGATATCCGGGACGCCCAAGCAGGTGTGCATCAGATCCTCGGGGCATGAGGCGGTGTAGTCAGGTGAATGACATAGTTCCAAAAAAACGTCGTTTCCCGGAAGTTCGAGGAAAGCCAATTGGTTGCCTTGCGGTGATGCTTTTCTCATGCCTTCCTGATAGCCGAGTTTTTGGTAGAAGGCGATGGAGGCTTCGATGTCTTTGACGCGAATGCGGGTGTGGAGAAAGCGTATCATACGCCCTATCCTAATTCGGAATTGTTGATCCCGCAAGCAGGAGATCAGGAAAAAAGCTGTTCGAATGAGCATTTGTGTTGGCAAGTGTTTCAATTTGAAGGCATTCTATGCGCGCTACCATGCCCGACGCACCGCCGTTTTTATCCACTTCCCAGTTGTTGGAAAACTCTTCGTTCCTGACAACCAAGGAAATTGCCGCGCTCAAGGCGGCGGGCTTTGTCAGTTATGGCGACCTTCTTCTCCATTTGCCCAAGCGCCATGAAGACAGGAGAAGTTTCGAGGCTTTTCCCACGATGCCCACGGCCCATGCCGTTTGCCTGCGCGGCACGGTGATCGACGCTCGGTCCATGCGCTTTTCGTCCTCATACGCGTCGTATGAAGCCGTGATCTTTCAAGGTCATGGTGGTGTTTTCGAATCGAACAAGATTACCTGTCGTTGGTTCAATATGCCGTTTCTCTCGAAAATGCTTGCGGCTGGCCACGAGGTGGTGGTATTCGGCAAGGTAAAGGATTTCAAAGGGCGCTTGGTGATTGATCATCCCGAGTTCGAGATCATGCGCGACGACGGCGCGGAGTCCATCCATGTGGGACGGATCGTGCCGATTTACAAAAACATCAGCGGAATCGCACAACGGCGTCTGCGTGAGATCCAGCATCATTTGCTGCAGCGAGTGGATCCCGCGAGTGTTGTTTTTCCGATCAACGTTGCCCCACATCGTTCGCGTTTCGAGGATCTGCGCGACGCGCACTTTCCGCTTTTGCCGGATGCCGTGCAAGCGTCGCGTCGCCGTTTTGCGCTGGAGGAATTTTTCATTCTGCAACTCAACGTGGTGTGGCGTAGAGCGCGTCATCTCGATCACGCCGGACGAGTGTTGGGTAAAAAAACCACCTTGCTCAAGGCCTTTTACTCGTCCCTGCCGTTTGATCTCACAGGAGCGCAAAAACGATCGATCAAGGAGGTTCTCGCCGACATGCGCAACCCGCGACCCATGAACCGATTGCTGCAGGGCGATGTCGGTTCGGGAAAAACCTTTGTCGCCATGGCTTCCATGCTGCTGGCCATCGATTCTGGGTGTCAGTCAGCGCTGATGGCTCCCACCCAGATTCTCGCCGAACAGCACTACCTCACGTTTCGCAAATGGCTGGCACCACTGGGCGTTCGTATGGCCTTGCGCACGGGACAGCGCGAGGAACAGACACATGGCTCCGACGATGGTGATCCGCAAATCATCATCGGCACCCACGCTCTGCTCTATGATTCGGAAGCTTTTGCCAATCTCGGTTTTGTGGTCATCGATGAACAGCACAAGTTCGGCGTCGCCCAGCGTGCCCTGCTGATTTCTCATGGAGTGAAACCCGATGTGCTGGTGATGACCGCGACTCCGATTCCCCGTACTCTGACGTTGACCTTGTATGGCGATCTCGACGTTTCGGTACTCGATGAACGGCCGGCCAATCGTGGCAAGGTGGTGACAGCCTTGCGCAGGGATGCGAAAATTTCCGACATCACCGCTTTTCTGAAACAGCATCTGGAGGAAGGGCGTCAGGCTTACCTGGTATATCCACTTGTCGAGGAGTCCGAAAGCATCAAGGCGGAATCCGCCACCGAGGCGTTCGTAAAATGGCAGAAACGCCTCAAACCTTATCGCACGGGATTGTTGCACGGCAAAATGGGCAGCGAGGAAAAGGAGCAAACCATGCAGGCCTTTCGCGAAGCGGAAATTCAGGCTCTTGTCGCCACGAGTGTGATCGAGGTGGGCGTTGATGTGCCGAATGCGAACATCATGATCATCCATCACGCCGAACGCTTCGGTTTGGCCCAATTGCACCAGTTGCGCGGTCGTATCGGTCGCGGCGAGCACAAATCCTACTGCGTGCTCCTCACCGATTCGAAGCAGCCCGAAGCTCTGGAAAAACTGCAAGCTCTTGTCGATAGCAGTGACGGTTTTGTCATTGCCGAGGCAGATCTTCGTCTGCGTGGTCCCGGCGATGTGTTGGGCACTGCGCAGAGCGGCATGGCAGATCTGAAATTTGCGGACTTTCTTGCCGATCCCACCCTGTTGCGAGAGGCTCGCGCCTTGGCGGATGAAGTGATCGCCAGCGACCCGATGCTGGAAAATACCCACTCTGCCCTAAGGCCAAGGATTTTTGGAGAAATGGCTCTGCGTGAGCATCGTGATTGAGCGATTGGGCTCAGGATCTTGTCCGGCGATTGGAACAGAATGCATGGCGAAATCGATTGTCGTGATACGGTTTCATTCGCACCCCGCATCTCACACTTTGAACAAGCCACCGCGTTTGCCGCCGATCACTGCGGCGCCAATGATGGCGACAGATAGAAACAGCATGGCCCACACGCCCAACGCGGCCGCGAGTTGCACGCCATTGCCCAAAGTACTCAGCAGCGTGTAGATGGCTTTTGTGATCGGATAGTGCTCGGTTTGTTGTGCTAAAATGAGGCTATCGCTGACTTCCAGCATCGCGAAGGCAAATGCGAGAATCGCGCCGGCGGCGAGGTTGGCTCCGATCAGGGGCAGTGCGATTTTTCGCAAACTGCGCAGTGGCGTGGCACCCATTGATTTTGCGGCTTCCTCGAGCACCGGATTGCTTTGCTGCAGACCAGCGACTGCCGAACGCACGACGTAGGGCAAACGCCGGAAGGCATAGGCGACAATGAGCAATAAAGCGGGATTGCCATCGGCACCGATCAGGAATGCGAAAGGCTTGCCAGGTTGTGAGAGCGCCAGATAACCGAAGGCCATCACCAGTCCTGGCACCGCCAACGGCAGCATTACCAGCGAGTCGAGTAGGGCTCGTCCTCGGATCCTGCTGCGCACCACCACCCAGGCGATCGCAACCCCTAACAATAAATCGATGAGAGTGGCCATCGATGCATAAAACAAGCTGTTTTGGATCGAGGGCACGACCAGCGAATTGCCCAGCGCTTCATCGTAATGGCGCATCGTTAGAGCACCGGGCAGAATGGTTTGATACCAGTCATTGGATACGGAAAGGAATATCACACCCAAGTGCGGAACGGAAGCGAGCAGGAACACGCACAAAAACACCCCGCCGACCAGCCATGAGCAGGTCCCGCGCAAAACCCGGTCGTTGCTGCGTCCTTTCGGTCGCGGTGCTGTGCCCAGCGGTGAACGTCCGAGAACCAACTTCGACGCTGCGAATACCACGGCTGAAATCACCAGCATGATGGCGACGATCGCATAAGGTAGGGGATTGCCACCGAGATCCTTGATGCCGTCATAGACCTGCACCGGAGCCACGCGGGCGAAGTCGAACACCAGTGGCACGCCCAACTCGGTGAAAGCCCAGATGAAGACGATGGACGATCCGGCAAACACGCCCGGCAACGTGAGTGGATAGGTGATTTTCCAAAATCGTCGCCACGGCGGACATCCGAGATTTTGTGCGGCCTGTTCCATCGCGGGATCGAGATTCGATAATGCCGCTGCGATGTTCATATACAAAATCGGATAGAGGTGCAGTGCGTTCATCAGCACGATGCCCGTGAACCTGCCGTTGGCGAGCCAGTCGTAAGGTCTTGACGTCTCCATCCAGCCGAGGTTGATGAGCAGAGCATTCAACGCGCCATCCACGCCGAGCATTTCCTTGACGCCCACCGCGCCCACAAAGGGAGGTAGAATCAGTGGTACCAGAACCAGCACACTGAGCCACTTTTTGCCGATGAAGTCATAGCGATGGGAGAGCAAGGCCAGCGGAAATGCGATCATCAGGGTTGCAGCCGTGCTGACAATGCCTAACGCAAAAGCATTCCACAAACCTTCAAGATAGACAGGATCGCGAAACACCGCGGCGATGTAGGAAAAAGTCCATCCTTCGCTTTTTTTCCAGAATGCCTCACCCACAATCGTGAAGGCTGGATAAACAAAAAATAGGGCGAACAGGATGACGACTGTCACCATGATGGTCCATGCGTAGCCTTTTCTCATGGCGTTTCTCCTTTCTTCTTCGCGTCGCGTGCCATCGCCTCAGCTTGTTGGTATTGCGCGCGGAAACGTGCCCCGATTTCGGACGCCCTTTGCGCTGCCTCGAGCGCATCGGTAGAGCTCAGCCCTGCATCACCTGTTTTCATCGAATCATAATGCAGCGCTGACACATCAAAAAAAACTTTCATCGCATCCGGCGGGAAATTTGCCTCGCGCAGGGCTTTCCACGCGCTTTTCATTTCCTCATGGGAGTCGATGCCTACAATCCGCACCAGCGAGCGGATCGTGCCAAACGCCTTGCCCGTGAGCTCGGGGCGATAGACGAAATTTCCCGTCGCCTCATAAGGATGGATCTCGCCGTCAGTGAAGCGCGCGCGGTTTTCCGGAGTGTAAATATCACGACGCACTGGCATGCGGCGCAGCGCTTTGGTCATGGGCCCAGAGGGAATGCCGGGCTTAGAGTTCCAAAGGATTTGTCCGGCATCACTCAGTACAAATTCCACGAACGCCTGCGCCAATGCGGGATTTGGAGCACCGCGCATTACGGCGATCGGGTCGCCGCTCAACGAGGAGCCTCCTGCCGGCGCCACCCAGCGCAAACGCGAACTACCATCCGGCCGCTTGAGTTCATCGCTGAAGGATCGTCCGTAAAAATCGACACACATGCCCGCGACCGCATCCCCTTGTCCCACGTCCTGGGGAATTTTCGAGGCACTGTCCGTGAAATAACGAGCGTTCGCGCACAGTCGCATGATCAGCTGCCAGCCCTTGGCCCAGCCTTCTTGCATCGCTTTTTCCGGATTCTCGGTTGACTTCATGGCAGCCTGCATTTGCTGCTGGATCAGGAGCTCGAAGGCACGCGCCACCGAGCCGCTCTTGCTGGGATCGGCCAGAGCCAAATATCCCGCGTAGCGTGGATCGCCCAGGTCCTGCCAACCCTGTGGGACGGGCAATCCAAGCCGCTGCAGCGCATCCTCGTTGTAACAGATGCCGAATTGTGAGAGGCAAGCCGTCACCCAAGTGCGTTCGTCATTGTAATACTGTTCGCCGGAAAAATATTGGCTCATAGCCTGTTCGCCGAACCACTCAGGGTGTTTGTCGAACACCTCCAGGCGCATCAAACGTCCCGCACCTTTTTTCGGTTTGTGCTGAGTTTTGAATTCGTAATCCCCACCGCCAAAAAATAAGTCGATGCCCATTCCTTCCGCGCCGCGTGCCTCGGCGGCGGCATACCCAGAATCGAGAACCTTGCGGATCTCCGCTGTGCCTCCGGGCGTGCGCCAATCGACATACACTGTGCGCCCGCTGCGCTCCTTCCACCACCGCGCGAAGGCTTCGCCGTATTCATTGCGGATCGACTCGTTGTGCGGCGTGATGATCACCAACCGGTCATCCGCCGCATCCGGTGCCGCCGTGGCGGACTCACGACGCAACACCACGGGCAGCGCGACAATCGCGACTAGCAAGCCCATGATGATGGATATCCGTTTGACCATGTTTCGATTATCGTTCGAGTAAAATCACATCAGCGGCATCGATGGCCAAAGCCACCTGATCACCAGAACCATAGAGATGATGCGGATTTTGCTCGACCACTTGCAAACGCCCGAAGGCGGTCTCCATCCAGTATTGGATACTCTGCCCGAGGTAAACTTTTTCCACCACCGTGGCGGGAATGCTTCCTCCCGCCTCGATGCGCAGCGCCTCGGGGCGCATCGAGATTTTCCCCTTGTCACCGTGACGCGGTTGCCAGGCGGGATTCGTAACGCGGGCAGCGATGAGGTTTTCACCCAATCGAACCGCAACTCCACCGTCGTGCGACTCCACAATACCATCGCGCAAATTCGTCTCGCCGATGAATCCCGCCACGTAACTGGTGTGCGGATCGCGATACACCTCCTCGGGCGTGCCGAGTTGCTCGATCACCCCGCGCGACAGAATCGCCATGCGATCAGCCATCGCGAGAGCTTCTTCTTGGTCATGTGTGACATAGATCGCGGTTAATCCGAATTCTTTGACGATGCGTCGAATTTCACGACGCATTTCGATGCGGAGTTGGGCATCGAGATTCGATAGCGGTTCATCGAGCAGCAAACATTTCGGTCGCACCACCAACGCCCGGGCCAGGGCTACACGCTGTTGCTGGCCGCCGGACATCGCATCGATGGAACGATCACCGAAGCCTTCCAGTTTCACCATCGCCAGCGCCTCATCGACGCGGCGTTTGATTTCGTCCTTGGGAACTTTTCGTTCTTCCAGACCGAAGGAGATATTTTTCGCCACCGTCAGGTGCGGCCACAGGGCATAACTTTGGAACACCATGGCAGCCTCGCGCTTGTGCGGGGCTAGGTCGGTCACATCACGATCGCCAAAGTGGATTTTCCCGCTGGTAGGGGTTTCGAGACCAGCGATACAGCGGAGCAAGGTCGATTTTCCGCAGCCCGAAGCACCTAAGAGAAAAAACAACTCACCCGGTCGGATCTCCACCGTCACGCCATTGAGCGCCCGTGTCTCCCCGAAAGCTTTGACCACATTTTCCGCGCGAATTGATTCCATGGCAACGCCGTCTATCCTCTACAGAACTCTTCACTTGGCAAGAAAACACGCGGAGAAAATGGAGCGCGGAATTCATTCCGCAAAATCCTGCATCACATCTCAAGTAACCTGTTTCACCGATGCAGGAACAACAGTCGCATTCCTCTCACCAGTGCCATCACGACTTCGACTCAATCACCGCATATGCGTTGTGATTGTGGATGGACTCGTAGTTTTCGGCCTCGACGCGATACCAGGTGATTTGTTCGTGGGCGTTGCTGCGTGAGGCGATGTTGCGCACGAGGTCCTCGACAAACACGGGATTGTCGTAGGCTTTTTCCGTCACGTATTTTTCGTCGGGTCGTTTCAGCAAGCTGTAGAGCTCGCAACTCGCCGAGCGCTCGACCAGAGCGATGAGATCCTCGATCCAGATCGGCTTTTTCGAGCGAATGGAATAAGTGACAAGACCGCGCTGGTTGTGAGCACCGCGCTCGCTGATGGCCTTGGAACAAGGACAAAGCGTGGCCACGGGAACAAATACGGTGAGAATGAAATCGGTGGCACCATCGCGTTCGTGATCGATCTCAAAGCGCACCTCGTAATCGACGAGGCCCTCGCCGCCGCTGATGGGTGCGGCTTTTTTCAAAAAGAACGGAAACTGGAAGGTCACGTGCGCGCGCCGGGCATCGAGCCGGTTCAACAACTCCTTGGGAATAGCGTTGATCGTGTGCACGTCGAGGCAATTCCCGTGCGAATTCAGCACCTCCACAAAGCGGCTCATGTGAGTGCCTTTGTAATGCTGGGGCAAATCAACGGCCAAGGAAACCGTTGCCACCGTTTTCTGGGTGCCGCCGCATTTTTCCCGCACTTCCACGGGAAAGCGCAGGCTTTTCACGCCGACGCGGTCAATCGGCAAATTGCGGTCGTCCTTTTCGTTCTGGGTATCGGTGAGCTCTTGCATGGAGGAAGGCAGCGAAGGGATGGGAGTGGGTGAAAGGAAAAGGGCTTGCCCGATCGAAAACGGACAAGCCCTGAAAAAACGGTAATCCCGCCGATTACGGTGCGAGATTCAGGGCGCGGGCGCGCTTGATCTCACGGGTGATTTGGCGATGCACCTTGGCTGGCACTCCCGTTACGCGACGTGGGAGAATTTTTCCAGTGGTCGAGGTGAATTTCGACAGCAGATCAGGGTTGGTGTGATCGATTTTGTCAACAGGGATGTCCTGACGACGACGGGTCATGCGGCGGTTGGCCTTGCGGAACGCAATGCGACGCTCGACGGTTTTCGGTTCGGTTTCTTGCATATGCGTGATTGATTAGCGGAGTTCGCGGTGAAGAGTACGGCGCTTGAGGAATGGATTGAATTTCACCTTTTCGAGACGACCCGGAGTGCGGAGACTCTTTTTGTTACGGGTGGACACGTAGCGGGAGGTCGGTTTCCCTTCCGCTTTGGCTTCGGTGCATTCCAGAATGATGATGTCGCGTGGCATGGCTTGGAGTTGTGGGAGGGCGAAACTAGATCAATCTTCGTCTTCGTCAAGAGAAATCGTGTCAGAATCTTCATCTTCTTCAAAAATTCCTCCTCCGCTGAAGCCAACGCTACCGCTGGGGCGGAATTTTTTCGTGCCATACTCTTTTTCCCACTGGGATTGGCATTCGACGGTCAGGCGGGCGAAAGGAATGGCTTCGAGACGTGGAATGGGGATGCGTTTGCCTGACATTTCGCACAGGCCGTAGGTGCCTTTTTTGATGCGCAGCAAGGCTTCTTCGATTTCATAAAGGGCATCCTGATCCTTGGCGAGTACGCTGAGGGCGAAATCGCGGTCGTAAGCATCACTGCCGGCATCACCCTGATGCATTCCGCTGCCGGAAGCTTCGCTACCTTCGGGAGAACTGCGAATCGCCTCGCGCGCGGAACCGGTCATCGCATCAACGATTTCATCGCGAAGATCAAGCAATCGTTGCTTTTGTTTTTGAGCGAAAGCCAAGAATTTCGGATCCGTGATGGGCTCGACGATGATGGTGGCTTCAGTCGAGGGAGTTGGTGCCGTTTTGATCGGAGTGAATTTTTTCTTCGGCGGCGCAGATGCGGGAGAGGATACTGCCGCAGGAGCCTTGGTGGCAGGAATTTTCGCTGTATTTTTCAGAGTCGGCTTCTTAGTCGCTTTTGCTGCTGGTTTTACCGGGGCTTTTGGGGTCGCCGTCTTGGATGCTGCTTTGGCCGCGGGCTTGGCTGTTGTTTTTTTCACCACGACTTTGGTGGAGGCTTTGCTCGCCGCTTTGCTCGCCGTCTTCGCTGGTGCTTTTTTCGCCACTGGCTTGACAACGGTTTTTTTGACCGGCGCTTTGGTTGCGGGCTTGGCAGTTGATTTCTTGGTAGCAGCCTTGGCTACAGGTTTCGCTTGGGGCGCTTTTTTCACCGCTGCTTTCGAGGATGGTTTCGCCGCGTCTTTTTTCACGGCAGCCTTTGCGGGAGTTTTTTTCACGGCAACCTTTACGGGAGCTTTTTTCGCCGGGGATTTTGCAGGAGCTTTTTTCGCGACGTTTTTGTTAGCCACCTTGGCAGATGGTTTTTTTGCAGCTTTTTTGGCAGCCATAGGATCAGAATTGTTGGAGTGAGGGAGCGCCAATGCATCGCATTGTTTGCGTGCGGGCGGTTCTCCTTAGCGGTCAATGTGCGATCCTGCAAGGGAAAAAGTGTTATTTTCTGTAAAAATTCGCATGATCATGAACACAGGAAATATTTTGCAGGCTTGCACGGTAGCCCGAAGCTTTCTAGTGTGGCGCCGGCCTATGGAACTAACTTTGATCGTCGAAGCTCTCTTGATCGCCTCCACCGAACCTCTTTCCGCTGATGAACTGGCTCGGTTGATCCGTGCTCGCGTTGCTGAAGCTGAGGATGTGTATCAGCGCGAGAGTGATGATGGCGATGAGCCTGCCCCTGTGCCCGAGTGGATGACAGCATTGGGCACTGTCGGCAGTGCGGAAGTATTGGCTGCGATTCACGAACTCAATGAGACCTACCAAGGGAGCGGTCGATGTTTTTCTCTGATGGAAAGGGGCAAAGGTTGGAAGTTCTACACGGCCGCCGTGTTTGGCGACTTCGTCCGCCAGCTTTTTCCGGGTCGTAAGCCTGAAAGACTCAGCGGTCCCGCCATGGAAACGCTGGCCATTGTGGCATACCGTCAGCCCATCACCAAAGCTGCCATTGAGGCCGTGCGTGGGGTATCGTGCGATGGCATGCTGCAAAAACTGCTCGACCGGGATCTTGTCCGCATTGGTGGACGTGCCGATCTACCGGGGCGCCCTCTACTCTACGAAACCACCGAGCTGTTTTACGAGCATTTCGGCATTCGCAGTATCGACGATCTACCCAACGCTGCGGAATTGCGCAAAGTCAAGTTGCCCGAGCCTGCCAGCGAGACCGTGCAGGTCAGCGAGCAACTCCCTCTGGCTACTGTCACGAACACGGAAGAAGCTTCCGCCCCGCAAGAAACATCTACCCCGAATCCATTGTGAGCCTCGAAGATATCAGAAAGAAAATTGACGAAGTGGATTCCCGCATGATGGACCTGTTGGCTGCCAGGGCGGATCTTGTGCATCAGGTGGGCGTCATCAAAAAAGAACAAGGGCTGCAGATTTACGCCCCCGAGCGTGAAGATGCCCTTCTAAAAAAATTACTCGAAAAAAACCACGGTCGTCTGCCCGATAAGTCGATACTTGCGATCTATCGGGAAATCATGTCGGCAGCACTGGCATTGGAAGACGATTTGAAAATCGCCTACCTCGGTCCTGAAGGAACATGGACTCATCAGGCCGCGATCAAAAAATTCGGGCATTCGGTCGAATATGCCGCACAACCGAACTTCGCCGATGTGTTCGACCAAGTCGCCAGACGTCGTGCTGACTACGGCGTGGTCCCCATTGAGAACTCCACCGAAGGTGCCGTTTCCCATACCCTCGATTTGTTTGTCGACAGCCCACTGCACATCTGTGCCCAGATTCTTTTGCGGATTGAGAACAATTTGATGGCGGCCATACCGCGCGAGCAAATTAAAACCCTGTATTCCCATCCACAGGTTTTTGGTCAGTGCCGGAATTGGATTCTGAAAAATTTCCCCGAGGCGGACATGGTGGAAGTTTCTTCCACCACCAAGGCGGCGAAACTGGCCCACGAATATGCCGGCCAAGGAGCCGCTGCTCTGGGCGGCGCTCTCGCCGCGGAATTGAACGGTCTCATCATCCTGGAGCGTTCGATCCAGGATCGGGCGACCAACACGACGCGTTTTCTCGTGATTGGAGAAAAAACTTGTCCCCCCACGGGTAACGACCGCACCTCAATTCTTTTCTCCATCCAGGACAAGCCGGGTGCGCTAGTAAGCGCTCTCAGATCCTTCGATCAGTTCGAGATCAACATGTCGAAAATCGAATCACGTCCTTCGAAGCAAAAAGACTGGGAATACATCTTCTACGTCGATCTCGGCGGTCACTGCGAAGACCCGAAAGTCGCGGAAGCCCTGAACGAGTTGCGCCGCCATTGCTCGCTGGTCAAGCTGTTAGGTTCTTATCCTGACGCCAGCGAGTGAATCAACCCTCCAACAAGGACTCGATGCCATCTATGATGCCGGAGACTTTGTTATAATTCTTTTTATCCATCGTATTTTACCAACCAATCGTATTTGCCTATGGTATGGGAAAGTAATATGAATATGCTATCGACGTCGAGCATCGAAATCCGCCGTGGCGGGAAATCACCTGGGCAAAGGAGCATCGCGGACTTTCAGCCGCACAAAGCCATGCGCCGCGTTGCGAGGCGGCATCGGGCTCAGCGCGACACTGGCAACATCACCGTCTGTCTGTGTTACGGCGATGCCCGGTGCGATCGTATGGCCCAGATCATTGCCACGAAAAGTGGCTACAGTGGTCCAGTCGGTCAGATTGTCACTGGTTTCCACAATCCATTCAACATCGCCGCGTAGAGGTAAGTGTTTGAACCGGAAGGCGCCCTCGGACAAAGTGGGAGCAGGTCGATCTGATGAGTCATTCGGATCACCGCCCAGGGCGTATTCCACGATATCGGCGAGGCCGTCCTGGTCAGCATCTTCGCTGGCAAGCGTGGCGAGGGAGTTCTCCTGTTGCCACTGCGCAAGTGACTCCTTGGGTAGATCGAAAATGCCCAGCACTTTGGTGTTGTAGTTGATGTAGCTGGTGTAAGTTCCCTGAAGCCAGAGCAAATGTTTCGATAAGCCGTGATTTTCCGGAACGATGGGTCGTAAATTGTCCTGCGACGAGTTCTTGGTGACAGGCGACCATGTGAAAGTCAGTCCGCCATCAAGGGTGACACCTCGCCAGATCTCGTAACGCTCGCCGGGACCGAGTGGAACGTTGTTGATATCCGATAGAGAGAATGGATTGGCGGCATTCGAGGAAATATAGATGATGCGAGGATCCTCTGGATCCATGGCCATGCCTCCGCCATAGTCATCCTCCGCGGAGTAAATGCCACGACCGCCCTGAGCGATGAATGTTTTCTGCCATGCCGAGCCGGTCCATCGGGCGTAATGATAGTAAATGCGGTCGTGATTCCAGCCCGTTCCGGTCACATCATCGCGCTGGGTCTGAAAGAGACATACAGGATGACCGTTCACGCCATAGTGGATGTCCCATGTCCAGCCTCTGCCCCACGTCGGGTCATATTGATAAATGACACTTCCCTTCTCGCCGTTGTTCGGATCACTCACGATGCCATGCTGGATGGGGAGATTGGCCAGCGACTTGAGGAGACTTCCGTCCGTCTTGCGGAAATTTTGCGATTGATAATACATGTGATAGACCGAGTTGTTTTCATTGCGGGGATGGCCGTCGGTGTAGATCAAATCGATGCGGTTGTTTTTGTTTGAAACATAGCGCGGATAGGGGCGAGTGCCTCCCGTTCCGACGTTGATAACTTGGGTCACATTCCCCCAGGTGACACCGTTATCATTGGATAGGGTAACGCATGGATTGTAGTTGATGCAGCGGGAGAAATTGTAAATCGTGCCGTTCTCACCGAGACCATTGCCGGTTAGTGCATAGGTATTGGCATACGTATTGCGGGCCGGGGTAACCTTGATCGATTCCGCACTCCAATCAGCAAGTGAAGTTGGCGAGTTGCTGGTAGAGATGCGGCTGTAGAAGGCACTGGCGCTGCCATGCTTGGAATAGACCGCGAGGATCCTGCCATCCGGCAGAACAGTGAAGGACGGGTTGTTATGATCATCCACCTCGACCGAAGACGCTGTGCCGAAATTCACATGATGGGCGATACCGGTGCCGGGATCGTATCGCGTGACGCCGGGGTTGCCATCGCTTCTCACGTATCCGGCAAACAATTTCCCCTGATGCCATAGAGCCCGCTCGTCATTGAACCAGGTCCATGTGCCATTCGGTGCCACCTCCGCGATTTCACCGGGAAGGGGCGGAGCGGGAGGCGTGAAGGGATACTCTAGGGACAACTGATAGAGGTTGATCTGGTCGACATCCAGTGTATTGCCAGAAAGCAATCCAATGCGGGTGAAACTGGTATATCCCGTCGGCTCTGTGGCAGTCATATCCGTGAGGATGGCACCATCCGATTCACGGGTCATCAAGGCGCTGATTTTGACCCCATTGCCTTCACGGGTGATGACAAGACTGAAGTCGTGAACTCCCGCTGTGACATTTGTTGTAGGGGGATTGTTGTTGATGCTGCTCAGATAGGAGCCTCCGGCAGTCACTCCCGAAACGTAGAGTGTGCTGCTGTTGTTCACACGGAACACGCTGCCGGCATTCGCTGCTGTGCCATTCCCAGCCCAGTAGCCGGTCCAACCTGCAGAATTGGTAGAGCCGTTGTGATGGAAGAGCCCCCAGCGAAATTGACTCGCCACCGTGGTATCGATGATCGAGGTTTGGAACTGAACCTTTCCACTCAGTTTGACACTCTGGCCGTTGGCTAGAGACAATGGTTCTTGCTGCACAGTGGTTGAGTCACTGTCTAGACTGACGTGCACCGCGGAATTATCGGCATTGTTCACCGTGTTATTTCCCCAGATCAGACTATCGTTCGTGGGGGCGGAAATCGTCGGCGTTCCCAAACCGATCCCCCATGATGAACCAATGAGGGATGTCGATCCGGCCGATGCCTCATAGCCCAAGCCATCATACCAAGTGCGGCTATTGGCTGCGGAGGAGGAAATCAATGGACCGTTGCGGATATGAACGACAAGTTCTCCCGATGTCCCGACCCAGTGTTTGCCGAGATACTGCCGTATGAGGGTTCGATCCGATCCGCCGGTGGCTTGCGTGGGGGCGGAGCCGCTGGCAAAAGTGCCATTGGTAAGATGGGCGGCGGGCACGTAAGAGAGAGCCGTCGACGCTGGCGTGAAAGTCACAGGTGTGCCCATGCTCTGATTCGTTCCCCTGAAAATCGGAAACTGGATGGCGCCCAGACTGCTGGAAATCTGCCAATTCACATTCGTGGCAACCCAGTAGTAGGTGGAAACGTCATAGAGCCCAGGAGTGATTGCTCCGACCGTCTGACGCAGGGTCGGCACATTTTCCCCGCCGCCGGCCTCATATACGGTATTGTGGCTCGCAAGCCCTGCGGATGTTCTGAGTGACCAGTTGCTATCGTTGTAAACTTGTGCCGTGGTGGAAGGAGTGAACACAGCTCCATCGAGTCGAGACATGTTGCCAGCGTTAGCATCCACGTAAATGATTTGCGCCGTGACAATCGGAGAAATGAGATGGAGGAATCCGAATGTCAAAAAATGGGCTATGCCTCGTTTCTTCATGTCACATGCATTGTGCGCTTCGGCGCAGGGAATGAAAAGAATTTGTCGAAATTTCCCGCCGAAATCTCTGTCAGCACCCATCCGTAATAGCTGATCCGAATCTTTGGGTTGGGACCTGATTGACATGAAAATGATGATCTGGTTTGTGATGGGCAAGGTAGGAGGATGATCACGGGGGAGCTTTCTCCGCAGTCGCCTGTTGCCAATTGACCGGATCTGCGCTACCCCTTGGGTGTGCCTGATGCCGTTTATGTGAAAGATGCCTTCGCCCGCATCGCCGACCGATATGTGATGGCGAATCATGTCATGAGCTGTGGCATGGATATCTGGTGGCGCAAACGTGTGGCATGGAAAATCCGTTCATGGAAGGCGCGCACGATGCTTGATGTGGCCAGCGGCACGGGCGATCTGGCACTGGAAATTCAGGATACTTGTCCTGGGTTAGCCATCCTCGCCACGGACTTTTGTGCGGAAATGCTGGATCATGCCTCGGCGCGTGGGTTGCCGCATACGATGGTGGCTGATGCTTTGAATTTGCCTTTCGCCGATGCCGCATTTGATGTCGTGACGGTGGCGTTTGGTCTGCGCAACATGGCTGATTACGCCGGTGCTTTGCGCGAAATGGCGCGAGTTCTGAATCCCGGTGGACGCCTGGTGGTTCTGGACTTTTCGCTTCCGCAAGGATTGCTGCGCTTTCCTTACCGATGGTATCTGCACCACGTTCTCCCTAAGATTGCCGGCTATTTGACGCAACAAAAAGACGCTTACGAGTACCTTGGCGCCTCCATCGAACAGTTTCCTCAGGGTGAAGTCATGTGCCAACTCATGCGAGAAAATGGCTTTGCCCATGCCGAGGTGGAAGAACTGACCTTCGGCGTGGTGAGTCTCTACGTTGCGACGAAGTGACATGACGTGGAAGTTGTGCTCATCAAAACGAAAAACCGTCGCATTCATCCATACTATGACAAGAGACTCATCAGGCCATGTGGATTTCGGCAAGTGGGAGATTGCCCTGCAGTTGCTGATCTTTTTGTGCCTTGTCGGATTCGCACTGGAAACTTTGCCAAATCTCACAACCTCTGAGCAAAGGTGGCTTGATCTTTTTGATGGTTTTGCCGTGGTGGTGTTCACGATCGAATATCTTGTTCGCCTCGTGGCGTCGCGACCGAGGAGAGCTTATGCGCGCAGTTTTTTTGGTGTCATCGACTTGCTTTCCATTTTGCCATTTTACATAGGTCTCGGTGTTGATTTGCGCAACCTGAGGGCTTTGCGCCTGCTACGTTTGTTTCGCATCCTCAAACTGGCACGCTACAGCAAGGCCATGCGCAGGTTTCATCGTGCCTTCGTCATCACCAAGGAGGAAATCGTGTTGTTTTTGATGACAACCTTCATATTGCTCTACATCGCGGGCATGGGAATTTATCATTTTGAAAATGCGGCACAGCCCGACCGCTACCGTTCCATGTTCGATGGCTTGTGGTGGGCAGTCGCCACGTTGACGACGGTGGGTTATGGCGATGTTTACCCTATCACAGTAGGTGGCAAAATTTTCACTTTTGTGATTCTCATCCTCGGCCTTGGGATCATCGCTGTTCCCACAGGCATGGTCGCTTCAGCGCTGGCTAAGGCGCGCAAGGAAGAGGATGAATCCCAGGAGTTGGACGAGGATTGCGACGATTGAGCATGATTTGTTGAGGAAACTTGATGGTTTCCGCATGTATGGTCCGATGAACCAAGGGTGACTCTCGCTGCGCGATGGACTCTTTTCCGCTCTGGTTGCCGCTGTTCTTTGTCACAGAATCCCGATGCAAACAGGGCATTGGATGGAAAGAGCCATTTTCTGTGATTCGCGCGTAATATCGGTCGCACTCATAACGTATTCTCGTGGCAATCCTATGAAGTATCTTCGAAACCTCAGATCCTGGTGCACGGGCTTGGCGCTATTCGCCATCTCGGCTGGAATCGCCTCCGCTCAAGAATGGCTGCTCCTGCCCGCGAAAGCCGGCACCTCCAATGGCAAAAAAATCGTGCTCGTCTCCGGCGACGAGGAATATCGTAGCGAGGAGTCCTGTCCGATGCTCGCGAAAATCCTCAGCCAGAAATATGGCTTCGACTGTGTCGTGCTCTTCGCCATCAATCCGGATGGAGGCTACATCGACTCGAATTTCCAGAAAAACATTCCCGGCACGGAGGCATTGAAATCTGCGGATTTGATGATCATTGGCACTCGTTTCCGCCAACTTCCTGACAATCAGCTCGCGAATTTCGCTGAGTTCCTCAATGCCGGCAAGCCGGTCATGGGCTTCCGCACCGCCACTCATGCGTTCACAGGCGGGGCGAAGACAGGAGATTTCGCTTGGGCCAAGTTCGGGCTCAACATTCTTGGCGAGCAGTGGGTGAACCACCACGGTGTTCATAAAAAAGAAGGCACGCGCACGGTGGTTGAGGCAGCCCATGCGAAAAATCCTGTATTAGCCGAGGTTGGTGAAATTTTTGCCACCACGGATGTATACGGCGTTGCCAACCTCGATCAGAAAGCCGCCACGATCCTGTTGCGGGGCGCGGTGACAGAAACGCTTGATCCCAAATCAAAAAATGTCGACGGTTCGAAAAACAATCCGATGATGCCCGTGGCTTGGTTGCGCGAATACACCGCTCCCAATGGTAGCGCCAAGGGCAAAGCCTTTTGCACCACCATGGGCTCTTCCACGGACTTTGCCGATGAGGATTTGCGCCGTTTGTTTGTCAACACGGTGCATCATCTCTTGGGTATCAAGATTCCTGCCAAGGCGGATGTCGGCTACGTCGATCCGTTTGCCCCGTCCGACTACGGATTCATCAAGGACGGCAATTTCTTCAAGAGCCGCAATCTCAAGCCCGCGGACTACGTGTTGGGCAAGAGTCCTTCGACACAGCCCAGTGCAAACGCCGCAGCACCCGCCACCAGTGGCGTGAAAAAAACAGCACCGAATGCCACGCATGCTCCTGCGGAGGAACCACCTGCCGCGGCTGCAGCGAGGCAGCAAGGAGTCAACGCACCGGAAAAAGGTGAGCGTATCGTGTTTCTGGGTAACGGCTTGGCGGAACGAGACATTTACTACAGTCGCCTCGAGACTGAATTGCAGTTGCGTTTTCCTGACAAAGCGCTGTGGGTGCGCAATATGGGTCGTCCCGGCGATACCCCGGCTTTCCGCCCTCATCCCGGCCGCAAATCGCAGTGGGCGTTTCCCGGTGCAGAAAAGTTCAGGCCCGAGTTCAATGTGCACTCAGGACAAGGCTTTTTCCCGACTCCCGATCAGTGGCTGCATTTTCTCGAGGCCGATACCATCGTCGCGTTTTTCGGTTACAACGAATCGTTTGACGGCCCCAACCGAGTGGAAAACTACGAGGCGGAATTGAATGCTTTTGTCGCCCACACCTTGAGCAAGGCCTACAATGGCAAGGCAGCTCCACGTCTCGTTCTGGTCTCGCCCATCGCGTATGAAGATCTCAGCAAATCCCGCGATCTGCCCAACGGTGAGAAAGAAAATACCAATCTTGCTCTGTACAGCGCCGCGATGCAGCGTGTGGCAAAAAAGCACAATCTGACATTCATTGATCTTTTCACGCCGACGAAAGAACATTACGCCAGTGCGAAAAAGCCCTTTACGAGCAATGGTTTCATTCCGAACGAAGAAGGTTACAAACAGCTCGCCGTATTGCTGGCGAATGGTCTTTACGGTCATGCGTCTCATGCCTCCAAAGCGGATCCGGAAAAAGTTCATGCCGCTGTGAAACAGAAAGACTGGTTCTGGCATAACGACTATAACATTCTTAATGGCGTCCACACCCATGGTCGCCGATACGCTCCATTTGGTCCTCAGAATTATCAGGATGAAGTGAAAAAAACGAGGGAAATGGCCTCTCTGCGTGATCAATTGATCCATGCGGTGGCTTCAGGTAAAACCAGTAGTCTCAGCGTCGATGATTCCAAAACGCATAAGCTTCCTCCCGTAGCCACCAACTATCGCCCCAGCGCGAAAAATGGCAGCGAGCAGTATCTTTATGGCAAGGATGCTGAAAGCAAATTGACTGTACCCGAAGGCTACAAGGTCCAGTTGTTTGCTTCGGAAAAAGAATTCCCCAATCTGGCGAATCCGATGCAGTTGTCCTTCGACAACAAAGGTCGTTTGTGGGTGGCTGTGATGCCAACCTACCCGCATTATCGTCCCGGCGATGCCCTTCCGAATGACAAGCTGCTGATCTACGAAGACACCAACGGCGACGGCAAGGCGGACAAGGAAATTGTCTTCGCTGATAAATTGCATCTACCCATCGGTTTCGAGTTTGCTCCCGAGGGCGTGTATGTGTCCCAGGAGCCGAACATCGTTCTACTGCGCGACACCAACGGTGACGACAAAGCCGATGTGCGCGAAATTGTGTTAGGTGGATTTGATAGCCACGATACCCACCACGCCATCAGTGCCTACACCGCTGATCCATCGGGTTCGTTTTTGATGGGTGAAGGTGTGTTCCTTCATTCCAATGTGGAAACTCCCTACGGTGCCGTTCGCGGAGTGAACGGCGGCTTCTGGCGCTACAGTCCTCAGCGCGGTATGCTGGAGCGCACGGCTCAGGTCAGCATCCCCAATCCTTGGGGGATTGTGTTCGATGAGTGGGGTCAGGACTTTTTCCTCCACACTTCCGGACCAACCATGAACTGGATGATGCCCTCATCGGTCAAACCACAATATGGACGCACTACTCCATTGACCAACGACCTGATTCCTGATGGTCAAAAAGTTCGCCCCACTTCCGGACTGGAGATCGTATCCTCGCGTCACTTCCCTGATGATGTGCAAGGTGATTTGATTCTCTGCAATAACATCGGTTTTCTTGGAATCAAACAACACGCCATCAAGGACGAAGGCACAGGTTACAAAACCACCTTCCGTCACGAGTTGTTGAAATCCGCCGATGGAAATTTCCGCCCGGCCGACCTCGAATTCGCGCCCGATGGTTCCTTGTATGTGATCGACTGGCATAACGTTCTCATCGGCCACATGCAGCACAATGCCCGCGACCCGCTTCGTGACCATGTTCACGGACGAGTCTATCGCATCACTTATCCTTCCCGCCCTCTGGTGAAGCCCGCGCAAATTGCTGGCGCTCCGATCGCGACGCTGTTGGAAAACCTCAAGTTGCCCGAAAACCGCTCACGCTACCGTACCCGCTGCGAGTTGCGTCGCCACGATGCCGCCAAGGTTCTGCCTGCCCTCAAGGCTTGGGTGGCAAAGCTCGATAAGAGCGATGCGCGCTATGAACACCATGTGCTTGAGGCCCTGTATGTCAGCTGGGGTCTCAATAAAGTCGATCAGGATCTACTGAAACAAGTGCTCGCGTCGAAGGACTTCCGTGCGCGGACCGCCGGTGTTCGTGTGATTCGTTACAACTACCACGTGATCCCCGATCATGCGGCGTTGCTGGAAAAAGCCGCCACCGATCCGGAAGGTCGTGTGCGTCTCGAGGCGATCGTGGCCGCATCCTGGCTTGATAATGCCGCTGGCAAAAAAGTCGTTAGCATCGCCGCTGCTCAACCGCAGGATAACTGGATCAAAGGCGCTGCCAAAACTGCGAGCGATCGCCTGGCGGGTGTAACGGAAGTGGAGGTGGATGAGCATCCGGCACCACCCGCACCCGCTCATTTGACAGAAGTGGAGAAGAAGCAGTTCCTCACAGGTCACGAAATTTATTTCCGTGATGCTCATTGTGCTACGTGTCACCAAGCGGATGGCAAAGGCCTCGCGCCTGCTTTCCCACCACTGGCAAACAGCCCATGGGTTAGCGGTGACAGCGATCGTTTGATCAAATTGACACTGCACGGATTGATGGGGCCCTTCGAGCTCGATGGCAAGAAATACGATGGCGCAGTGCCCATGACCCCCTTCGGCGGCATGCTCAAAGATGATGAGGTGGCTGCCGTGTTGACCTATGTGCGTAACAACTTCGGCAACAAAGGTCCGGCGATCCAAGCGGATCAGGTGAAAAAAGTCCGTGATGCCACGAAGTCACGTCAAAGCTTCTACACGGTGGAAGAATTGCTCAAGGAGCATCCGATGAAGTAAGAGATTTCCTTCATCGCACAAAAGCCCGTTGGTTTGTTCCAACGGGCTTTTTTTATGCTGGAACTGATGGTTCAGCCCAACATTTGATCGCGCAACAAATCGACGGCACGCGGGTAGAGCCGATGTTCGGTTTGTTGGATGCGTTGGTGGAGCGAGTGGGCGTCATCTCCGGGGAGGACAGGGACTTTTTCTTGGAGAATGATGGGGCCGGTATCCATGCCTTCGTCCACATGGTGAACGGTGCAACCGGTTTCGGCAACGCCGGCATCCAGCGCTTGTTTCCAGGCTTCGAGACCGGGGAAAGCGGGAAGCAGGGATGGGTGGATGTTGATCAGACGCTGGGGGAACGCATCGAGGAGTGGGCGCTTGATCAGGCGCATAAAGCCGGCCAGGCAAATGAGATCCGCTCCTGCATCCAGCATGGTCTGGGCGACGTGTTGTTGGGCAGACAGGGGGAATTTGCTGGCAAAACCGCCGCAGTCGATCACGGCATGGGGGATGCCTTGTGCATGCGCTCGCTCCAGGATGCGGGCCTGCGGAATGTCGCTCATGACCATGACGATTTCCGCATCGAGTTCGCCACAGCGGATCGCATCATGCAAGGCTTGGTAGTTGGAGCCGGAACCTGAACCTAACACCCCGAGACGAATTTTGCGCATGGGCGAGACTAGGAAAGGTGAAACAAACAATCAACAGCATTTGCTGATGGAGGCGGAGATGGGAGTCGAACCCATTCATGTCGGTTTTGCAGACCAATGCCTTCCCACTTGGCTACTCCGCCGTTACCGGCAATCGGGGAAAAGTTGTCGCTGTGAATCTTCGCAGCGGGCCGAAATGATCGCGATTTCATCCCGCTTGTCAATCGGAAAGGGCGAATTTTTTTCGCTTCCAGTTGACTCCAAAGTTTTGACATCGGTAGTGTCTCGCATGGAGTGAACGAGAATGATTGCTGCCGATCTGGATGAAGCGTGTCTGCGCACATCAATCGCTTGACCTTTCGTGTTGAATGAGGAAAATCACTGCGCATGAGTGATTCCTCTGATTTTCGCAAGTATTCCAGCCCGATGCTGGATGGTCCTGATCGCGCGCCCAGCCGTGCGATGCTTTATGCTGTAGGCTTTGAAAAAGACGATTTCGCCAAACCTCAGATTGGTGTGGCTTCAACCTGGAGTGAAGTGACACCGTGCAATATTCACATTGATAAGCTCGCCCGCGAGAGCGCGAACGGCGTGGATGCCGCAGGGGGTAAGTCGGTGGTGTTCAATACGATCACGATTTCCGATGGCATTTCGATGGGCACCGAGGGCATGAAATACAGCCTCGTCTCGCGCGAAGTCATCGCAGATTCCATCGAGACCGTCGTCGGTTGCGAGGGCATGGATGGCTTTGTGGCGATCGGTGGTTGCGATAAAAACATGCCCGCTTGCGTGATCGCCATGGGCCGCATGAACCGCCCGTCCGTGTTTGTCTATGGTGGCACGATTTTGCCCGGTTGCGCGACGATCAAGGGCGAGAAAAAAGATCTCGATATCGTCTCGGTGTTCGAGGCCGTGGGCAAGCATGCCGGTGGCGAATTTAATGACGAAGAACTCGACACCGTCGAGCGCTGCGCGATTCCTGGACCCGGTTCCTGCGGTGGCATGTATACTGCCAATACCATGGCCAGTGCCATCGAGGCCTTGGGCATGAGCTTGCCGAACAGCTCGGCCCAGGCGGCGATCAGCGATGACAAAATGCGCGACTGCTTCGATGCCGGTGCGGCTGTGATGAACATGATCAAGCTGGGCATCAAACCCCGCGACATCATGACCAAGGAGGCTTTTGAAAATGCCATCACCGTTTTGATTGCCTTGGGCGGCTCGACCAATGCCTGCCTGCACATCCCCGCCATGGCTCATGCGGCGGGAGTGGAAATCACCATCGATGACTTTGCCCGCATCGGCGCTCGCGTGCCGGTGCTTGCCGACTTGAAACCCAGCGGCAAGTATGTGATGGCGGACCTTGTTCGCATCGGCGGCACGGTGCCACTGATGCGCATGTTGTTAGAAGCAGGTCTGTTGCATGGCGATTGCCTTACCGTCACCGGTCGCACGATGCGCGAGAATTTGGAGAAATCCCCGATCTACTACCCCGAGGGCCAGCAGATCATCCGCCCGCTCGACAATCCGATCAAGGCCGACAGCCACCTGCGCGTGCTGCGCGGGAACCTCGCCGAGGGCGGGGCGATCGCGAAAATTTCCGGCAAGGAAGGCGAGCAATTCGTCGGCAATGCCCGCGTGTTTGATTCCGAGGACGAGGCGATGAAAGCCATTCTCGATCGCAAGATCCAGAAGCGCGATGTCATCGTGATTCGCATGGAAGGACCGAAAGGCGGCCCCGGCATGCGCGAAATGCTCGGCCCCACCAGCGCCGTCATGGGACTGGGTCTGGGCAAAGATGTGGCTCTCATCACCGATGGCCGTTTCTCCGGCGGCAGCCACGGATTCGTGGTCGGCCACATCACTCCGGAAGCCTTCGTCGGCGGCACCATCGCCCTCTTGCGCGATGGCGATGAGATCGTCATCGATGCCCACACGAATCGCATCGACGTCAAGCTCAGCGATGAGGAACTCGCCACCCGCCGCGCCGCTTGGGTGCAACCGGAGCCACGCTACCGTTACGGCGTTTTGGCGAAGTTTGCCAAACTCTGCACCAGCGCCTCGGAAGGTGCCTGCACCGACAAATATCTCTAATCCGTTTCACCCGCGACGCTTCTTCTTGACCGTAGCACAACCGCCACCTACACCACCGACATGCAAGCACTTTACGAAGGCAAGGCCAAACGCCTGTGGTCCACCGAGGATCCACAGGTCCTGCGCATGGAGTTCAAAAACGACGCCACCGCCTTCAACGGCGAGAAAAAGGCGCAGTTCGAGAACAAAGGCCGCCTCAACAATACCATCAGCACTCTCATCTACGGGCAACTCGAACGCGCGGGGATCCCCACGCACTTCGTCAAGCAGATCGATGACACCAACGTGCTGGTGAAAAAAGTCGAGATCGTCATGGTCGAGGTGATCGTGCGCAATGTCTCCGCAGGCAGCTATTGCAAACGCACCGGTCAACCGGAAGGGCAAACGTTTTCGCAACCGATCATCGAGTTTTCGTTGAAGAGCGATGAACTCGGCGACCCGCTGGTCAACGACGATTACATCCGCGAGTTGAAGCTCGCCACGCCCGAGGAAATGGCATTTCTCCGGGCCTCCGCGCTGCGCGTGAATGATTTCCTCTCCGGTCTGTTCGCCCAGGCGGGCTTGCGTTTGATCGACTTCAAACTCGAGTTCGGGCGTCTCGCCAGCGATCCTTCGGTGATCGTGCTTGCCGATGAAATCAGTCCCGACGGTTGCCGCTTGTGGGACATCGCCACCGGCGAAAAAATGGACAAGGACCGTTTCCGTCGCGACCTCGGCGGTGTGATGGAGGCCTACGAAGAAGTTCTCAAACGTTTGCAAGAATTGTCATGATCTACGAATGCGAAGTCATCCGCAAAGGCCAACACGCGAGTGATGCCGATGCCCTGCTCTACACCCCGATGAAAGCCGGGTTGACGATGAAACACAGCCGCACCTATCGCTTCGAATTTGAGGGCGATGAGGCGGCCTTGCGTGCGTTTGCCCGTGCCGTGCTCGTCGATGAAGTCAGCCAGGAGATTTCCGATGGCACCGATCCCGTGGTCAAGGATGCCCTGTTCCACCTCGACTACAGCATGAAACCCGGCGCGCTCGATTTGGAAAAAGAAGCGATCATGAACTACTATCGTTCTCGCAGCGGTGATAGCTTTGTGCTCAAGCAGCTGCACATTTCCCAACGCGTTTACATTTTCGGTCAGGGTGATGCCACTGCGCTCGCCTCACGTTTTGTGAAGGACATCGTCAATCCCGCCGTGCACAAGCATCAGCTGAGCATCGCCGGTTGAGTTGGGGGCATCGGGAAATCACTGAAACAAAAACGCGCCCGCGTGCCGTTTGTTTCTGGATGATTCTGAAACGTTTTTCTCCGATCGCCTTTCTGGGAGCGATGGTTGTGGCGGTGTCTTCCTTGCATGCGCAGAGCGCGGATACCCCGATCGCGGATCAATCGATCGCCGGGATCAAGAAAGCGGATGCCGCCATCATCGAAAAAGCAAAAAAGCTGATCGATGAGAAAAAGCTCCTGTCGCACGACCAGGTGAAAACGCAGTTATTGCAACCGCAACCGAAATCCATCGCACTCAAGCCGGCCCGGACCGAGCCCATGGCCCTGGAGGATGTTTCCGCCACCGCTCGCAAAGCGAATTTACGCGTGGGATATTGTTATCTTTGCCCCCGTTGTGACAACTGGCATCTCAATCTGGCGGGTGGTTATCCCATCGCCGATGATGTGGTGGCTACCTGCGATCACGTGGTGGATGCGCAGACGGACATGCGCGAGGGCTATCTCATCGTGGCGGATCACGAGGGCCATGTTCACCCGGTGACGTCGGTTCTCGCTCGCAGTATCGCGATGGATGCGGCATTGATCCAGTGCGCGGGAGCCACATTTGCTCCGCTGGCGTTGCACGCCGGAGCCCGCCAAGGAGCGGCGGCCTTTTGTTACAGCACACCCATGGGCCAGCAAGGCTATTTCAGCGATGGCATCATCAATCGGTTTTTCTGGAATCAGAAATACACGGGCGGTGAAAAAGATCAACTCGATGTGGCGCGGCATCTGCGTGTGAATTTCAGCACCGATTGGGCACCCGGCAGCAGCGGGTCCGCCGTCGTCGATCAATGCGGCAACGTGCTGGGCCACGTCTCGCAAATTTCCTCGCTATCCAAAGACCGCTCCAGCGCGGCCTTTGTGACACTGCACACCGGCATCCCCGCCTACGGCGTGAAATTGCTAGCGGAAGCCTGTCAGAATCCCGAGGAGATCACCCGCCTTTGCACCCTCGAAGCCAAGGAAAATCCCGTCAAGAAAAACGATACAAAAGAAAAAGACGCCGCTTCAGAGAAAAAGAAGTAACGCTCACGGAATTACAATGATTCAAGAGCACTCGGCATAAGCCCCCCTGGGAACGCTGAGCTCCCGCTCGGCGTAAATCCTAGGAACGCCCAGCCTCAGCTCGGCATCCATCTTCAAGGCGCCCCAACCTTCATCACCTGATTCAAGCCACCGTCAAGCTCGCCGCCTGTTCGGCGCTGAGCTCGATGCACTGCCATGGCAGAGAAGAAATCCCACCTCCGGCCTAAAATCTTGACCTTCGTTCAAGAAATACGAACAATCTTGCAACATACCGCATGTCTTCCTCCGACCTCATTGAAACTTTCATCTCCCGCTGGGGCCATTCCGGCGCCGCGGAACGCGCGAATTACCAAATGTTTCTCTCGGAACTCTGCGACCTTCTCGACGTCCCACGTCCGAACCCGACTTCGCCTGACCCGGAAAAAAATCTCTATGTCTTTGATCGCGCCATCACGCGAGTGAATCCCGATGGCTCTTCGGTCACGAATTACATCGACCTCTACCACGCCCGCCACTTTGTCTGCGAGACGAAACAAGGCGTGTCGGATTCTCCCGCCGAGACCACAACACCCAAAAAATCCGGCCACGGCCTGCGCGGTAGCTCCGCTTTCGATAAGGCCCTGGAACGCGCCTATCACCAAGGCCGCGATTACATCACGCACTTGCCCGCAGCCCATGGCCGTCCCCCGTTTTTGATCGTTTGCGATGTCGGACATTCGATCGATCTCTACGCCGAGTTCACTTGCACCGGCGGACGCTATGAACGCTTTCCTGATCCGAAACACCACCGCATTCTCCTCGCTGATCTGCGCCAGGAGGAAATCCGCGAGCGACTCCGCCTCGTCTTCACGGATCCTCACGCGCTCGATCCCTCGAAACGCGCTGCGGAGGTCACGCGCGATATCGCGAATCGACTCGCCCACCTCTCCCGTTCGCTGGAAAAGGATGGCCACCACCCGGAAATCATCGCCGGCTTCCTCCAGCGCTGCCTTTTCACGATGTTCGCCGAGGACATTGGACTGCTGCCCGATGATGGCTTTAAGAGCCTCATCGCCAAAACCCTCGAAAACCCCCAAGGCTTCCCCGTGCTGGTCTCCGGCCTCTGGAAGGAAATGGCCACGGGCACGAGCTATTCTTCGCTGCTGTTTCAAGAAATCGCTTATTTCAATGGCGGACTCTTCGATACCACCACCGCCCTGCCGCTGCAAAAGGAGCAAATCCACATGCTCCACGAGGCGGCCATGACGGATTGGTCGGGCGTGGAGCCTTCGATTTTCGGCACCCTGCTCACCCGCGCGCTCGATGCCCGTGAACGCCACAAACTCGGTGCCGAATACACCCCACGGTCGTACGTCGAACGCCTCATCCGCCCGACCATCATTGATCCTCTCCGCGAGCAATGGGAATCCACCCGCCTCGCCGCCGCTACGCTCCACAATGAGGCGGAAGTCTTGCTCGACTCCGCGGATGTCACCGAGGACTCGGCCAAGCAATCTCTCGCCTCAGGAAATGCCGCCGCCGCGAAGGAACAAGGGGCTGCCGCCCAAAAACTCCGCGCCGATGCCAAAAGGAAAGATGCCGAGGCCCTGAAACTGGTCACCGATTTCCACCGCCACCTCTGCGCGCTGAAAATCCTCGACCCCGCCTGCGGCACGGCCAATTTCCTCTATGTCACGCTCGAACACATGAAACGCCTCGAAGCCGAGGTGCTGGAGCTCGTCACCGCGCTCGGCGGCGATGCCACCTTCGAGATGAATGAATACAAAGTCCGCCCAGAACAATTCCTCGGCCTGGAACTCTCGCCCAATGCTGTCGCCATCGCCCAGCTCGTGCTCTGGATCGGCTATTTCCAATGGCAGCGCAAAACCACCGGCAAGGCCGATACCGGCGACCGACCTCTCCTGCCGAAAACGCAAAGCATCCGACAGCAAGACGCCGTGCTCGCCTACGATGACCGTGTGCCGCGCACCGATCCCGACACCGGAAAAATCCTCACCATCTGGGACGGCCACACCACCAAACCCCACCCCGTCACCGGCAAGGAAGTGCCCGATGAAAGCGCCACCATCGCCCTCTTCGACTACATCAACCCCCGCCGCGCCGAGTGGCCGCAGGCCGACTACATCGTCGGCAATCCACCGTTTATTGGAGCCTCGCGCATGCGTGATGCCTTAGGCGATGGCTACACCGAGGCCCTGCGCAAAGCATGGAAAGGCATCGTCCCCGAGTCCGCCGACTTCGTCATGTTCTGGTGGGCCAAAGCCGCCGAAGAAACCGCGCAAAAGCGTTGCCAACGCTTCGGCTTCATCACCACCAACTCCATCCACCAAACCTTCAACCGCCGAGTCATTGAATCCTTCGTGGCGGCGGATTCCATCCGCCAAGCCAAACTCCATCTAGCCTACGCCATCCCCGACCACCCCTGGATCGACTCCGCCGACGCGGCAGCCGTGAGAATCGCCATGACCGTCGCTGCGCCAGGAAATGCAGAAGGAATCCTAGAAACGATCACCAATGAGCGTCCCATGGAAAACGGCGAATGCGAGGTAGCTATCTCGCGAAATGCAGGCAAAATTGCAGCGAATTTACAGTTAGGCTCGGATCTAACCGCATGCGTCGCATTAGCCTCAAACGCAAAATTGAGTTGCCCGGGAGTGAAGTTGCATGGTTCTGGATTTATCCTGACAGACGATGCAGCATCCAAATTAGGTCTTGGATCAATTCCAGGATTGGAATCGCGCATCAAAGGATACCGCAACGGCAGAGACCTAACGGATCGTCCAAGAGGAGTAAAAGTCATCGATCTTTTTGGCTTATCAGAAGAAGAAGCTCTTACTCAATATCCGTCTTTGTTCCAACATCTCACAATTCATGTGAAGCCTGAACGGGATCAAAACAAACGCGACAGTTATCGTCTTAACTGGTGGATTTGGAGCGTCCCCCGCAAGAACTGGACAGGAAATATGAACTTTTCGAATCGATCGCAATGGTTCAAAAGACATCTGAACAACAGCGGGCGTGGTCAAGCTGACGACAGCTTGCCGGGGTCTGGGGCGGGTAGCCCCAGGTTGTGCACCAGCTGGAAAGGAGGCGTTTCATGAATCCGCAAAACGAAGACATCAAACGATGGACGGCAAGGCGTAAAGCTGAAGTCGTATTGGACATCATCAAGGGCAAGACGACTTCCGCAGAGGTTGCCAGGAGCCACGATCTGACGATTGGCGAAATCGAGCAGTGGATGGAGGATTTCACCTCCATGGGAACCGAGGCCTTGCGCTCCCATCCCCGCGACGCTGAAGCGCTCCACAAGGCTCGCGAAAAAGATCTCCTGGCCAAAATCGGAGATCTTACCATGCAGATGGAAGTCTATAAAATCGCTTGTGAAGTGCAGGGAAAGCCATTGCCCGACGTGAAGTCATGAACAAGGTCAAATCCATCTTGCTCGCGTCGGGAAAAGAGTTGTCCACCAGCAAACTTTGTGAGTGGCTCGGTCTTGCTCGATCCAGCGCCTATTACCACCCCCGTCAGCGTGCACCAAAGCCTCTGGACGAAGCGATGGCTGCCCGTATCAAACGGATTCACCAGGAAGAACCCGCATGCGGTGTCCGTGGGACATGGAGCCGGTTGCGCTTCGTTCAGGGTATCAAGGTCAACCGCAAAAAGGTGCACCGCATCATGAAGCACAAAGGCTGGACGCTTCCCAAGCGCCGCTCGGGACACCGCCCGCGAGTCAAAGCCACGAGCTCCATTGCCGACAATCCCAATCAACGCTGGACCACTGACCTTGCCTTGATCAACTGCGGAAGGGATGGCTGGTGCGTATTCGTTCCGGTCATTGACTGCTGCACGCGGGAAATCCTTGGCCACGCCTTGGAGCTTACCGGGCGTGCCAAAACTGCCGAACGTGCTCTTGAAGAAGCACTGCTCGCACGTTTCGGCACACTGCGCAGCGCTCCAAAGGATATGCTGCTTCGACATGACAACGGCTTGGTCTTCGGTTCACGACAATACCGCGCCGTCGTCAACGACTACGGCCTCAAACAAGAATATATCACCCCCTACACCCCTCAGCAAAACGGACTTTGCGAGCGCTTTATCAAAACCTTCAAAGAAGAATTTGCCTACTGCCATCGCTTCGAATCCATCCAACACGCCAGACTCA